>JGI24159J19872_10006348_pt1 | contig 15392 bp, 9 predicted proteins | sample Ectturendosymbi4_FD_19872 | JGI IMG/M metagenome (IMG submission 19872) | reverse complement strand
TCACAAGGACAAAGCTCAGGTTTGCTCTTTTGAGGAGCACCCTTGCTCCAATACGAGGATTTCGAAGCAAACGAAGTGATGTCCACCTCCAAGACCTCACGACATTGACATCAGCTTAATTCCTAGGCCCACAGTCACATAAAGCTGAACGACGGTGTAAATGACATGACACCAGTTACATTTGTGAAATAAATGGGTAGTTTACATAGATAAGCTATGACTTTTTGTGAAACTATACCCTAGAACTAAATAATTCTCTAACCCACTAAACGTATTTTGTTTTTCATGTACCTAAAGCATATTGGAATAAATAATGATTACTGATAATAATACTGTAACCTGTTCACAACTCTTCAACTTCATTCGGTGACACCATGCATCTGGTTGGGAACAACTCATCCATGCAACCCACCCCACCATGGTCTGTGGGTAAATCTACATTTATTCACGATGTGTATTTATAAACATTGTTTTCTGCCCATGCTACTTGTTTTGGTATGAAATGTACTAAAATGCCTTGCCCTTTGCCTCATAACCATTATTGCTACTCGCTTCCTTCACCTGTATGCTTGCCTCACCTGCTCATCTGTGCGTGCCTCATCTCTTCACCCGCTGCTTGCCCACCATCATCTGTGTTATGTTGATGTCTATTGTGTTTTTTTGTTTTTTTTGTTATTTTTATTTTTTCTTATTTTTGTGATATGTTACATTTCTTTGTGACTCCATTTTGGCTTGTTTATGTACATATTTTCTCTTTCGTTCGTCATTCAATTGTTTATCTGTTGTGGTTATAGAAGTAAGGAAAAGTGAACCTGAGTTTACTAGAATTGATAGTGATGATGCTAAAGAATATATTACCACATCGAAAATGGAACATCATGGAGTTGATGGCACCTCTAGATGCGGGGACAAAAGTTTGCTAGGTAAGAATTAACGCGAATGTCTTGAAAGCAGTGAAACTGTTGTTGTCAAAATAACTCGAATTTCTTAATAAAGGTGTTAATGCTGCATTAAGTCGAACTTCCTACTTGGGTGGTGAAAACAGTGAAGGAATGAAGTCTGAGGCATTAAAACAATAAAATATAACATGATGTGCAGTTCCACAAATTTCCAGATTAGTAAGGGACTTCTGTAATCACAAGCAATCACTGAATGAACAAATAAGATTCAAAACAAACTTAGTAAAGGTCATTTGGATTAGGTGAATTGTTTATGATTGGCTTACTTCTTTTCTAAAAAGTCAGCATTTTGCATCAATTCTCTTCATTATCCCAAGTTAGACGATATGTTCTCAATGGAGAAAGAAATATATTTTACCAAAGAAAAACTAAAGGAATCATTAGTATTTAGCAAAAGACCAAAATTCATCCAGAATGTTTGATTCAGTGGAAAACATGGAGGTGGAGAGAAAAGTGTATGCAAAAGAGCAAAATTATACCCCCAGTCACTGCATTCGTTCAGTCCATTTGGGTTTCTCAAATTAAAAAAGACATTTGTACGTGTTATAAGTCTCTTTTTATGCTTTTTAGGTTCCGGACATGTTGTGCGATCGACTCTTCCGTTTGAATGGGGTATGAATGCGTGCATAATGCCTTGTTCGTAAATCATCTTCATGTTACTGGTTTCTTTTGCTTTTTTTAAATAGCTGACGACTGGAAGCCGAAACCTTGAATAAACAGTTTTTTTGCAATTGCAGCTTTGGTGTTCACAATAAAAAGAGTAAAAGTTTTTACAAAATCTAGTATTGAAACTGTTTATGCATTCAGACACAGAAACTAAATACTTAATGAAATACGAAGAATTAAAGTTTCCTGCCCATGCATTGGCTAACAATGCTCGGTTGGAGCAAGATTGTTCGTAGAAAGGTAGGAGTTAGCAATTTCCTTGGAAAGTTTGTAGGAGAAACCGTGAGAAAGCAATCAGGTGTTAATGGAAGCCAGGCAGGGGCGGAACGAGGTTAAATGGCGCCTGGGACAAGAAGCAAGTTTGGCGCACCCATGTTCGAGACTGAGGTCTTTCGGAAGCAAATGCACTATATTGGAGGAAATACTTGTGACATTGTTGGAACTTTTCGGCGCCCCCGTAGTGATTTGGCGCCCCCATGGTAACTCATCGCCCGGGGAATTTTGACCCCTCCCCCTCGTTGCGCCCCTGAAGCTAGGCACGTAGCCAGGTTTTAAGGTTTGAGGGACAAAATACATTTTATGGGTCAAGATTTTTGTTTTCATTGTATGTTTAAAACTTTTTTTCTGGTCACAACAAAATATGGGGCGCAAAACATTTGGGGGGCACCGCACCCGAATGCGCCTCGTGGCTACGGGCCTGATAGAAACTTGGAGCAATCGCAAGTATTGATCTACAGTAAAATTCGTAGTGGGTAAGGACTCATCCGCAGCGCTGGTTCAACCATTCGACAACAGTGACAAGACGATATTAGCGACTTGTTCATTAGCATCTGTAAGGTTTACGTGGGGAACAAGGCAGTATCCAGTCATTGTACTATTGCCGCTTAACTTATATAAAGTCATATCCATAAGCACTTTCAGCTTACTTGCAAAGAGTCTTTGAGCATTTGTTTCAGAGTCAGATGGTCAAGTGTTGAGTGAACGCAGTGGTCTCATCATCAGCAGTCATAACTACACTTGACTCGAGGTGGTACTAGTTCCCATTACTCTGTCGTTGATATTTACTTCACATCTCCTAAGTCAAAGATAGGTCCGAAGAAAATAAGTAATAACTGATCAACTTGGGGTGTTATCCTCTCAAAGTTGTGACAAGCTACCATGTTTTTCCTACAAGCATGATTGATTCTAGATGCTCTTTAAAAGTGTGCTCAACATTTTGCTGAGGTACTCATAAAGCCAAAAGTTTGGGGTAGTAATATCAGTTCACTTCTATAGTAATTTTTTAACTCCGATGATTTCCTTTTTAGTAATTGAAAGTTATTGGGTTATTACTACTGTACAGCAGTTGTTATAATAGATTTCGATTTGTGGTAACTTAAAGTATAACTGAATGTCAACTTTTATGTAGGCTATTTTTCCAATTGCCGATAAATGCTTCAGTTCCCATGCTACTGTTTTCAAAACGTATCTCCGGTACTTGAGTCCTGTGTTACTGAATGATAGAAAAACATGTGATTAATTAAGTGTTGGTGCAGGGTGTTCCCATAGGATGAATTGAAGTGTGTGCATTAGCGAAGAACAATGGCAAACATCTGTGCATTGCATTCATTTTGGAACACAGATCTATTTCAGCCGCTTTTAGTTTTACCGTCATTCTTATTAAGAAGTATTCTAGAGCCCGCTCCTTGTAAGTTTAATTGAAATTTGTAATTGCGTCACAATAACTGCGTTATTGATCAAATGTTTCTTGATTTCAACATCTTGATCACTTAAGCAATGTGACAAATATTTCAGGTATAGTTGTAGTCAGACGATTCCCTAAATTTCCTCCTGTCTTCTAATGAGCAAAAGAACATCTTACGGATGGTTTTGGTTTCAACGGATGGTTATGTCCCTGAGAAGATTTTTCATCATTGGCATGTTAGTTAAGATTTGGCGTTAAGCTCCCGGTATTGCATGTCATAAGTATCTGGCTTTGTACAAACTAAGCAAACGTAGAGCAATCAAGGAAGACGACAAATGTATTCGTTGTAGTTAACAATTTAAACAAAATTGTGGCAAAATATGATTGTTTGCAGTGATATTATACGACAACACACTGCAAATGAAACAAATTGAAGATTTTTCAACCATTTTTTGCAACCTGACTTTTCAACCCTTTTATTTTATTTGATATATATATATAGCATGCCAATGATAAAAAATCTTATCCAAAACACTTTCTTTGGGAATAAAAATCTTTAAGGCGCATAACTTGTTGGTGAAAGCGCTGTCTCTGATTTTGCAATTTCAGGACATGTTTTGCGAAGAACGCTGAACTTACTTTACACTAAGCACGTCAAAACTAAGAAACGGTTTCTGGAGGACGGCGATTGTAATAATTTTTTGAAGGCATGGGGATAAAATCAGTTTTTAAAATACTGCAGCCTGTAGATCAGACTTGTCCTAAAATTAACTTTTCAGTTCATATTTTGTGATGGCCACATGGATAAAGACAAAATATGTGCAAGGATAATTACCATGTTTTGAACATGTTTTATTTTATTTAACGACGGCGAGCGGCAGGCCGGAGCCTGAACATGCTCTTCGTCGCGTCATGTAGAGCGAATATACACAAGACGAAGAGTTAATGAAAGGTCACAAGCACACTATAAACAGGCTAATACCGTATACGGTCAAGGATAGTTGGTCTTGACCATTGTTTTAATATAAGCAAACTACTTTAATTTCGCAATCTACGAAAATACGTTTCATAGAAAGGACTACCACAGCGTGAACGACCATTGCAGCCCCCACTTACAGTATATAAATTTATTGCTGGAATACCGCCTCATGCTTGCAATATGTCAAGTTTTATTTTTCGATGTTGTTTGCAAAACATATGTTCAGACTTTTCCATTTTGTAAGTAGATAGTCAAATGTTTTCGCTACGCATGTTAGTTCTATTATCTTGAAATTACAGTAGTACTGTATATTGTTTATTTTATAAAGGGCCTTGTTAAGATTATCCCCTGTAGCACGACAATAGTAAGGATCATTCAATTTGCTCATTTGCTGCGTTGATAATATTTCAAAACCTGTATGCGTAAAACAATTACTGCAAACTGCAAATAATGTGAAGATACAGGTACTGGTTGAAAACTGTGATATAGCGAAGAATGGACTCAGATTGAATTGATGCAAATGCACTAATGTTCACCTTTCACATTCAGGAGCAATTACTAACAAAGTGACATTGGGTACAATGAGCATGAACCAACAATGAGCATCCCAACGAAAATTGGGAAAAGTTTCCCAGTTTCCCATCAATGATTTAAGGACAGCTGATTTTTAAGTGAAATTGTTTAAATGCTGGACACAAGGAGTGCTTTTGTTCGAACGTTTTTGCCACCCAGGAACACTCCGATTCCTGGAAATGTACTTATTGCCTAACACTTGTTTGTTTTTAAATCGATCAACCTTTTAAAAGTTATTAAATCAATCAAAGTCCAGGCTAGAATTGAAGACCATGCATTCAACGGAAGTCAAGCTTAAAGCATTTTTTCCGAAGCCAAACGAATTCAATGGGTGACATAAACACATGTTTCTTTCGGGGCTGCTTGCTCTTTTCTCAATGAAACACCGGTTTTTAAAATCAGAACACTCTCAAGCACTGATATAAAAGGATAAAATGCAAGAGAAGGCACAAGCGCAACAGTTCCATTCACATGAATGAATAGTCCATGTAAAGAAAAGCTTTGCTGCTCTCTGTTTGCCTTAAGCCTCGAGAAGTAATAACTGCAAGCGATATCAGTTAACAACGGAACAACATGAACCACGCAATTGGCTGATATCTGAAGAAGCGCAGTAAGCGGATTTCAATTTCGACCAAAAACGTTTCTCCGTACGAAGTGAGAGGTAAAACTGGTTGAAATTAATTTGCATTTTCTATATAGTTGGCTGGTACGTAACCCTCTTTCCCCTCAGAATTAGCCATGTACCACCATTCCTGATGATCTGAAGTAATCAGTGTCAGGATCTCACCTTCCCTTACTGATAACTCGTGCTCTGATTGACTCGAATAGTCACACGTCACACGAAAAGAGTCATTTTTCTCAATCTCCCCAGTTTCAAGATACTCATCAGCTAACACCATTCTCTTGTCATCATTCACAGCACTTGGGCTGGTCGAAATCAAATCATCTCCATTCGTCTTTTTTTTATCCTGCCAAAAAGAGTTATACGAAAAGTTGTAAAGGATACACTGTTGCGGTCAAAACTGGAAACGCGCGATCAGGCTCTTTCGCATGACTTCTGATCTTTTTTGCCCAACCAGTGTTTTAGCAGCAACAATTTCGGAAAGCCAACTTACGTGAATGACACAGAACTGTTCGAAAAATTTTAATTTGATGCAATTGTCCTGGTGCAGACGTTTACAAATTTGTTGAGTTTGAAAACCGAACTGTAGCTGAATCAGCAGCAACGTACAGCTGCAATGCATTTTCGTCAAATACAGTAAGGATTTGAAAAAGTCAATGAGATAAAAATATTTAGACATAAAAATAAATTTGCCAGGTATGCCAAAATTAAAAAGCTTGAAACATTTGTTTTTGTTGTTTATCTAATAAGTCAGTGCCTCATCAAATTTCAACCAAGTTGTGTCCAGAAACCTAGTCTCATGGGAAGGCCATGCTTCGGTGATCTTGCCATGTACAGTACATGCGAAAAACAGGTGTAGATATTCAACCAATGATTTGGTCCGCGTTCATTCACACGTTTTTTTTCAGCCATTGATCACGAAAGTACAAAAACATTCAGGTGCAAGGTCAAACCTCAATATGAGGTCGATCCTGCTTGATCTAAGGCAGGCAGACTATGGTTTCAATAAATAAAATCGGCGCCGCTAAACCACTATCAATCGATCGTACATCACTCCGCATTTTCAAGATGAGCTCGCTAGCAATCTATTCGTCACCAACAAGCTTGGAGACAATTGGTTATTAGACCACCGTCACAATCTGATCTCGTACAATATCATACAGACGACATGACAGCGGGCCGAGATAATGACCCGCCGAAAGTCAGTTCAATCCGCAAGACGTTATGAATAAGATACAACGTAGGTCTAGCTGTGAAACGATTCGCCAGCGAATGGATCGGATGATGAAATCATTTTTCTCTAAATGATAATATTTTCAACCTTCGGTATAGAGTTGTTAAAAGAGTTTGTTTCAAACATTTTTGGGATGTACTTTCAGTCTTTGTTTTTTCTGTTCTTGGATAACGCAAAGCATCCAACCGTAACCAGTTTTTAAAAATTCACGATATCTTTCTTTATATGAAAGATAGCTTCCAATAACACTTTGCACAATGTAACTACAATGGCCTGAAACAATGATTCTTCTTGCAAAATAGTAATCAAGATGCTTGGCTGCTAAAACTATTTTATCACAGGTCTTCGAAAAACTGGAAACAATATACCACAGTACATCCACGAACTGTCTTCATATCGTCATATTATGACATTCTTACCCTGGAACCTATACGTACTTTGCTGTCATCCGGACGAGAAGGNATGCTTTTCTGCAGGTGTGGTTTCGCTGCTGTCTTTGTTTTATATGGCAGATCTTCCATGCCGCGAGGAGTTGCCTGGATCCCATTTTGCAGCATCAAACGTTGACTCTGGGAAAGGTTTACGTTTGTCGAAGATTGGGTGTTAGTTGTGAGGTCCACCACGTTGCTGTGCTTTAACTTGCTTGGAGAGGTTACGCTCGCTAAGCGAGGCTTGGGTGGAATTGGTGGTCGAGGGCGGCATTCAAGGCTTTGGCGTGAAGTGACGTGTGTTTTCTGTGGCTGAGGTGAAGTGGGCGATTGATGATGATGTTCAAGTTGCTGCAGGTTTAAGCCTGGAAGGAATCCTTGTTTTTCTGTTAAAAATGTCAAAATTAGAAACACACTAGCAAATCAAACTGACAATCCAAACGTTCCGTTGAACACTGACGAGGGAATATATATCAGAATAAACCCAATGACGGTTTTTTGTTAAACGTAGATGATTTCTAGCGGAAAAACTGTCATAGCAAACACTATTTGTTTCACTATGGCATTTTTTATTGATCCCGACCTTGAAAAACAGGTTGCATTGAATGCTATGACTTAATAGAACTGCTCCAAATGCGATATACTTGCTTCAGGCTGGTTGGCATCCGGTCTGTATTCAGCTTCGACCAGCATATCGAATCTAAATTAGTTTATTTCTTGACTCAATATTTCTGATTTAACCCCATTGCAAAGACAACAAATTTATTTCAGACTCCCTGCTATTTTTCAGAAACTTGCTTTTTCGCGTGTAATATATTTGTGGTGGTAAATGACTATGAATACGATTCTTGAAGAAGTTAGACAATGTTTTTGGCAATGACAATGATTTGATCATTTTTATGCGGTTTTCAAGTAACTTTTTCCTAATTTTGAGGTACAAGGTAAAGAAATCGAAATTTAACAGACATGTGTGGCTGGTTGTTTTATGGATTTTCTTTGATTTCTCACCATGGTAACGTCAGATTTATATAAAAACGCTGATACGAATCTGATCTTCAGATTCTATTTAGCGCGCCATGCTTGCAGAGAAAGTAACAAAGGAACACAAAGACTGCATAAATCTTTTGCCTCTTTCGTGCTACTGAAGTAAACATTCACGTTTTGGTGAAGTCTTAGTTGGTACAACGCTGCCACGTTTTGAAAACTCAATTCAATCATTCTTAGAATTTTCTGTCATCTCAAAGAAAAGCATTATGTGATGATCAATGTGATTTTACATCGTGCGAGTGTGCAAGACTCACTCTATGTCTATGCGGTCGTTTCAGATGCATCACCTGACTTTAATGACTGACATGCTGGAGGTCATTGTTATGGCAGGGTGCAAGACATCTGTGCTCCAGGAACGTTTGGTACTGAGAAGTACTTTCCTCTACTTACTACGAAGAATACCAACCTCCGCTGTCAACAAGCCACCAATCACTGCTCCCGTTCTGATCTTGAGTTTCAATGACGGCAAGCACTTGATCTACAGTGCACGACAATTCGCCGCCACCGGTTGCCTGATGAGCTTTGACGACCTTGTACAAACTGCTGGCAGGGTATTTTTCGTGTAGGACCTGGATGTGAACAATATCGAGACACGGATAACTTACGGATAACTTAGATTGAAACCATGCCAGACGCTACTATAACAAGGTTGAATAAGATATTCTTACAATTTCTGCAAAAAAACAGGAAAGTTCAAGCTGCGTTCCACACGTTTTTTTCAAAGTAAATTGAATTTTGTCATTGTCTAAAGTCAAATCGCAGGACGTTATCCTGGAGTCAAAAAATGATGCCAATTGTGCATCGCAAGCGCTGTAGGATAAGAAATAGTTCATGTAATCCAAATTATTTATAATTATTTATAATACTGTCAGTTTTGAACGACTGTCAGTTTTGGCAGCCAAAACCATAATTCGAGAGTGGTTGTTTCACAAAACGAAGCTTACGCTTTTGTTTACTGATACATCAGAAGAAAAGGTATTTATGAATTTTCGAATCATTATCTCAGTCCAGCGCAAAAGTATTTGTTTAAGATTTGAACTGGTTTTAAGATTTCTGAAGGAACTGCTTTTTCTTTCTCTGTCTACAACAACCATGTTCATCGCCATGTGTGTGTTCTAAACCAGGGGTTCTCAACCTTTTTCCTCCCGTTTACCCCATGCCAGCCTCCTAACATAAAATTTATCCCTTGTTTTTTCTTTACTCAATAGCGCTGTAGAAAAAAACAAAGTATTGTAACTTCAGCATCATTAAATTTACCCCCAGGATAGGTAAAATTTACTTCCAGGGGTAAATGTACCCCCGGTTGAGAACCCCTGTTCTAAACTATCAACAAGAACAAGCTGGAGAACAGAATGTGGCGCAATGAAGGAATTAGCCAAAAAACGCCTTTGAAAATACTGGATGTTTCGTTAGGTTATTGTGAAAAATGCAGGTGTCTGCTTTTAGGTGTTTTTGAAACAAATTGTAAAATACATTTGGATTCATGCAAGTCAATGGATTTAAACCTTTACGTATTTGCCTATTTGAGAAAATTTTCAGATTATTGCTTACAATTTTCGATTTTGGTAACAGAGCTCCTTTTCCACCATTAAATGATTTCCCTCCAAGCTCGTTAGCACAATTTTATTGGTTTCAAGGTCTGGTGAGGTCGTGGAAGAGACACTGAGCTTAGGAGATGGGCCCCTGAAGTAAACCCACGCCCGTCCTATTCGCCAAAATCTTGTAGCCTTGGCGGAAAAAAACAGATTTGCAAAATGGACTAAAGCTTCAGCCAAAACGAGACCCTATGTTATAAATAAATGTTGCACCTAGTTTGAAGGGTGTTGAGACGCAAACTTTTTGTAGGTGTTGACAAAGCAGAGTTTGTGTAGGAATAAGCTTGTCGCACGCTTTTTATCACTATTAAAAAAATTGTGTTTGTTTTGCTGCCTTACTAGATTTTAATTCATTCGCCCTTTGCTTTTGTTCTTTCGATTATTTGCATCGCACATACTCTCCCCTGTTGTTTTTCATCGTAATTTACCGTTGCCATTCTTTGGCTTTTATCGGTTTCTATCTCGATACGCCACACTGGTCAAGTTTTTGTTCTTCATCTGTACTTTTGTTGATTTCTACTTTGCCTGCGACTTGACGTGATGAAGACCAACTATGCAGGTGGATGAAACATTGGCGTCGTTTTAATTACAGCAGTCGAGCAATTTTTTCATTTTATTTCGTTAATACTTTCGTAGTTTTTAGTAGTTAATCTAACAACGTTCAAACCAAAATGTTTCGAAGATTTTGGTGCGTGGAAATCCGTTTTCACAGTTTTTCATTTTCTGAAACCAACAATCCTCAAGATCTTTTAAAAAAGCACAACATGTTGTGTTGTCAAATTAATAAAAGAACGATGCAGGTAATACAGTACCTTAAAAATTTTATGCTTCGAAAGTGCGCCTACAATTCTGCACCTATGTAGAATTAATCTTGAAGTTTGTATCAATCGATCATTTTGTTTACGACAGACATTTAAACTACACAAACCTTGGCATAACTTTGGGGTGGAGTTTTTTTTGGTATGTTTGGCTTCTTCATAAGCTTTGGTTTGTAGCAGCGAACATGGCGCAGTTCAATTGGTGCAGGCTGCGTCGCACTCTCAGAATTCAGATCACCATCTTGGGAGAGATGCTCGTTTGCCAAATGGTTAGTAGTGGTGTCCATGGAGGTGTTCTGGTTGTTTTGCATGTCGTTTGAGCGGACATCGGTCAAGTTGGGCTGTTGTAGCGAATGAACATTTTCCTTGTTTGCTGTTGCAACTTCAGTTGACAGAGAACGTTTTGAAAAGAGATGAGAAACATCTAATTGTCGCAGGCAAGAGGCTGGAAGCAATCCTTTTTCATCTGTGGAGAAAGCAACAGTTGAATACGCTTCTATCAAGTTGGTTCACTGGCTTCGTTTTCCGGTTATGTCATACCGAAGACATAAAAATTGGCGCTTGCGGCCTGTCCATCCTTGTGTTGACGTTAATGCATGGGTATAAAGCGGGGGTGCATAACCTGCGGACGCATGTGGCCTTCGACAAATATTAATGCGGCCGTGCACATTTAATTTGAAATAAAGTTATTTGCGCCGTGCATTAATGAAAACTCTTTGTCAACTGTGTGCAGATACATAGCAGAACCACGGTCAAACAGACGCATGGAAGCAGGCTAGGCTCAAACGGTTACCTGATGTGGAGCAAATTTCGGACACCTTTAAGTTAACATTTCAACGCAATTTTAGGTGCAAAACCTATTTGGCCAGATATGACCACCAATACCTTATATGTGAAGAGTCTTCCTACACCGTGACTTGATGTGAAAAAAACTCATCTGACACGTGCATGACGTTTTCTACGCACAAACAAAAAATCCCCTCTAAAAAAACTTTTTGGTGGTACCCTGCGTAAAATTTGCATGATATGTACCTTACGCTGCGCAGATACAATTTTGTTGCGAAAGTGATTAAGAATGGACATATGGAAGTAAAAAAATAATTTGGTCTGGAAATAACGGATGTCACGTGTCTCAGGAAAACCTGTGCAAATTATAGGTAGCATTATACCCAGTTTTCCTGACTCGTATGGCAAAATAAGGTTTCCTGAGCAGGGAATGAAGTCAAACACTCACCTTAAAACAGAAGCAAATACATTTGTGTCGTTCAATCGCTCTCATGCCCAAAGTAACACATTTCCTTCAGTGTTGGAGCTTGCTCCAGCAAAATTTTTCGGTAAAGGCTTAAATGTATGAAACGTAACAGTGTCCTAATTTGAATTCTGTGCAATTTAATTGCAAGAATCTTACTTTAGAATGAATAAAACCATAATGGATTTTAATAGTTGGATGTTTCGTTCAAACCTGTTGTCATATAGTACTCCTACTACTCCAAACTTATCGGCAGAGCAGTGGCGTAACTGACGGGAGGGTAGGAGAGCGAGCCGACCCCCCAGACAAGCTAAATGTAACAACCGGTCGCTCCTCAGCTTACATTTTGATATATAGTATTCCCTTGGTTTTCAGTAGGTAGTTGCTTTTTATGCGTTTTCGGGGATGTTTTCGTATTTTTTAGCTAGTAGGCTGTAGACATCCGCATCCGGTTTCACTATCATTTTTAAACTTTTTTCAGAGTGTTGGCTACCCCTTCGGTAGTCAGCGGGCCCTCTTCAGCTAAGTTTTACTCCCTGGCTCAAACCTGTAGTTACGCCACTGCAGCAAATTTCCTTCCACCTTCTGTCCGATATATGGTGTTTTACACTCGTACAGCATTTTGATGATATTGACAATTGTGGTATAGCACATCGTTGGCAAAAGAAGGCTACGGAGCCACATATGAAACTCATGTTTAAGCCTTTACTTGGATTTACCGTGAATTACATAAACACTTGAGAAAAAGTTAACACGAATTTTCGTTAATAATAATAATATAATTTTTTCATGGCATTTAGATTAAAAATGGCTTAATCGTGCCAAGAACTTTCCACTAATGGAAGAAAATGATTTTGTATAAATTTTTTTCGTAAAATCTCAGCAAAATGTAGACCTGACAAAAGTATGGATGCTGAAAGCAATTAGCATTTGGACTTTAGAAAACAATTTTTACAATTGATTGAAAGGTTTTGTAGGGTTTCGATTATTCACTGGCAAAAATCCCGGTAAGAATGACGGACACACCCAACAAATTCAATAGTGGCAAGTCGTTTTTGTTCGGTCAAAAACCAAGCTACTGAAACATTATTTACTTTAACGTTTATCACATAGTTAAATATTAATATCAAGGCTTAGAGATCAATAAGAATCTAAGAATTAAAAAATTTATATTTAAAAATATGCAAATCTGGACTAGGCTATGGAACAAAAACTACAGAAACTAACTTTAGCCATTACAACTGGTCAGAAACATTTAAGTAAAAACCGGTGTACTTGCCAGGTATTGACTTTACAGGCAGATCTGATTAGTTTGTAACTGTGTGACTCAATCTTCATTACTACTGAAACGATATAGACTCACTACAAGCATTTTGTTAAATTATGTTTGCGATGAAGCTCATTTTGTTTAGCTCAAAATTTAAGGTGGATTTTTTGCAGCGAAGTAAAACGTCCATGGTACCAAAACTCAGCGCTTGAGAGTTGTGATTAACAGTTTTTCCAAATTTAGTTGAAAAAAGTAAATATGTCACCAGAAGATAAAACATGACCAAAAATCATATGGTTCATCAAAGGTATTAAAAACTACATCTTTTGGATTAGGTAACTGGCATTCTTAGAGTGCTGGAATTCATAAAAAGCAAACAAACCTAATAATTGAACATTTGTCGGTTCGAATGAAGGTTGAACGTTAAAGTTTGGCACTGTAAGACCGTACGATATCTTCGAAGCCTATGTGGTGAAGGATTTGGGTAAAAACTGTAAATAAAAATATTTTCTTAATATCACAGTAACTGATACACCCGGTTTAGTCTATACTATTTAGCAAAATTCTGCAATCACTGGAAACGTTTGGCAGCATTGAGCAGCTCAAAAAACTACAACAGAAAGAAAAAATAGACCATCTTTCGTTTATATTGACATCGTGCAATTAAGACCAGTAATTAATGCATCTATTGCTTCCAGGGGTGTAGTGCTAAAATAAGAGGTGTGGGAACGCCGTTCCCACACCAAATAAAAAAGAAGAGTGCACCAAATATTTCAACTAAAGTGCGCCTTCGCCTACAAGAATTTCTACACTGGATCTTCCTGTTTCACTATAGTACTATGCAGTGCAATACACGAAATAACTTGTCATTTATTCGTTTATGCTGCTCCAGGTGCTACACGTAGAAATTGAAATGAAAAATCTAATTCTTCAAGTCACGTTACTAGTGCAGAAAGGTGTGGGAACGCGTTCCTACGCCAAAAAAGGTTTGGGAACGCCGTTCCTACGCCTTCCCACCCCACTACATCCCTGATTGCTTCCAAGGAGGTCAAACGCTTCTATGTTAGTGTACCGATATTTATCAAAAACAACACCGACCTCCATTGTCAACCAACCACTTCTCGGTGTTTCCCATCGGGTCGTGAGGTTTTATGACAGCAAACAATTGATCAATAGTGCAAGAGAGATCGATTTCATTTGAAGGTTGATGGGCGTTGGTAGCAACATACAAACTGCTGACAGGATATTTATCAAGTAAAACCTGAAAACAATTACACCGTTTCGAAAAAGCTGTTAGACAAATCTTAGGCTTAAGCATAAAATATTGTTCAAAATTTCATGTAAATTGAAGCCTCGAATGGAAGCCAGAACAGAATATACCAACCTTCTATCCTGGCCTCGTTTATTGCTGCAATCCATTGGCAACCAACCCTTTGACGCCCACGCGGGCCACTTTAGTGGCCGGCACTATTTTGGCCATAACTCGCCAACTGCTGCAGCTAGAGACATGTTCAAATCCTCTACGGATGCGACAAGTCTTCTAAGTTCGATTAAAAAACATTTTTGAATTTGGGTGAGGGGTTCGCCTGGGAGGAGCTCGCAAAGTGGGTGTGTTTTTAGATTTTTGATTAATTAGACTGGCCCTGGACGCCAATCCAATGAGCCAAAATTTTGTTCACACTTTGTTTGGAAACTAGATGATCTCCCCCGTCGATAGAGCCCTTGATTGACTTTCTAGCATGTCTGGAACCAAAGTTATGGCCCAAAAAACATTTCACCTCCAAAATCAGAAAATGCATGAGTCGCCCCCTGGCGGCTACCGTAGCTCGCTACAACACGCGATACTTCGCCGCTAGAATATGCTAGCGAGCTATTCGAGCCCTCGAAAGACTTGAAGTCTTCTAGTTTGCACTGAAAAAAAAGCATTTGAGATTTGGGTGCGGGGTTTTCGGTGGGTGGGGTTAGAAAAAGGGTATATTTGGCTTTTTTTAATTGTTCTTTTATGACGTCATCACCCCCGCAAAGGGCCAAACTTGTGGTTCAAAATTTTGTTGTATTCTAGGCTGGAATATGAAGCTGTAGAGGCCTAGATCGACATCCTNGTGTTTCTGGTGCCCAAGATAGGGCCAAAAGACCCTAAATCATTGAGGAAATGGCTGAGTTATGTCTNGGGATTTCCCTAATTAATTTCTGCTTATTTTACCATAACTTTTGAACCAGAAATGCTAGAAAGTCCATCAAACCCTCTAAAGACTCGTATTGTAGCCTAGA
>JGI24159J19872_10006345_pt1 | contig 15395 bp, 6 predicted proteins | sample Ectturendosymbi4_FD_19872 | JGI IMG/M metagenome (IMG submission 19872) | reverse complement strand
CCTCTAAGGCGCGCAACTACGCAGCGCCAACAGACCATTTGCCCAGTGAAATCTCATTCTCACGCACTAACAACAGTCCAGATTTAATCGTATATCTACCGTATAGCTCTTGGAATGCTTGAAACGCTTTACTGTTGTGTGTCTGAATCAGGATTTCTCAAACGGGCCCCTCGGCCCACTTGGGGGCAACGAGCAGAGGCCTTCACTGGATAGCTTTGCCGTGATATTGCATAACCCAAGTGTCACGATATATTAAGTATGCGCCAGTTGCACTTAGAAGGCTCGTGAAAGTTTGAGAACCACTGGTCTAAACTGTCTACATGGTTGCGCAGTTGCTTGCATGCGCAACTAAAGCAAACATATGCTCAGTATAAAAATTTCTTAGAGGAAGAGGAAACACTGGTTACCAAAGCAATATTTCGGGTTACAAAAGTACTGACCGGTAGAAACCTCTCTTTTTCTCAGTCTTGCTAGCATCCACTGAATTTCAACATCGTAATGAATATGCCAACAGAGCAGGTGTAAGTAACAGCAAACCAAGTGTACAACTTGGCTGAAACTTCAAAGAACCTGCGTCATCGATTTCTAAACACGCCGCAGGTGCGACTGTCAAGAACCCGTTCGACATGTTCTTGCAGGGGCTGCTTCAGTTTCAGTCACAATGCTTAACAGGGAGTGATTCAGTTGGCCGAGCATTCCTTTCAAATACATTGCTTACACACGAGCTCTTCAACGCATATCGAGGACCGGTGACTTCGCTGTTCGCTTTGTTCGCTCATAACGCGAACACGTAACAATCGCTTTGGGGATCTTAGCTAAAAATTAACCTTCATGTAATGTCAGTCAATGACAGTTTTGCTGTGCGTGGTTCAATCCAAATGCCTCTCTAACGGTGATCTTTGAATGTTTTCATGCTCTTTTCTTTACAAAAATAATTTGCTGCAGGAGCAAGTACATTAGAAAAAGGTTTTCCGCAAGAAACCTATTTGTATTACCAGTTTCTGTGAAGTCTACCGAAAACGGTGGATAGCTGGATCTCTTCGTTATAAAATCAAGGATAACATCCAGTAAACGGCTTTATCGGATTTACACATGGTTTTGCAGTAACCAGACCCAGATATCTGTCATTCTAGTAGCCGGACTTATAACAAGGTCCGCCAATTCGTGCAGTTTGCAGCGTCTACTATCACATTTTTTCCACTGTCTAACCTACATTGGCCGGCAAAGGGCAAACAACATTACACAGTGTCAATTTAAAGTACTTTTTCATGATCTTTATGAAGACGTATCTTGTTTCCAATAACCATTAAATTTATTGATTGGCAACCTTCAGATTTTTCCAATATGCTCAGATGAGCAAGTGCTGGGGTTTTTCCTACTGAAAGACTTTCAAATGCAGGCAAAAAGCCATCTGCTTTGTCGACGTGCCATCGCCTTGATCGCTACTTTTGTTCCTATTTTTCAGCTGGTTACTCTGAAAATGCGCTTGTGCGCGTGGCATCAATCTAACTTCTTTTGCAGTGCTATATAGCTACCATGAGCTAAATTTGAAAATATTTTTGAAATTTGTTGTGAACAGCGTGTCAATTGGCAGAAAACAAGTTCTTGACTTTATTTGCAAATATTGCTTGGGTGTCTGTTTTTAAGAACGACATCTGTTTTTAACTCCGGTGTATCACACACATGTGTTGTGCCAACTACTCGTTAACGGTTTTGCAATCAACCAAGTTTTTTTACCGCCTTTGACAGCCATGTCAAGCAAAGCTTCAAAAAAAATTTTCCCACCGGCGTTTGCCTGTGGTCGTTTACCGACTTGACGCCTCGAGTACACGAGTTATGCTGGCTTTATCTCTTATCTCAGTGGCAGTGTGTGCCCGCGGCAGCCGTACTTTGCAAATACGTGAGGCTGTGAGCTACTTCATCGCCGAACTGTAACGTCGATCAAGCTGAGGGCAGAAAAAAAGAAACAAAAAGCTCCTCTTCAACATGACTAGTCACTAAAGATCTGTCGCGACGATGCAATTTGCTGTGATATCAGCGCAACAAAAGGCGAGAACCTGCCCAGGGAACGCAAAACCAAAAAAATTTGCTCAATACAGCAACTATTTTTAACTCGAACTTATGGGCAGAATTCAACAATGACTCAAAGCTGTTGACAAAAATTGTACATGGCACAGAAGTAACTATACGGAATACTGCAACTTTTTCTTATTTTGACAGATGCCTAAAGTAAATGTTTTTGCTTAACTGGCAGTAAATTGCACTGGTTTGTGGCAGTGGAGCTGGATGCGTTAATTTTGTTCCTATTTTTTATACCGTATGCCCGGGTATTTGAATGTTATTAATTGGTCATTGGCTTGCGATCACCGTTGCTGTAGTTGCCCCAGGTAACGGGATATTTGCCGTGGCGAAGAGAAGCTCTCAAATTTTGTTGATTTTCCTTACGCTAACTGAAAGTCACATTCCACTTTAGTGGTTGGTGGAAACGAATGAGATCATTTTGACAGGTCCTGATGGTTGTTCATATATGAATACAGTTTCCAAGCTGAGAAAATGACTGGTAGCTGTTTTTTTGTTTCCGGTCAAAATTTACCGATAGGTTTTGCTCATCATCTCATCCACGTTGCAGAAAAGGGCATACACTTCAAAACCCACTGAAATAGTCGAGTACTTTCCTTGGGAAAGAATTTAAAGATTTTATCAATTATTACTCCATTAAATCAATAGCTGGCTTGCAGGGAAGGTTCCATTGAAAGAAATCTTACTTCCTCAGTCTTTGAAACGAGTCCACCTATAGCGCCACCTTACTGATCTTTTGACACGTCTCTGAACTTCTTCCAAAAAGCTTAAAACCAAACCTTCAAGCAAAATCACACGATGCAGTCTTGTTGCAGCGAGCTGGGTGAGCCTGCCTGTATGCCGCACTCGCTCAAGCTGCCAAACTGAACTGCGCATTCAACGATAAAGCTTGCCAGTCATAAACTTACCGGTCTGTGTACTTAGCAAAGAACGACCATCACGTAAAGAGGGAAGATTCCAGTGCACGTGTGACGTCAGCTTTGCTTAGAAGCATATCAACTGTTTGCTGAACCCACATTATCATAAGTCTTCTATATCAGAATGCCTGTTTCACCTACTGTGCATATATCTGTTTTCTGTTAATTAAGTTTGCGGGAATCGGTTTCTGTTTGCTCTGTTTGTCTAAACACCAACTTGATTGACGTCATCATGAGGAGTTGCTTGTACAAGTTTTACTGCGGCAAACTTTCTTCTCATAGGTGTAGGAGCAAGGAAATTTTTGGGGTTGCAAAAGATTTTTGCCCAAACGTTCCCAAAATGTTGTCGTGCAACTTTTCCGACCGTTTCTTTGGTGTGACTTCCAAAGAAATGGTCTTCACTTGTTTTTCTGCAAACGTTGGGGCCCATTTTTGAAGTCAAACAACGTTGGACGTCATTTTTGCCCAGATTTTTGAGGTTTTTGCCCAGATATTTAGGGATTTTGTTTGGATTTTCAGGGATTTTGCCCAGATTTTCAACAAATCAATAGTTTTGGGAGTGCGTTTGCACACCCTGCACCCCCACCTCCTACACCAGTGTTTCTTCTGAAGACTTTTATAAACTCTGCACGACATGTCAGGGAGCTGCTGTTTTCAGCCAGAAGAGTATAATTGAAAAATTAAATGTAAACAGAATGATGACTTTTGATTTTGAACAGGCGCGCCATAACCAAAGGATGCATAGAAGCTTGCAACAACGTTGTTTGCATTTATGCTCATCTGACTGGCATGCGATAAACTTAGCATGCAAATTGACGCAATCGCTACGAGGATTTGTAATTTCAGAAAAACTGGATGGATGCCGGTATGCGTAGATATGAAAGGATTTTGTTTGGAGAACTTGGCAGAGTTTTCTTTTCTACGAGAAAACTAACCAACATTGAGATTAAAAGATGCTCATTTCAGGACAAAATAAAAAACGTTTCAACTTGTTAAATGCTTCTGTTCATTACATGGCTGTTACAGCATTAAAAACTTTGAAAGAGATGACACTATGCCATGTACAGTATCTAAACTAAAATTGAAACATTTTCAGAGTAACGACAGTAAATATTCCGAAGTTTAAGGAGAAAACCGAAGATGCTTAGACGAAAAAGAAAACAAATATCTACCCATTTTAACCACTGTTGTGCCTGGCTTGCATTTATGTTAACGATTTCGTGATAGAACCAAGACATAATAGAGTGAGCATGGCGTGTAAGCTATGCTGATACTAATGGTGAACGGTTGAATGCGATGACTAGCGGAAGTTAAAAGTGTGATCGCAGCGCGTTATCTCCATTGCTGCTTGCTGACATAATTAGCCTGTTTACATGGCACATTTCATTGTGGCCTAAGTGTGGCTTTTGGTCGATTGTGGCTTTCTATTTTCTGTGTCACGTTTAATAAAGCCACACCCTTAAGCGTGACTCGGAAAATAAAAGCTACAGTCGACCAAAAGCCACAATTAGGCTACAATTAAACGTGCCATGCAAACAGGCTAAATGTGAAGCTTTGGGCGCTTGCCGCTCCGGCTTTCCGATCGCAACAAAATGATGCTGTGATCATGAGGTGAAAGCCATGCCAGATGTAACCTCCAGAAAAAGAATGTTCGATCGGTGCGGTTCGTTGTTCGTTGTAAAAAGGTGGGGCGTTGTTGCAATTTGCAACCACTCGGTAGGCGCGGTATTGAATGTGCGTTTCACCACGAGCTGGATGTGCGTGAAGAATAAGACCTGTAAATTCGCGGCGGGAACAAGCAATATAGAGTGATCAAAGCAATAACCAACACAAATGAATGCCCCTCGCCTTGCTTTCAAGTAGCAAGTGCATAATAGCAGTTTTTTCAGCGGACATCAAAACAACAAGCGACAATTTTTGTCTCCTAATTAGTTTCAAAATGTAGTTTATTATTTTCAAAGTGAGCCCACAAAGATTGCTTGAAAAAAACGTTTTTCTAACAGCTCTTATCAGAAACATATTTTGAAAACTTTGCGGTAAGTGGAACAGCTGTTACGTCAAAGCCCGTGCCTCTTTACTACTTTTAACCCAGGGGAGACTCTCTTTGGCAATCCATAGTCCTTCGCTACATGGATACTCGGGTTTGAATACAATGCCTTACAGAAGCGATCTGGCCTGATCACCAATGTCTAAAACGATAATAGCTGCATGATTTTCCTCCGATCGCAGCATTTGACACAGAGGGTGTAAGATCAAGTACTTTGAGTTTAAATTGAGCAAGCTGAGCTACGTTGCAGGTTCAAGAAATCGTTCTACATTGTTATGCTAAAATTTCATAAACTTACATCAGGCTGTGGTTTCTGAAAAAATCTAGCAAGATGTAAGGACTGATGATGCGCAGTTTACGTGAAATCGATTGCCTATTAAAATTTGTGATTGATTCCTTGCTTGTTTCATCTGTGGAGTGAAGTTACTTGAAAACGTTGTTTATATGTTTAAATGGTTATCCGGACAACTGCCACCCAGGACAACTGCCAGCCGGAAAACTGCCACCCCTGGGGTGTCGTGGGGCGGGAACATGCTACCACGCTTTTTTCATGTTTTTCTTTCTAGTGCAATGAAAGTGAAAACATCATTAAAAACTGATTAAATATTAGTGTGAAGTGTTGTTGAAGTTTTTTATGTATGTTTCAAAACTTCTTTTTTTATCACCACACTCTGTGCCACCCGGACAACAGCCACCGAGGATATTGCGTTTTACGCATCACATGCAAGCTATCAAATTCAGTTTGGTATATCGCGTTGCGACACGTACAGGACTTCTTGCGGCAGAGTGCTTGAGAATCTCTGGTCGTTGCTATAATATTGCTTCAGCATACTTCAGGAAAAGTGAGTTGAAACCTTGCTGTTGCTGCCATGGAACTTACAAATCAAAAGCTAAGATAAAAGAATGCATACAACGTACTGTAAAATGAAAGGAAGAAAAGGCCTTTTAGAAGTTCGTGGATTGAATGCAGTAACGTGCATAAAAGAGTTTTCTGTGAAAATTTCGAAAATGCCTATATAAAATTAAGCTTTGCACTGACTTATAATGCTTGTGAAGATGTAATGTTATCGACACGATATTCCTCACGCAAAAGGTTTAAAGTGGTCAGAGGATGAAAGGAATTTTTGGTCTATACTACATCCTCGTGAAGTTCAATTAGTTTTGATGCCAATAAAAGGCAAAAAACTCAATATGACTGAGATGGCAGTTTTCCGGGTGACGATCGTTCCAGGTGGCGGTTGTCTGGGTGGCGATTGTCGTAGGTGGCAGTTGTCCTGGGTGGCAGTTGTCCTGGGTGGCAGTTGTCCTAGGTGACACTTGTCTGGGAGGCACTTGTCCAGGTAGCAGCTGTCCTGGGTGACAATTGTCCTAGGTGGCAGTTGTCCTAGAACCGCTTAAATGCAGAGTGGATTTTCACGATTGGCGAAGTAGTGTGGCAAAATCTACTGACGTGCTATCAGGGTAACGCCTACCTCAAAAGATACGTACCATCTGACTTACCATCCAAAGCAATTTTCCATCTCGTTTGCATTGGTTCCGCTGAACCTCAGGGTATCTGCCTACCACTGCGCCTGCGCTGCTGACGTCACTTTTTCACGATGACAGACATACATAAATTGAAAGGGTAGTGAAACTTTTCAGGCCTTCAAAACTCACCCACAATCTATACCACAACCAAACATTTGTCGAATGTTTAAAATCTTGGAAAGCTTCCGAAAAGGTAACTTTATGATTTTAACCCACTTCTTTTCCGCATTGCCAGATATTAAAAAAGCAACATATGTATATTTGAGCAACGAATACTTTCGTTTTGCAACGACAAATGATCGTTTCGAAATCTTAAAAAATATTTATTTTCGACAAAACTGCATGAAAATTATTGTTTTAATTTATCAACTGCTCCACCAAGCTCNTTGCAAGAGTATACCTGTTTCTCAACCTTAACCCTGATCAGTAATTTTGGAGGTAACAGCGACTAGTGCAACTTTTTTACTACCACGTTCGAAACGGTCTTCTTCAATTGCTCGAGTTGTTGCAGACAATCCCTTACAAGTTTGAAAAACCCGTCTCACACCGCCTTCAACGTAAAGTAAACCACCATGTCTGCCGTCAAACGATCACTCTTTTTCAACACTTATGGTCTCACGTGCTGAAATCTCACGAGCCGCTACGCGCAAGAACGTTCGCTAGCTTTATGCACAAACTGCTTTTTCCCCGTTAACCCATTAACACCGCGGACTCCAGGCAACCGACAAGCTGTATGTTTAGACCGGTCATCTAGCAGCGTTGCGAGTAAGGGCGTCACTGTGACATGAGTGTTTGTATCATGCATGGAAGGCTTGATGCTGCTGGTGACAATCAAGGAATCATCAAACAAACGCAATCGGGCTGCTGGGCACCACAAACACAAAAAAGTACTGCAACAGCGAACATCACATTAATTTCTCTAAAAAAATAAACCATAAAGCCTGGTAACTGGGCGAAATTGAGAAGACCTTTTTAACAAAACTCTTGTTGATACGATCATATTTTCTTGTATTGAAAGTTGACCAGGGATGTAGTGGAACTGGAACGCACGGGAACGCGTTCCCACACTTTTTTCCAGACAGGTTGTGTGTGTTGAAAAAAAATGGATGTTTTCGTTTGTAGTGTGATGAAAGCGAATACTTCATTAAATATTGATTTAAAATGAGTTTGAAGTGCCATTGCAAATAACTAGTTTTTTGGGTGCCTTTCCAGCTTTTTTTCTTAGCACTACACCCCTGGTTAATAAATCATTAGATACTTCTACACGTACGGTAGAGCAATCCGTCAGACGCATCCAAAAATCACAGGACGAAAGAGGAGCCACTGTCAACCACGGTCTATGCCTACGAACTCATGTGATGAATAGAACTAAGCAGAGGAAGGTTGAAAATGGACAAAAGGGAAGAGTCCTAAATGTATCGTTTTCAATTTCAGTGTTTAACTTTGGCTTTTACCTATTTAGCAAAATCATGTAAAGCCCGTATGTCTCATAATCTTAACGAATTATCGTTTCTAGTTTTGCTATGTTCCCTTGCTCGTCTTCAAAATTACTCAAGGCTCAGTTTACCCTGACAAAAAAAGGAAAAAACATGCAAGTTTTTTTCAAAATGTTGTCGTTGCTGTGGCAGTCTTTTTATCTGCTGCTAGTCAGCAAGCATTTACGACGTCTGTTTTATCAAAAAACAAAAGAGATAAGTTATAAACACTTCATTTGACATAAAAACCACCCTCCTTTCAAAGTTTAGCAAAACTCGCAAAAATCGTGTGCAAACTCAGCCTAGAAATGTCGTGGTACAAAAAAGGTCAATAAATAATAAACAAACAAAAAATGCCAAACGAATTAGAACAAAAATAATGTAACAGATTAACTCTAGTTACGGAGCAAGTGGATGGGCGCACTTGGGTGTCTGCGAACAGTGCGCTTACGTGTCACCTATATGACGTCACTCTCGTTCTCGTGACAATGATAGCGTAACTGTTGCGTTTCGGAGTGTGCGCGACGTCACCATTGCGACACAAAGCAAACACTGCAAATGTTTGATTTGCTTTATTTAGCACGAATAGAGCACAAGGTCACGTCTGAAACGTGATCGACCGCGACTTCACTGTACTGCCTACGTGCAAAGCTGAAGCTTCGGGTCAAAGTACCAACCAAAAACCTCTCGTTTATTGCCTTGCACAGGCAGAAAATATTCCAAGGCTTATGTGATAGCAAGTTGGGTTTATGCGGCAGCAAAACGTGCAGAGATCAAAGGTTGGGTCTCCACTAATACGTTTGACAGGTACAAGGTACAAATCGAGAAAACGCTTGATTCTTGATCTCGCGGAGCCATTTTCAAAAAATCAGTCAGAACTGCTGTTGTGAGGAGACTCTCCCTCAAACACAAAAGTAACAGAAGAGCCTAGGAAAAGTCCATCTTGTTTGCAAGGTCGAAAGCAGTATTCATTGCATACATTGCAGAATGTCACAGCATTATTTGAGAAAATATGTCTCAGCATCTGCTCAAATACGCTCAAAACCATGGTCATATGTGTCAAGTTTCATTAAACATACAAATTTGTCATGGAATCAAGTTTCAACTGAAGCACGTGCTTGAGGAAAAATTTGTGAAACATCAGTAGATCAACAAAGTTTGTTTCATTGGCAAAAACCTGGAAAAACCAACTGACCAAATCTTCGATCATCTCTCAGGTATTCGTTGAAACATATTTGTGTTTAATGTACAGACATATCTAGTTTTACGAAAGTTTGTTAAAACGCGTCAAATCTTTCACTGGAGGACATGCACGAAATTTCAGATGTTGAATTTTAGTAGAACTCAAGAAGTTTCGAAATAACTAAATGGAGAAATTGCAAAGATTTTACTTGATTTTGCCAAGAAAGGTAATGAAAAAAATTTTTTTTTCACCGTTTGAGCGAGTTGATCCTGTCTACTGTTGGGTCGCAGAGATTTCGGGCCAGGTGTTGAGCAGCTATTCCGCTGTCTCGTCGTCCAGAACCACCAGGCCATTGCTCCATTGGGAGGACGATGGATTAGCCAGGGGTTCTTAACCTGGGATGAATTCACCCCTGGGGGAACATTTCATTTTCCAAGAGGGTAAATTTGCTGAACACTAAATAGCAGACAATGTTACGTTTATATAAATCATTCTATACTGCAAAAGTTTGTTAATTTCGTATTTTCAATATATGAGCACCATTGAGTGTATTGGGGGTAAACCTGGCAGTCTTGTTTGATGAAAGGGTAAGATATCTAAACAGGGTTAAGAACCACTGGATTAGGCATGAAAGACAACACATGCTCAACGGTTTATTCTTCAGCACCGCACTCACCAAGCCGCATAACGAGCCATACCCATGGGTGGCGAACCATTTTTAAAGTGGGGGGCAGAAGAGCACGTCAAAAAAACTATAGAAAATTTTTGCGGTTTGAATTGGCAACTGTGACGTCACAAGTATTGAAATATGACGTCATTACCTACACACCGTATGAAGGTATAAAGTACACTACTTTAGACAAAATTACACCACTATGAAAACGTGTCGGTTAACCACCTGAAATTCATAGGCTGTTGCAGGGGCGGTCCCAGGTTAGCGTCACTCGGGCTCGTCATACGATTTTACTCTGACTGAATAAAACTGTTGGACGCTTGCGTTACNAAAATTTCCATTTCCTCTCATTTTGTCTGGCAGTATCGGTGCTCTGTGACGTTAGTTACGTAATGATAAATGAGAAGTTATCACGATAACTTCTCCATTGTTGAGTAACGTACGTCACAGAGCAATGATAAAGCCAGTAAGTCTCTGAGTACTAGGCTCATTCATATCAGCCTGAGTTGCTGAACAATTCTTTATTCGTTTGAAATTATTCTCAAGATGGGAACTGTCCAGGGGATTCGATTTCAAATACAATGTTCCATACAATCCATTGCTTCAAAAAACATTCAGTCCGATATGAATTATGTTTTAAAAAATACTTAATTCCATAGACGGGCATCTCGGGCTCTAATGGATGAGCCCGAGTAAAGCGCGAGCGAACGAAGTGGTGAGAACGCCTACTACGAACGATATTGTTTTATTCAGATCATCTGCAACATGAACGTGAAAGGCCGGACATGAAACGAAAATATATGAACAGTTACAAGGCACAAAGAATAGAGCCCAAGTGAACAACTTAGTGAAGTGGGACCGGCCCTTGGGTGGTGGCACAAATATACAAAGCAAGCAAGCTCATATAAATCGTAATCGAAGACTCGGGCTGAACCCGTGGAGCCCGTGTGCCGGAGTCGCCACTGGGCTGTTAAAACCACCGAGAACACAGCATAAAAAGCAGGTAAACATGACACAGAATTGATACTTGTCTTAAACACATTCAAAATCACAACTTTTCCGCATCTTGATCACAGAAGTAACATGACTGAATACTCATTCCACAAAGGCATTAGATACCAAAATGCAAAGGCACGACAAAGCATATATAGCAACTGACAAGTTGTCTGTGAGCAGGGCTTCCACAAGAAATCTTTTCAGGCGGAACAAAACCCATTTTGGGGCCCCAGCTTTGTAAACTATTTTGCAATAACTAAATATTGAGGCTAATTAATGTGCGTCAAGCTTCAACAAGTGCTCGTTTATTGATCATATGAAACATTATGTGCAGGAAGCTAGAATGAAGGGAAAACGCCCAAGAGGGAGGAAAATAATTAAAATTTTAGATGATGTCATGACTGGCACTTGCGCACAAATGAAAAGAAGAGCTGAGGATAGAGAAGAATGGCGGAGGGATGTCATGAGAGACCTGCCGTAAAGCAGATTACCTTGATGATGATGAAACATTATGTTAAAACATACTGGCACTATTCAAGTAATGTAACAATATTACCATTTTTAAACATGACATTTATTAATGTTCATGGTAAAATCTTATCAAGGAAGAAATTAGAAAAAATGCCGCAGTCTCAGAATGAATGGCGTCGATCGAGGTTGAATAAAACGCTGCTATAGCGAAATGAGACTGCAACCTCATTGAGTAACTGTATCCTTGGAATGAGCTTACTTATTACAACAAAAATGAAGGGAGGAAACGAAATATTTTGTCAGCCAACTATTGCTTCTATTTTTGACCGCGAGCCACGCGGGCCACAGGCCGGCGACCACTGCTTTCAAGCATTCTGTCGAAATACTGTAATTGGTTTATAGTTTCTCCAGTATGGTTTCGAAATCTTTAGATTTCTAGGTATGTCCGCTAATCCTTAACTCACATTCGATTAAAGTCTGTATCTGCTTTCGGCACAAGTTTTGCAATCAGCAAAATGCACGACACAGCGCGGCGGTGCACAATACTCGTAAGCGCTTGCGTTCTGCACTGCAGTTGGGCAACTTGTCAATTTTAAACTTCTTAGTTATCTTACACATATGCGCAACATTCGATGGCTACTGTTGTTAGATTAGATTTTACTGTGAACTGGCATGATTCCATTCAAATTTCACTTGACGTATCTCTTAGTTTGAAACTCTTGGTTTATTGGAGTGAGTTTTATTAAAGATTTTTTTGAAAATGAAAGACGTAAAGGAAGATTCAGTTCAATGGACAGACTGGGACAATAATCATGAATGTCTTAAATGCGACAAAGTAGGCAAACATTCAAGTTCAACAAAAATAATTACTGTGTTGTTAAATAATTATAAATGCATCATATCAGGAAAATGTACTGCCAGCAATTCACACTAAAATACATCACACTAGCTTACCAAATCCTTTTGGCTAGAACAGTTTTATCACCTGGATCAATTTCGCTACATTATTCCGAGTTTGTCGACAACAAACACTCAAATGTTCCTTCACTCTCAGGCCCCTCTGTAGCTGTCGGGCCCCGGGACAATGTATCTGTTGGACCCCCCTCTCATAGGCCCTGTCTGTAAGGATGCCAATTGTGTTGCCAACGCAGAAATAAAATATAACTATTTGATGTTGCCAATGCAAAAACAAAAACACAATTGAAATTGATCTGTCAAATATTTCCTTTTGCGTAAAAGATTCAGCAAAATTTCACTAATTGGATGTGTGTTGAAACGCTTCAAATTACACCAATTTTTTAGTAGTGTGGCACGAACTTTTTCCTACACACAAGCGTAGGTGTCGGAAGGGGGGCATGAATTTGAAAATTCAGCAAAAAGGTTGTTTTCTTAGTTTCGAGTGGCAAAAAACAAATTTCACAACTTTTGTACCCCACCCTAGAAAAACTTTTGGAAAAATCCGCTAGTGGCTCCCCCTGGAAAAAATCTTTCCCATGCCCATAAATATAAACATGTAAAGTTACACCATTTTTGTAAAAAAATATGTTGCATTACAGCATATGGCAGCACTGTTGAACAACACCAATGCGGTAAGCAAGCCATAGCAAGATGACAGATTGTGCACGGTGTCTTTTGCCATACAAATACGAAATCCTGCTAAATTATAGACAATATATTACCAATAATCTTGACAAAATACTGCCAAAACTCTGCAACGTGTTTTTCACGATTTGATTTAACAATGGAGCCGATACTAATTGTGCTACTTTAAACTTACTTAGGCAAAATTCATCTTCAAAAGTGGAGGGTCCAGGTCCCCCCAGAAATAAAAGTGGGAGGGCCTAGGCCAATGCGGCCCCCCCGGGTCCGCCACCTATGGCCATGCCCCATTTGTGTCAGCAGGAATGGAAACGTCCGATACCCGTGCGTACGCGGTTACACCGGACCCTTGGCGGGTACATTCCAAGAGGGTGAGCGCTGACGTCAGGGGTAAAAGTACGGAACGGAAACTCATAGTGCTCTCCAACCACTTTGCATTCCATTGGTGATCCGCCCAGAGAGCTGCACTTCTGTTGTCAGACGAACTAAATGAGTTGTTGTGAGGCGAGCACAAATGGGTGTCTCAATTTGAGATGTCGTGCGTTCTCACACATTGAACGGGTGAGCGCTGAGATCTGCTCCGAGCAGATGTCCAAGTTCCGTGGCACGATGCGCTACAGAAAATGTGGCTCGTTTGCGAGCAAGCTTAGCAGGTTGGATGCCCGCGAGGATGGGAAAATTGTCCGCTGATATAGGCATTTAGCCACAGTTCGCAAGACGTCGTTGATGACCGGATCAATGAGGCGGGTGTGAGCACGACGGCACGAGACAGGAGCGCAGTACTCTTCTTTTGACTGGACCAGAGCTGAGGTGGCTGTTGGCAACGTTTCTGCCTAGCACCCCAGCCAGGGTTGCCAGATTGACCTTTATAGGCTAAATTTCAGAAATTTGTCCTCGTTTGAAGTTTAAAAAAAATTAGTTGGTCTTTTGGCCTTAAATTAGCCTGATCTTAAGTTGGTTGGCCTTAAAACATGTGTTTGGCCTTTTGGCTCTTTTTGGCCTTTTATACGCTGAAATAGGTTCTTTATGAAGGAAAATATTGCTGTTCCATTTTTTTCGGCAACACATTAGCAAATTTTTTGTGATAAATGGTATAGCCGACGCTCGCATTCTGATATTAGTAATATTTGAGGGATGCTAGATTCGAAATTAAGTTTTGCGTAATCACTGAACTCACTGAACTGTGCAGTGTCTGTTGTGTTGTAAGCGCTAAACCAGTGGTTTTCAAACTGGGGTCGCGACTCCCGTAGGGTTCGTTTGCCATTTTTCTGGAGTCGCGAAAGCTTCTGATAAAAATATTACTTATAAATTTTATGTTTCGTATATGGAACCACTTTTTGTCGTTGCCAAAATAATAGGATCACCTGGCAAAAATGCTTTCATTCAAAATTGTTTTAAGTGCGATTATGACCATTACAGTACTGTTGCGTTAGGCAACGCACGAATACCTTTGTGACGTAAGAATGCGGTGGGTTTATAAAAAACTTGGAAGTGTTTCTCACTGGTGCTACGCCTAGTGATTTTACACTGCTATTTAGTGATTTTTTGCAAAGTATGTGTTTGAAGAAGATCTGTTGTCCTTTTCCTAACGTTTCAACTTTTCAGCCACTTTTAAAACTTCTCGGCCTTTTTTATTCGGTGAACAGCACCAACAGAACGAAGAAGTGTTTCTAATTCGACTTTCCCTTTGTTTTCACTGATCACTGCCATGCTGTTTATTGCTCCGTTATTGGCCAAAACAGTAGTTTCATTTCTTTGCAGGAACAATGCATTGGAAATAATTAATCAAATCTTACGGTAGGTTGATTGCTCTCAAATACTCCGTGAGTGGTGTCGTTTTAAGCTCTTGAGAAAAGCCTGAAGATTGTTGGCATGAGACTTTCCAGGCTTCAGCATGACCTACCGTATTTTAACAAACTTGCAAATTATGTCAAGGTTTTAGGGCAATAAAGTATATAGCTAAATTATTTTAAGGAAAACTGCGAACTTCGACGTAAAAATTTCAAATCTAGTGATTTTTTCAGATCTAGTGAATTTTTTTGTGAATCTAGAGATGCACGTAGTCGATGACATTACAAAATTTCACTTTTTATTAGGAAGAGCGTGAGCATAGTTCACGTGTCCCCTAGCCATGTGCATGTTTACTGTATGTCTGATAATATGCTGCTGTGGTGGACATTAGACAGTGTANCGCTACCACTCGTAAGCCAAATGTTGTAAAGGAAGCTCTGCAATGGAGATACGAGCGGAAAGCGCAAATGCAGTTTCGTCAATCAAACAGATCTGACACGCGAATTGATGATACAGTGCAATTACTCCACTCTTGTTGAACGGCACTTTTGTTCGAAGCTCGACTGACTTGGAGAAAACTGCTGATTACCAGGGCAACCAATTTTTTGATCTAAAAACTTAAAATTTTGACTTTATT
>JGI24159J19872_10006344_pt1 | contig 15396 bp, 7 predicted proteins | sample Ectturendosymbi4_FD_19872 | JGI IMG/M metagenome (IMG submission 19872) | reverse complement strand
TTTCTTGACTATTCTAATCACAAGCAATTTTTCCTTTTCAAGGCTTTTGCTTCCATAACTTCAGCCCCCCCCTTAGAAAAATCCTGGCTGCGCCCCTGTATTACGACATCACAACGTTGCTGGCTGTGATATCCTTTGCCGTTTTCACTAACAGTCCAGACACGTTTGACAGCTTTTCCATTCGGCCGAATCAGCAAAACGTATTCAAGCTTCTGCACCAGCACAATGTTTTGACGTAGCAAACTAATGCGCTAAACCAAGTGTAACGAGATATTTTTAGATCGAAGTCACTCGACTGGAAATGTTGAAAAGGGGAACTGCTTGTTAATATCTGGAACAGAAAGCTTTACATTAACAACCTTGTGGCTAAGCTGCTAAGCCAAAAATAAAAAGCTTCCTTGTTTGCAAGCTTGTGACAAAGGCGGGGTGCGCAGCCAGTCGATCGAGGTCTACTGGTAGACCGCTGACTTACCCCAAGTCGTCCCGAAGGGTGTGAGGAATGTTTTTTCTACAGTGGCTTCTAATTAATCGTGTACATGATAGAGGGAGAGGTTGTGATATGATGTGTAGTGGTTATGTGACAAGAAATATTTTGAGGTTAGTTACTCCAGGTTGAAAGCGAATCGTACGGGTTTGCGATGTTCGCACTGGACTGTTAGATCTACGGAAATTGAATAATTAGAAAGCATAGATCTTGGATCAAAAAGGTTTGGGTAGCCCTGAGCTAAGCTAATGGAGAGTGGGCAGTACAAGCTGCAATATTTTATCCGATGAAAATATTGCACACGTCGCTACTTGTAATTTACTTAAAATTTCCATGTTGGAAAAATTTGTATTTAACAGGAAATTACGTTCAGATAATGGAAGGGAAACAGAAGAGTTTGGCGGTCAGAGTAAACACTGAGTTTTGCCATCATGTTATCGTAACTGGTCCCGGCAGATGGCTCCCCAGGCTCTAGCCTGCCGTCGTTTGCCGTTAAATAAAATAACATAAATAAATAAATAAAACACTGAGTACAGTATGTATTGTGCAAAGAGTTTAGCAATCATTTCTCTAAAACAAGTTTCGTGAATTCGTAAAATTAGTCCTTAGCATATTGCCAAAGGCACAGACAGGGGAGGCTGTAGGGGGTAACGCCCCTCCTCAGCAACTGATCTAATCAGTAATACTGATGTTTATTTTATCCACTTGATGAGTTTTCACCATCTTTTTATTTATTGAGTGGGCATATTACATAAACTTTGGCAGCACCGTATCACTAACAGAGTAGCAGCATATTTTATAAAATCAGGCAGTTATCAATTTTCGAGGCTTGCGAAATAACCAAGCAGCTTACATCATTCTTGCGTGGTCGTATAATACAAATTATTGCATCAGGCGGCGCACTGTAGAAGTTCAGTTTCGATTTGTACATTGTTTTACATCACCGAAGTAATTTCATATTGCCTGTGATAAATGAGGTAATGCACTTGTACATCTTCTACAATCTACATGACTACACGACAAAGCATTGTTCTTCACCTAAATGATGACCATTTACAACGAAAAACTGTTTTTATTTGCGCCACTCCGTGTATCTTTTCTGATCTTGTTTTATATGCACAAACGTGGCCCTAGTGTTAAAGGATTACCTTATAGCCAAAGTATAACGATTAATTAAAAATGTAAACAAATTAGTTTTCACAAAGGCAGTGCAGTTGAACCTACCAGTAGATATTTTCATTAGAAAATCGGTTTCAAGTAACTCTTCGCATCCTCAGTCCTGAAATCCTATTCAATAGAATAATAAGACACACTTACGAAGGATCACTATTCAGACAAATTGTCTCTACGCTACGGTGTAGGTCGTGGCCTACAACACGTAGTAGTAATATGCTGGACCAAGAATCAAACATTCTTACCATTGTTTGTCCTAAAATATCCCAATATCAAACCAAACTTGTCCAACATCTTCCTGTATTACCTGGTAATCCTGGCTAGCGTAACTCTTTATTCTGCCAATCAGTTGCTCTAAGCCAATAGTTCGCAACCTTTCTTGCCCATGCTCCACCCAATCGCAACTAAAATTCTGATTGACCTTAGGCTATATGGTGATATATAAATCCTATGATTTAAAAAGTGAAATCCGTTTCAGCCAAGAACCACAAAACGCCATTACCTTGGTTTAAACAAGCTTTGCACCCAGACCTCGTCAATCGGCCTCAATGCCCTCTTAAACAATCCGTTCAGGAAACTTTAAAAATCTGAGTACATAGGTGCCGATTTCCAAAATGATTCCAAACGTTTTAGGAGCGCAAGTGCATTTTTCAAAAACTCAGCAATTATTTTCAAGTTCGTCTGACTCGAAAAAACAAACGTATTGTATTTAGAAATGTTGAAATGTACTGTACATGTATATATTTGCAAAAATAAGCATATTTTCCTTACAAAAATGCGTAATCTACGGAAGGTTCCTCTAGTCTAATGTCAATTCCTTTTAAAGGTTAAGTATGAACAACCGAGGTTAACTACGAGCCAGGCGCGTCGACTCTGCTTCTCTTTCCAGCGAATTCCTTGATGGGACGCAGTTACGAAGCTTGTTCCTCAATGAAAATGCCAGACTATGCAAAAATGGCATTGGAGGCCTCGCGCACAGCTTTAGTCTTCACACATTAGGCATGCACTGCCATCTTGGCAGTAACCCGACCCTCCTTACTAAAAAATACAAAAGTTATGATTGTTTCGATATGGACTGTTCCACAGAATATTTGGAATAAATCAGTCACTGAGGGAATCAGCTTCATGAGTGTACTTTAAGTCTTTCCCTTTATGTCTCGCGTGCGCCCAGGGGCGAATTAAGGTTGTGTGGGGCCCCTGGCTGAAACTTAGAAAGGGGCCATTTCTGTATATATATATAATTGTCGTTAATGAGGAAAAAATTCATGAACGAGCTGAAGTATTTGTATTATTGAAACAAAAAGACCTTGAGCAAAAAAACACGGATCGTCAACTAATATGGACGTCACACTATGAACGAAACTCATCGATTTCAAGTCTCCATTTCTTGCTGGAGACTCGAAATCATATCGATAAATGTTCACAAAACACTGGTGGAATGTTTTGAATATAGAGTGGCACCCCGTCGAGATCACCCTGCTATCACGACCACTTTAACGCGGTCTTCCCTTTGCTATGCAATGCCTTTAGTTTCATTAACGCGACCACCACGGTATCCAGACCGCGACCATAGTTCAGTTGTCACAAAACTACTGATCGAGCACCGCGTAACATGAGCACATATTCTGTCGGTATCATTACGCTGAGAAAACTGGTAACCTGTCAGCAGCAATTTTATCAGCTGCCTCACGTCGTCTTGAAGCATCGTGGATACAAGGATGTAGGCGTGAGTGCAAGCGCAGTTAGTGCCAATGTGACGTAACAAACTCATACTATTCTGGGATTTGTACTGCCGACATCGACTTCACTGCTCTCACTTTTAGGGATTTTGTCCCTAGATTGGAACTTTTGACCCTTTTTAGGGATTTTCGGAAAAGTATGAAAATGTATGAAATGAACTATTTCAGTTTATTTTGCAAATTATGTTTGGTTCTATTTTAACATTTATCATTGGCACTCCGATTTTATGCTGCTCCACCACAGATTTAGAGATTTTTAGGGACATTTTGCTACTGTTGTAGGGATTTTCTGAGTTGCATTTGTTAAAGCCCTGATCGAATTTTTCCGTTGTGTGATTTTATAGTACAGTAACGATTAGCTATGGCAGCACGAAAGCAGTGTTCCCTCTATGGTGCGCAGTACCACCAGACAATTTGCGCAGTGCTATCTCATTCTCGCGCAATTCCAACGTTCTGCTGTAAATCAGGGGTTCCCAACCTTTTTACGACCTCGTACCACTTGGGCACCCCGTATTGTCAACACGTACCACTTCTTCCAGAACAACTAATTTGATCGAATCTTAGTTTATTTAGAAGAATAGTATACATTAAAATAACAAGAAAAAACCACAACCAAATTTAATGAGATTTTTGTTTTTCTTTACCTTCCACCAATTGGTCCATGCATGGTGTATTTTTTTCTAACAGGGCATCGAAAGTCATAATGTTACGATACAATAGGAATAGCAGACTACAGGAAAATTTATTTACTTAGAAACAAAGCTCGATACGTAAACTAGAAAGTTGTGAATCCAGGTTTTTGTGAAAAAATGGAAGTTCTTGCATACCATCTGGAAGACCTTGGCGTAAAACTAGTGGTACGCGTACCACAGTTTGGGAACCCCTGTTCTAAATTTAATACGGTATATATTATATCGCTTAACATTAGGAACGTTCCACTGTTTGTTTGTCTGCATGGTTGCGCAGTTGCATGCACTTCGTACGAAACAAAATCAAGATTTTCTCAGTGTGGAATTTTCTTAAAGGGAACACTGCACGTAAGACAAAGCAAAATAACTTTCAATCAAGGAAAGAATTGTAGAAATGAAGTGATCGCAATAATGCATGAAACCTTTAGGAATGCAAGTTGATGCGACCACCCCAGCTCCGCTAACACGACCAATTGAGTGCCGTCCAGTGGGTGGTCGTGCTAGCGGAGTATCACTGTATATTTTATATCCAAATGACATTTTTGAGATAGATAAAATTTCCTTTAAAAATTATGTTCAGAAAAATCAGCTTTCCGTACCCGTTTCCCGACCAAAATAACACTAACCTTAATACCAACCTAAATTTAACCTCACCTTACCTACAGTACCATAATAGCCCAGTTTGATGTGTCCTAAATTGATATGGTAAAAATAATAACTGTACTCATTGCAATTCAGCATTTCATTTTTCTGTTCACAGTCAAGGACAAAACAGTAAGACTATTAGTAAGAACAAGAGCATGCATTCTCTTATCAATAACTGTTGTGAAATTCACTTTCATTTATCACGTATGGCTTTACGTTCATTCATAAGACATAACACCACTGAATTGTTTTTGTATTTCTACTGCACTTAGAGTATAAAATGGAACTCAACAATATTCTCAACTAAAAGCACATCTCACGACTTACTAAAGTCAAAATCGAATGATTCATTGAGTTTAGCGTGAGCAAGCTTAGAGCTACTTGAATGAAATGTAAACAGAACTAAGACGTGCTTGATACGTTTTGATTCTTGCTATCAATTAACGTCTGAAATAACTCGATGTCTGCCCACTTTTCTTTTTAAGTCAGTTATCAAGAACTGTACCAAATAATGGCGATTCACATAAAAGTATACAGTGTGTACCAAAATGTCCAAACTTACATCTTGGAGGTAAATAGTACCACAATTGGTATTAAATAAACCAGCTGACATTGTGTATTGTGTAAGTCTTCACTCACACACGCAAAGCGCAAGACCTCAAGCATGCATCGCAATAACAAAGAACACACAAATATATGAAAGTACCAGTGGCGTAGCCAGCCCAAGAATTTGGGGGGGGCCAAAATGTTTGATTTTTGGCGAATAACACTATTTTGTTTGGAAAAACGCCTCTCAAAGCACAAAATGACTATATGTTCTAAACCAGGGGTGTGCAACATTTTTTCTCGGTGGGACATATAACCAACTTCAGACATCTAGCTGGGCCATACGAAAAATTTAGTTTTTTAACATAAACTGTCGGATTAGGATTTTCATGCATGGTCTCGAAAAATCAGAGTGTTGGTAAGAGCCACACTAAACGGCTTGGCGGCCCAGGTTGTGGCCCGCGGGCTGCCTGTTGCACACACCTGTTCTAAACATTTGGGGGGACATGGCCCCTTTGGCTCCCCCCTGGCTACACCTATGGAAACTACACGAGGATATATACGTAGCGTATATACCGACTTTGGCAGCCCTGCCTTATAATACCACGATTTATTATCCTATTGTTCATACACCGTGTATTGTTCATACACCGTGTATTTATTCGATTGTAAGCCGCGGCTTACAAAGCTTTCTTTTCATCATTTCGTGCGGCTTATAATCAAGAACGGCTTACATTTTTGTATTTCTTTACTTTATCGAAAGGTATAGATGACGCTCAGTCCTTGCTTGGCTGCATTTTGTCGACCAAACTCTCTTCACGCAGTCTTTTCTCTTCAGAATCATATGCACGCATTCCGTCACAGGAGATATTATGACGAACAGATGAACAGGATGCAGATGTAGTGGTGAAATATCACTGCCTGGGTTACGAATAAACGTGAAACGTGCTTGTACGCGGAATTGTCTCAGAGGCTTAGGTGACGTATGTTCAAGTGCGTCTTACAATTAAGGACGGCTTACAATCGAGTAAATACGGTATTACACTTTTATCCGACTTAGGGATTGGGGGCCCTTGGCTGTAGCCCAGTCAGCATCCCCCTTAATCCGCCACTGCGTGCGCCACTTTCCTTGCGTCACTTTGTGCCACCATAACTCACCAGCCGATCGAGCTAGAGAACTGTTCAAACCCTCTAAAATGCGGGAAGTCTTGTAGTTTAGATTTTAAAAAGATGGAAAGTTTGGATTTTCGGTTTTTTGTAGGTGACGTCATACTAAGGGTAGTTTTCCGCATTTTGGCCGAGGTCTCCGGGCCCTGGGCTCCAATGCCAAGCACCAATGTTTTGACTCGAGGTTTTATTGGAAACTAGGCTATAATACAAGTCTTTAGAGCCTGTAATTGGCTATCTAACATTGTTGGTTCAAAAGTTTGGCCAAAAAAACAAAATTTTGGTAAAAAAACAAAACTTGAACTTTTATTACAATTTTGTTTCTTTGGCCATAAATTTTGAACCAGAAACGCTAGATGTATAAACATAGGGTGCCCCATTTTGCCTCTGGGATAACATTTTTAGAGTAATACCTTAAACAGCAAACAATATGAAACTGCACAGATTTATGTCGACCGTGCGCACGTACAGGCGCAGTCGATCTAACTGTTTTGCAGCAGTTACTGGCATGGGCATCGGAAAGATTTTTTCCAGTGGGGGCAATATTGGAGGTTTTCAGGGGAAGCCATGGATTTTTCTAGAGGCAGTCCAAATAGAGTAGATTTTGATTTCTCCCACTTGAAGCTAAGAAAATAACCTTTTTTTGCAAAAAAAATAATAGGAAATGTCAAATTTCGAAATCCAGGGGCCTTGTCCCCTCTTCTGACGCCCATGATTACCAATGCATTGTTTCAGAAACGACGGACTACTTCCCCGGACGGCATTACGTTGATAACGGTTGTGGTGAATGTCACGTCAGTTCACAGATATAAAAAGTGCATAAATTTTGCAACTGAATTTGAATAAATCAGGAATTTTTAAAATTCGGGTCTTATAGAATATCCGTTTCAATTTTGTTATAATTCAGGGCTGTTACAGTTTCATTCTGCAATCTAATTACGGCAGGGTCACCAAATGTTTTCATGCCTGCTCAGATAACTGAGAGAAATAACAAGCACGGTGGAATATTTGCTATTTTCTTCGATCAATAACATGTAATGAATAGACAAAATATAAAGACAACCAACATAGTGTCTGCTCATCTTCAGTATTTTCTGTGTTTGTCACCTAAAACCTATCTTGCGATGTGTTGGGTCTAAGCATTTTTGTATCCGTGTATGCTTTGACTAACTCCTGTGACATGGAACATACGTCTGGGTTAAAAACGAATAAGTAAAACACAATTGTCACACAGGCAGAGATAAGGCGAGAGTAAGTTTTGTTTGATAAAGTGTACCAACTTGAAAATAAAATGTCAGACGAATCATGAAGCGTCAGCAAAAGTGTAAGCCGCCCCTCGACTGAAAGCCCCACGTAATGATAAAAAAAAATGTAAGCCCCCGCTTGCAATCGGGAAAATACAGTAGGTTTCCAGAAGCGGACTTTGACGTCAAATTAGGCCTACAATAGGATTGATTTCCTGCTGCTAAAACGACAGTGATTCTGCTGCTAAAATATATGTCCAGTGGTCGTTACGTTCTTTACCTGTAGTTTACCGAAGCTTTAGGGAAGGCTATAGTTGCGATTTTTTACACGCTGTGTTTCATGGATGCGTGGGGTGAATTGGGCATCCCTTTAAGGCCGCTGCGGGTGCAATCTAGGCTTTGGATTCTATGATCATCCATAGCACATGAACGGATTGGGCTAGAGAGCCACTGAAAACACCCCTGGATCCAGAAACCAGCAAGGATCCAACGAACATGACAAAAATATACTTTTACATTTGAAACAACCGAGAAAAATCCATTTTTGTAAATTTGCGGTACTGATTATTTTGGCAATTAAAAAAAAAAATCCCTTCTCCGCATCCGCCTTTCCGACCCGGTTATTGCGCTTCGCCGACCGCCCGAATCCTCAAAAACAGGATGCTTTCAAAAAAGTCGCATCGGGCCGTTTTGGTGGGAAAATTGATGATCAAAAAGTGTAGGTTACAAAAATTGACTTCTAGATCACGTTTTGGGGTCCAGAGAACAAAATTAATGGAGTAATGCCTTGGTGTGTGGCTTCACGTTCTTGGAGCTATTCTGAAGCATTAGAGACCTTGGGTAGGCTGCTCGCCTAAGGGGTATGGGAGTTATGACCAAAAATAGACCCAGAAAATAGCTCGGCCACCTAGTGGCAATACCCGAAAGCACCTTTTCTGAAGCTTTGGTGGGGTTCGTGGGTACCGGCTGTCAGAAAAGTGACCTGAACTTCAAAAACACCGCCAAATCTTTGGATATTGCTTTCTTTGACACCCCACAAAAAACATTTTCAGTGAGCGGGATCTATCTCAAAATTTGCTTTGCTGTTTTACGGATCCGCGGCTGTCTTCACCGACTCTCTAGCTCAATCCGTTCGCGAGTTATAGTCGTTCATAACTTTAAGAGCCACGATCGTGCTTTCGCGGGCCATAAAGGTGCAGAGCTTACGCCCATCGCTTTTGAAAATATTCTGACTAAAGTGCGACTCTTATATGTAGTTTGCGTTTTTAAAAATGTAAATTTTCTAGCGCTTTAGCTTGCCGCATGCGTGGTTTATCAGCTCAAATATGGTCACGATTTTGCGCAAGATTTTTTGTTGAAATGAAGGGTTATGGCAGGATTTCAAAAATTCATACTTTGCACGTAATACCGTATGCTCGTATACGTTGCGAACAGCTTGCAAATTATTAAAACCTTTTTAGGTGATTGATGTGGCATAGGTTTTCAGTTAATTCTGACCTGCTTTAGCTTACTAGACTATGAAAGCATACCTAAGAAAGACGACGACAGCTTAGTTGGAGAATCTCCAGTTTTAATGATGAGTACACTCATTTGTTTATACACTAAATAGGTGCACTTGTTTAAGTATTCTAACAAAAAAATAATTCTTTTTATCAGGCATGTTACTTCTATATAACTTCACCCCCCGCCATGGAAATTTGAACTGCGCCAGCTCGTAGTGCTTAGTGACATTTTTATGAATGCTAATTCTTTGTACACAAGCATTTGATAAAATATTGCATAAGAATTCTATGTTTTTAATACACCGAGTTGATAAGTGGATTTCATAAAAAACATCATTTCTTTTTCCTAATCATCAACGTCATGTTGAATGGTATGCATTGCATACTGGGTGTCACCCAAAGCTTGGTAAACCAGCGATTGCTTCACAAAAGCTGGAAAAAACCTTACAAGTTAAAAAATGTATTTTTCCAAGTTTTTGTACAAAGCTGCGCAATAAAATCGTAAGCTGGTCGTGGCTATGATTACATACTATGCACAGTTGTGCTACGCACCGATTAAGCTGTGTCGCTGAAGGACGAAACTACAGCACACATGTGCGTTGCTGCCATTGTTTATACGAAATGAGGTTTTTCAGTTTTACCAGGTGCACTTAGCTACGACCGACCTCAACATAGGTACGAGGCTTACATAACGACGAGCGGTAACAGTTTTTGCAATTTTTATTTTTAGGATGCTTACTTTGGATTTCGTGCATTCAGACCTGCGTTTACTACTCTTAGTTATTTTTGATTTATTGACGGCAACCACAAATATTTACAATGAAGACGTCATCTCCAAGGATGTCCATATATGGTTCACTTACCGGCTTCTACCAGGTGACGCAAGCTGATGAAATCGGGTCACTTTTAATAAAACGTCAAAACTTTACTCTTTCAGCAGTTGTACCTCCAACATTACGTTATCCTGTGCCTTCCAGTACTTACCGTGCTACAATACCTGCCACACAGTGGACGGGCGTTTTCTATGCTGCACCTGTTTTAGCTATACTCGGAATTTTTGCGATTTGTTATCAACGCACAAGGTACAAAATGGCACGAAGAAATTTAGAAATTGCAACATACGACAAAAACGTTGAAGTTGAAAGTTGTTGCAGTGAGACTCGCCAAGCTGTTCAAATGATATTTTCGCAAACAAACGAAATTAAATGCAGGAAACCATTTTACCCCTTGACAGAAACAAAAGAGCAGGAAGACTGTTTTTTTAAACAAAAATCAGTGGAAACACTTGTTACAAACGAAGGTTTAACGTTGCACTGCGGACAGTACAAATTAGAATTCCCTCCTGATGCCGTTAGCACCCCAGTTCACATACAAGTTTCAGTTGAACCCAGCTCTGATTTGGAACTTGATGGAAGCAAATTTTTTCCAATTGCTCCCATTCTGCGATGCGAGCCGAGTGGACTGGAGTTCAGAAAAGATTTCAAGGTCATCTTGCAATCGAGTTTTTCATCCTATTCAAAGGCCGGACTTGCAAAAGTCCAAACGTTTGTGCGGCAATCAGTCGAACATTCCATGCAGTATGAATCAAATTCATTCCTGGAATGTGATGGACGTTGCATTTTTTATGCCAATCACTTTTCAGATAGGCAGCCAACTGTGGACAGCAGGGACGTTTCTCATGTTCGTAAATCTTTCTGCTCGTTTGGTTATATTAAACAGGTGAACGACGACAAGAGAGAAATCACGTGGTACTTGCTTGATAAGCATGACGACAGTTTCGAACGGATCCAGGTCTTGCACTGCAAATCCAATGAAGAACTTTCTGTGCCATTTCTAACATTTAGCGTTGGTACGAACGATTCTCTTCGCCTGAAGCTTAGTGCAGCAGAACAAGAGGTATCTTTTAATCGAAGCCAGATCGACATCGAACCTGAGACAGTCAGAGACATGTCTGCAAAGGGGTATAAGTTTCTCTTAACAAGGTCACCACATTCTAATCCAAGTAGCTCAATCATTTACTATGCAATCTCAAAGTTTGAAGCCGGTTTCTGGTACCAGACAGCAGAGTCCTTTGTTACAACAGAAGGTGACTTCTTCAGCATCGCCTGGTCCACGAAGGATGATTCTCAGATCAACATCACTTGTGGCGACACAGTCAATCATTATTACAGTGATACAAGTGAAGCAATGAGCAGCACCCTCTCACGGATGCACCGAGATTCTTTTGAAGTCTCACCTGAAAACGGTCTGGCGATGCAGAGTGAACCAAATCAACGCCAAGCATCACCCCGACCCAGCTCTGTTGATGTATCATCGCCGAGAGAGTTGATCGAAAGGAGACCGGCAACTCGTGCAACCCACAGCCCGACAACCCCCGGCGTTGGTGCATCTTTCTACGAGTCTCAGATTCGTGTTCTCTTCTGCCGGACAATGTATTTAGGTTCAGATCGCATTCGACTGCGGAGGAGATTTTTGGGGCAAGTCAAGACGAAGAACAGTCCGAAGAGACCTTGCTGTCATCTTCATCAGAAGAATCATCCACTTCGTGGCAAAGGACCTAACGTGCATTTGCTGCAGCGATAATTGAGGAACGCTGAAGTAAGCAACAGCACAATTGAAAACTTAAGGTTGTGCTGTGTTTCACACTGTCATTTTTCAATAACCCGTAATCCAAAAATACCGCGTAATCTCACGCCTATTCCCACTTCATTCAAAATTTTTCATTTCTGAAAACGAAAGAACTGAGCCGTGCAAAAATTCGCATAAAGTTTAAATATGTGTGCGCCCAATTGGTTTTGATCAAAAATCAAATTTTCGAAATAGTTTTTCAAAGGTAACTTAGCAAAATACAAATTTTATACAGTATTATTACACCACTGCTTTGTTTTCGTGTAGAGAATTCCTGCATTTTGCACATGTTACAACAGAAAAACTCTGCACCCTGTTTTTTTCTTTAGAGATCGGAAGACGAGATGTGAAAGGTCCTTTCCAGAACAGCTGCATTATATTCCGTTGCTGCGCGATAGCAAGCTGTGGTTTTGAGCAATCGCTGAAATGCAGCTAAAGTTCAGCAGCACTGTCACAGGAATGGGTGCTGTCTCTTTCTGTGACAGATATCTACCAGTGTCCACTGCTACAAGCTTCCGCTACGCAAGCTCAGAAAAACTTCATGGCTAATATTTTACGGTGCTGGACATTGAAGAAGACCTTGTGAAATGTTCATTTCCTCAAGCCCCAACATTGACAGATCAAGATGTCATTTTGCGATTGATTGCAGCTTTGCGGTTCTAAGTAATTGCAAATATGACGTTACCGCAGTAAAATGCAATTGCCCATGAGCTGACAACCCAAACTTGTAATCTCAACGTTGCTATCATTTAGGATGGAGAATATTTCCGTTTGTGATTGTGTTGAGGTGAAGCGCATTTGTCACGTTCAATGTTGTTCACCAGGTTATTCCCTCTTGGTGCAAGCGGGTTCTTTTCTTGATAACTTGAATATTAGTGTGTCTGGAGCAGACGTGGACAACCAGATAATTCTAGTTTTCTAATTTGATGACTTAGAGCGAAACGACGTATTCTAATTCTCATCTACTTTGCTAAAAGCTTCAGTGTTCCAATTTCAGTTCTAATCTGATTTGCGGTTTTGCCAAAAATGCTGATTTGTCCAACGGTGTTTGTAAAGATGAAACGAGAATGAACTCTTGTGCAAGGGAAGTGCAACAAAATGGTCACAAGTGCCATGCCGCCATCCCATCACTTGAGCAGCGAAGACAGCAAAAACTCAGTCAATTTCTGTTCTCATTCACAGCTGCAATGCACACTATGTGACCTTCAGCGATTATTATTACGTTACATTGCCTATCCATTCATATGCAGAAGTCACCTTAGTTATCGCCAATCTTGGCGTAATCGTACGAATCCTTGCTATTCTGATGCTTATCAGAATGAACCCGAATTTGGGCATGGATTGAACTTGGATTAAACTTGCTTCAAATAATTTCAGTAAATGTAATTGGAATTGGAATTTTATTTCAATTTCTGTTTTTCGCAAATCCGCTAATTTTAATTATAAAAAAAATTTTAATTCTAATAATTTTAATTCTAAAAATGAGCTTGAAAACTTTCACTTTGGCTTCAGTTGTTAAAGGATAAAACGGAAGTAGATGGAGTTACGGAATTTGGAATCTGCTTTGCCTGATAATGTGTATTCTGAATCAGTGGTTCCCAACCTTTTTAATGCATTCCTCCCTTCGCTCATTTTGGAACTTTTCATTCCTTCCCTACGGAACTTTCATTCCTCCCCTGTTCGGGTTCGTAGACTAGTATTAACTGCAATTGGAAAAATGGTCTTTATTGACGACAAGAACTTGATTAATAAAAGTGGGACAAAAACTATGTGTTGTCAAATAGTGGCACGAAAGTTTGTCAACAAAAACGTGCGATAGACCACTAACGAACTTACAAATATAAAGTGATATAACTAAATTGAAAAATCCAATGCCAGCTTGAAAAGAAGTACAACACTTACAATGAATAAGCAACTCAACTATAAAGTGGCAACTTCTTCCCCTGAACTCATGAAACTCCTCCCCGGTTGGGAACCACTGTTCTAAATGAAGAAAAACATGTGATTGCTCACGAAGCGATATTCATTTTGAGCAACCTTGCTTTATCAAAGTAGTTTAGCATAATTAAGTGTCTCCAATCACAGCCTGAGCGATTGCTGATGATTACCGCGATGCCGCATTTCTCATCTTCGCTAGAAGCTCATTACTTTTCGTGTTCGAACCGTCGATGAAGTTTAGTGCTGCATGAACCTTCCGATGGTGTGAGGAAAAATGCCAATATCTCAGACCCATCAGTTTCCTGGGTCAAGTCTTACCTACAGTTCAAATACAAGGCATCAAAATCTCACAACAAAGACCCACGCTTCAAAAACAGTTAGAGTTACAAAACGTTGCAGTTAAGCAGCATCACAAAACTCCATAAAAATCTCAGCAATTACCCGTGTGGTGGGGCTTCCTGTGCACCTGTATTGCGTTATGCTGGTCATCTTTTCTCAGTGTTGGCTGTTTCTTTTCTGCAAATGTTCAGCAACATTCAGAGAAAAAAAGCCTTCGCTTCCACCTATTTGTTAGAAACATTAGTTAAATTTAGAGTGCGACAAAGAATTAGCGCTTATGCGTGTTCATCAATCATTAACGTCGGCAAAACATCAACTAATCGCTAACACAACGTGAAATGCTAAAATGCATCAATACAGTTTGGAAAAAATGATTGCTTTTGCCTCGTTGCTCTGAATTGCCATATTTTGCAGTTGCTGCAACGGTGTTTGCGTAATATTTTCTTCAACGTTGTCACAAGTAGTATCCAACGTTTTACGAAAATGTATACGGAGTCAAACTTGAACAAATAAACTAGGCAGGGTAACTTGAGACGACTGGTTTACAAAAACTGTGCTAGTAAAAAATAAAAGGATCATAGAAACAGCATTGCGCAAATAAGTATAAGTAGCTCCAACAAATTGATCAAAAATGTTGTGGAGTGTGTTTTTCAATCAAACAGGAAGGTAAGCTTCATGACTAGATTATTCTGTTACTAGTCATACCTCCACTTATTACACGTTCAGAAATATGCTTTTTCTCTGCAGTTATTGTAACATGCAGTACAGCTGCTTTTAACTTGAACGAGCTTCCTAATTCGTCCAAGGAATGGTTCGTATTTTCTGACGAACGTAATGAATATGATCTCCGAACATGTGCAAGCTTACATTGTTATGATTGCCCCTCCTGCAATACGTGCGGCGCAGTAGGCGGATCATCAATGGAACGCGGAGTGGGCGGACAACTCCACAAGACTCCGCACTTTAAATCCAGACACCGGTACGCACCCCCCCGGAATGACCCTCCCAAGAATTGCCTGGGTCCGGCTCAACCGCCTCCGCACCGGTGTCGGACTTTTCCACTCCTGCCTGTACAAATGGGGTATGGCCTCCTCTGCGGCCTATGAGTGTGGCGCAGAACAAACCGTCGACCATGTCGTCCTCCACTGTCCAATCCATCGACCTCCCCACGGACTACACGGACTGACGGACTGCACGGACTGGTTCTGGACGATGAGACAACCGAATGGCTGCTCAACACCTGCCCCGATATCTAGGCGGGCTAGCAGTGGATAAAAGAAGAACTCGCTCAAACGAAAGAAG
>JGI24159J19872_10006340_pt1 | contig 15399 bp, 12 predicted proteins | sample Ectturendosymbi4_FD_19872 | JGI IMG/M metagenome (IMG submission 19872) | reverse complement strand
AAAAAAACAGGCAATCCACCCTTGTTTGCGGGTGTTTTTTCTCTCCAAAAGAAGTGGAAATTTTTTTTTATTTCGATTTTCATAAACTACACAATATGACTAACGTTTTTCTGAAGCATTTGTGTTTCTATCGTGCGAGGTTTTCCATCCAGAGCCTTTTCAAAACAACGCCTTGCCCACTCAAGCGCCAGCACGAAAACCATAGCGGCGTTTTAGCATCAGACAGCAGCCAGGAATATAACATGGGCCGGCGGTCAAGTAGTTCAAAACCGACAGCCGTCAGCCTGCTTAGGCTGTAGGCGTAGTCCGGGGCCTAGGAGGCCATGGACCCCCAAAATTTTAGAAGAAATAGTTATTTTGTGCTTTGAGAGGCGGTATTTCAAACAAAACAGTGTTATTTGCCTAAAATCAAGCATTTTGACCCCCCAAATTCTTTTTTCCCTCCCAAATTTTGGGCTAGCTACGCTACTGGCTTCGGCTTGTTTGACAAATTTCTGAAGCTATTTGACATATTTTGACGAGCGATTCGGCATTTTTGGTCCATCAGGACCTGGCAACCCTGTATTGTACATGTGCTTGACCTTGGCGCCTAAACCTCTGTCGACTCTACATTAGCTTGCACGAAATTTGTAAATTGCAGTGGGCATTCGGAGTGTGAAGCGTAGGCGTTATCTGGCAGTTGTGAAAAGAATTTCAGATGCACATTTGCGCGATACTCACCTGATTGCAGCATCAAGCATGGAACTAAACATAACCTACAACTATTATGTAACAAAAAAAGTAGTTTCACAAATCACATTGCAAACATGTTAACGAGCAAAGAAAATAAATATAAAAATGCAGATGTGACTAGTGTTATGCCTGTTGTATTTTTTGTTTTCGATACACAAAATTTGTTTTCGATACACCGGCAGGCGGACGCTGATAAGATTGCGAATTTGGCCCAGCATCCAAAAAGTTTGGGGACTGCTGGTATAGAAGAAGAGAAAAGGCGATAATGATGATGGAGAAGAAGTGTTGTTCTCAATAGCAGATGAGCTCGAAATAGATCTCCAACCTAATGATATACAGAGAGTACATCGGCTAGAACAACAAAGGAGAAACAAGGAAAATCCACGATCAATCACTGCAAGGTTTGTGTCATACAAAAAAGGGAACGAGTTTCGTACTAACACACGGAATCTCAAAGATATCGAAGGCAGACAGCACGTCTTTGTCTGCGTGAATCTTGCACCTCTACGCTACAAACTGCTGAAGTACATGCAAAAATCCTGTTCTGACACATTGACGTCTTGCTACGCCCGAAATGGTAATATAAAAGCAAAGCTCAAGACAACAGAAAAAATGGATTACCGCCACTTCACCTGATGATAAATCGATATTGATTGTAAAGAGATGGGTTGTGGTAAAATACTTGGCATCTAATTCTACCGAACATAGCTTTGGTAAACTCTGAAATCAAGCATTGAATTCAAGCGATTCCCTACACTTGAAGAACAAACTGCCAGAAAAAATTTATGCATGTGTTAATTTTACCTGTTGGAATATTCCCACTGTTAACAAAAAATGTCTAATAGCGCAGCAATGCAAAACATGTACTTCCAACCAAAACCTAAATGAATGACTGTAATCACCGCAAAACACAATTGTTTCCTGATTGTGAATGTTTAGCAAGTGGCAACAATCACTCTGATTGCGACGTCTCAGTACCTCTTTTACAGTATGATACACATACTGACTTTGTGATCCATGTTGATAAGTTGATGTCAAATGTTCTATCCGTGTTGCATTGTAACATAAGATCTTTGTATAAAAAATATAGACAAAATCATATTTCCATGTGCAAAACCACGAGATATTATAGCGCTGTCTAAAGCCAAGAGCACATTCAAACTCAGACGCTGAAATGATAAACTTCAGTGAAATAGAAATCAGGCCAAAAATTCATTTAGAGATAAAAAATAAACCGTGTTTGTCACTTTTTTCAGCGGAATACAAATATATGTATTACTCAGATGCTAGAAACATCAATTGTGCTATGTTTGTTGGTGTACAAAAAACAGGCCCATCGATTTAACTATTTAACGCCGTTACAATGGAAATAATCGAGTCAAAAAGAATTGTTGTTATATCTTACTCAGTTTGGCTTTTGGTATTTTCACTAAACTTGGTCGCATCAAATCCTTGTATGAAGTAGTGGGATGCGATTAGTTTACACGCGTAAAACGATTTATGTGCCTACCGACCAACAAACAAACGAATTTCCGCTCCCACACACGACTCGCGATGTCGAAGAAGTCTTTTCCGCAATGTGTGTTTGAACGTCTAGTTCTCAACCTGCTTAAATCGCGTGATATCGTTGCAACGCTGCACTAGTTTATAAATTTTGACGCATTTCCTATCTAGCTTTCAATATGTGAAAACACAGCTTTCAAATATGTGAAAACACCAAATGTTCAATGTGACAACGTTAAACCATTTTCTTCTGGTGGCTTGACCTTGCCTTTAACGCATCTTGCTTCAGTAAACCATATAACCGTATTTCGCATATTAAACTATATACTCAGGCAAAAGATGTTTACCTGCTGCTATAAACTGTTCCCCTTACACGAAAAATAGCTTCGTACTCTGGAAGTCTGCAGCCTAAATGACCCTTCGCAGCCTCCCATCATCCCCATGCATTTTATAAATCGGTGCATTTGAAAAGTCGTCGCAGCACTGCTTTATAATGATCGTGATGGCGTCAGTCATTCGTATGCCCTATGCGCTTGTGTTTCATTAAAGTGAATGTGTTAACGCCATCATGCGTATACTTTTCTACTACTTCCATGTATGTATCCTCGAGTTCATTCGTGGATTTGAGTGTTCTTTATGATTGCGATGTGTGTTCAAGCCTCGCGCGTTGCGTGTGGGAGTAAAGACATTGTACAAAATAAACCAATTTTTTTTAAGGTGCTCCATTTTGCTTACATGGTCTGTTGCCTCTACCAACTCAGCAACAGTCATACTATGCACATAAGTGCATTGCGCTTAATTTAGCAAACAGTAGGTTGTGGTTAGCTTTATCAAATGATTTAGATGCATCTAAGAAAGCTGAAAACACTGGGGTAACTTTGCTTACATAATAAGAAACAGTCTGTAGTAAAAAAATACACATGTCAGTGCCATGGTTTGACGTGAAGCCAAACTGCTAGTCTGTTGTGGCCACAAGTGGTGAGATGCGGAACAAAATGTAGTGTTTAAACAACTTGGAGATGACAGTTGCTGGGGAAACAGGCCTATAGTTCCCAGCATCACCTATGTCTCCATTCTTGTTTCTACAAATAGGTACAGTGACAGTTTACATGCATTCCTGTGGAATTTTTCCATGTATTAAACACACATTGACTAGACTACTCAAATGGCTGCACACACTTGAATCAGCGTAGAAAATGTGTTTAGCAACGATGCCATCTTTGCCAGCTGCGCGATCCAGTGGTAGTTTATGTAGCAGAGATTTAATCTTGAAGCTGTTGCACATCAACTCACCAATCCCTTCAAAATTACCATGTGAGATTATATTTTGTTGCACATAATTGCCAATTTCACGTTTTTTTGATGAGTTCAGCAATGCCGCAAAGTGTGTGTGTTCTCCACATGACAGTGACTACTTCGTTTCCTGTTTCTCCTCCCACTGTAGATGGAAGCCCTGATTTCCTGCTTTTTCCGATGTTCTGGCAGAATTTTTTGGGAGATCTGTTCCATAAAGCTTTAGCCATGGCGTCTGCGTGGCATTTTTTCAGACTTCCCACAAGCTCTTAATGCATATTTCAATTCTTTTTTACTTTCTTTCATAATGTCAAATAGAGGTCCACTTTTGGGCTTATGATTATAACCCAAGTATACTTGTTGGGCAGCCTTGTGTTTTCTCTTACATCCTTGTTCCACCCGGGAACGTCAAACTTTTGTTGTGGGCTGTTATTTAAGAATCAGTTGCTGCGTAGGGATGTACAAACTAAGTACTGTAAATGCTTGTTATGATCTCTAAAGCACCTTCACATGCTTCAGCGAAAATTGATCGTCGCAAACAATGCGACGGGTTGCAACGACCTGTATCGCGCTCAACGTGTTGACATTGGAAGATAATCACAAAATCATGCAAAGTTTGCGTCAGATGAGCTTTCATGACTTGTTTAAAGAGTAAACTATAGTAAATCTGACTTTTAATTGTTTCTGATGAGCAGCTGTTCTGTTTTGCTGTTCAAAACCAATAAACTGCTCATAAACTTGAATTAAGAAGCTTGCGAAAGATATTGCGTACTTACCGGGATGCTAACTAAAACGGATGCGTACTTCAAGAGGTTTAAAAAAATCTGGCAAAAACACTTTCAAATCAGTAAAATTTTGCTTTTGTTAAATTAGTTTGCAAAATGCATTAAACCCCACTGCCAACAGCGTTGTACCTAATACGACTGATTTCCTAAAATCTCAATTCTCCTGTAGCTTAATTTTACTGCTGGAAATTAGGAGAGATTTAAAGACCATGCCGGTTTCATTTAAAAAAATATTTGAAAAATCTCTAACGGCCGCAAGCAAACAAATCGTTTTCTACAATATTTTGATTGAAAGTTTTTTCAACCGCTCATGCCTATCAAACACTGTTCATGGATATGATACACATGATTGACATGGGCTCAATAACAATTTTCAGAATAAAGGCTACAAAATCTATTTGGATACTTCGAAAACCTGTCTAGTATTTGCTAATACATTTAAGTATGTTCGTATGCGTTTATATTTACGGATTGAGTGAAACTTAAAATTAGTAAGTACCATATAATAGTTGGTAAGCAGTGTATTAAGGTGGGTTGATAAATATATCAAAAACTGGCTTTAGTGCCATAATCAATATCTGGAAAAAACATGGGCTAGGTGGTATTGGAATTGGTTAAATATGCTATAAGCGTTTCATTCACAGGTACAGAAGTTTTAACGCCATTTATGTATTAAAAGAAACACAACATAACTAAACCATTTTTGTCTATTCGTTTTCCAGAGAGAAAAACTTTCCAAAACAATCATAAAGTTTAAACCTGATGAAAAGCTTTCAACATGCATACACATAGTAACTTATTTTGATTAACTTATTTTCTTCTTTCATTTACGTATTAACTTATTTTCAAAGAATTAATCAGAATTTCTTTTTTTATTTAACTTTTCGCTTACTGTACCTTTAAGTGTATTTTTGTGGCTGCAAACAATTGCCATCATTTTCTATTAGATTTTGCCAACCTTTTATTTTAGATACGTTAATAAAGCTTAATAAACCATTATATCATTTTCCTGAACCTTTAAGTTTCAATCCGTTTCTAATCACGTCTTTATATATGATCCATTGTGAACCGGATACGCACGAGACGTTTTGTACCTGTTTAATGGCCCTTAGGTCGCGTATTTTCCGGACGAAATTTCTTTTAGGTGAGCTACTTCAATTACACCGATAACACAAATAAGGCGTATTGTGCATACATTATGGCATCAAGTGCAACAATGAAAGTCAACTGCATAGAAATAAAAGGATAGGCTACTCACAGAACCCTTGCTGATTTTCATTATTTCTTCCATATCTTCTTCAGTCAGATTGTTGAAACCTTCCTTCTCAACAAGGTCCCTAAGATTTTTTCCAATAAAATACCCGGCATTCTTGACAATTTGTTTGACTTTGTATTTTCTTCCGCAATTCCATATATCAAAGCAGTTTTCAAATGTCACATTTTCTGATAAAAATTTCCCACTTAACTCTTTCAGTTCTGTGAAAAAATATGTAAATCATCCTGCAAATACACTATTTAATATTTATGAAAGCTTAAATCAAAGCAACCACCTTATAATCCATCACAATACTAAAATTACAGATTGCAACAATCATGCATTAAAAGGCCAGATAAATTGTTTTATTTTTTCAGTGATATGATGCTGTTTTCAAGTAACATCCATAATGTAACTTATATTCCTGGGTTTCAGTCATAATATCTGTATTATGTATGCTGTAGATTTCACTGCGGAAAAGAGAAGATATTTAAACTTTACATTCATGTGCAACTCACTGACGAAACTTAGTTCTGTGACAGCCGTGTAGCACGGTGTTTCAATGATACTATTTCCCCAGAAAGTAGTTCAACTGGCGGGTTATAAGGTTTTGCAGAAATAAACAGTGATGGTCCAACTGTCAAAAGCCCTTTTCGCAAATCTTCAGCTGACGGTAACGAGCGGTCAACAAAAACTCTAATTGGTGATTGTTTTCTGTCAAAGGAAAATAGTGCCAAACACAGAAGAAACTTCAAAGGTCTTCATCTTTGAAAGCATAGGAAACGCAAACCATCACGCAAGCTACTTTCGAAAGTTTACAGTGGAGTAAATACCTGATAAACACGTATTGGCTCAAAGCAGTTCTGAACGCTTGGATGGACGCAAAATGCAGTACACTGTTAATTTGTATAGCGAGTAGCTGCAAATACAAGTTTACTGTGATAAAATTAGGAAACACCGTTATTGAAAGCAAACATTTTTGAAAAATCGTTTTAGAAAAACTGTTGTAGGGAACTGATTTACATGGAAATACTGTCGTTTTCCTTTTTGTAACTCCACTGCAAAAATCCGACACTTTCATGTTTAAAAACTAAACTCACTTTCAATCAGGAGGTAATCCGCTCCAGCCATCACTTCCAATACATTTTTGTCAGTCAACAATATTTTTCCAGTATAGAGAAAATTCACGATATTTCGGAGAACATCCGCGCTGATTCCGTCAAGCTTCACTACACTTGAATATTTTTCACTCATCTGCTATGAAAGTGCGCTAAATGTTTTTGTGGTGTAAGAGAATCAACGACACTTTTGAACTAACGCAACGTTGCCTTGTTCACGTTACATTCAAACAAGCAATAGAAACAATCAGAACAAAACACGTTTTTTTACTTTCTAAAACGTTGCAACCTTAGTTTACTTAAGTGTAAAAAGTAAAGTTTTACCTCACTTGTGAAGGCTTTACGAAAAAAATCAGAATACACACCAAACAAATTTTTGTGTATTTTTATTTCTTCACCGCCTGCTTCCAACGCAACGTCACAAAAAACGTCGTCTCTAAAATGTAAAACGATATGAAAAACATGAGCAAGATGGAATTAGAAGACAACGTTATATTGTCATCATCTAAGAAACTTTATCATTACTGTGACCTTTTGCGTGGACCAAAGTATTGTTATATTTTTCTATAAAGATGTTTGAAATTGTCAGTTACAAACAACTTCTCGCAAAACCATTGCAACCATTGTGTCTCAGATTTGAGTCTTCCTTACTTCTGCAACATTTTCAGAACTTGATTGGCGTGGTTTGGTTCTTCGCACTCAATGCTCCTCGTAGTTTCAGGTTTTGCTTTAAAATTAAAGCAATATTAGCATCGCAGGCATCATTACTTGAAAAAGTCAAAATTCAATAAAGGAATGAAACAAAAATCTGGCCAATGACATGCATTTACAGCAAAATGAATATTATTTGATATAAAGCTTGCACAAAAGTTTACCATATTTGCCTAACCGTATCGTATTGCATTGGACAAAACAGTTTGGTTTTATCACATCTCAAACAGGAAGATATGTATTCCATTGGCAGGTCAAGTGTGACTAAAAGATCTGACCAAACTAACTTCGAATAAATTTAAATGTTAAATATGTACATTTGTGTATATCCTGCCTACACGTAAGAAGAGTAATTTTGTTCCAAGGTTACACTTTCACGCAACGGATTGTGTGCACACAAAATGAATTAAATGGCTGCCTACAACCATGCAAGTTACAAGGTTATACATAAAAACAAGCATTCCAAAACTATCCAGTGTGTTGGTCATATAAAATGTTTGAGAAAAAGCATGAAATTCGAAATAGGGTTTTTCATAATATTTTGTTTTTCTAAATCATTCAAAGGTACTGAAGGTTGTTACTTTGGCCGTTTTTATTCCGAAGGAAGTTTCATCTACGATTTTCTAGAAGTACTAGTTCGTTGAATGCAGAATTTTTATCAACGTTTGTTGCCCTTTTACTTCCGAACTTACCAAATCTTTCTTTGTCTCCTACATTACAGACAATTTACCGAAATTTTCGAAAGTGCGCACATATTGTGAAACCAGTAGCCGAAATAATAATATTGGTTCTCCACTAACTGGCATTTTATTACAACACACTGTAGGGCAAAAAGCAGCAACTGTTACATATCAGCAGTAAAACATTCTGAAAGGCCAGAATATAGGAATAAACTCACGTATTCCTGGTTTCTCTGCAGAACTTCGATCTTCCTCATCAGTCAGCTCACCAGACATATCTGTTGCTTCACCTACATCCGGACTTTGATCAGGGAACATCTGTTCAGCAGATGGCTCCTCATCTGATTGAAGTTCTTCCTAAAGTTACACAAAGATTCGAAAAACACTAATAGTGGAATTTGGACATTAAAAAAATGAGGGTAAAAGTGAAAAGAAATTTCTCTATTCTTTCCAATAGTTTCATGCAAACACCATCAATTTCTTCGTCAAAGCCGTAAATTGACGTTTGTTCGATTCGATTTGTCGTTTGAGTTTGAAGTAACGTCGCTGTGCTGAACAATAGCCGGCGTTCCCTTCACGTAAAAATATGTTACACTTTGCACTCTTTTATTTTGTGAAAAACCCTACGATTAAAGCTCGTCTAGCGGCGTTTGAGCCGAACTAACTCGGCCATAACTCGGCAAGCGATTGAGCTGGAGAGTCAATCAAGGACTAAAAAGAAGCGGATTTTCGTATACTTTCTTTGCAAACACAAGAAAACTGGCACTTTGGATTTTTCACAGATCTCAATAAGACCTATTTGACCTCCTCGTGACGGCACACCACCCCAAAATTCCAACTGCCAATTTTCTCAATTTTTTTAATCGAACGCACACGAACGTCCGCATCTTTTGATGCTTTTCTGTGGGTGGGCGAGTTATGGCCAAAACTGTCCAAACGAAAAATATCTGAATACGAAGCTTACCTCCAGATTCTGTTGATTTTCAGCATTGATATTTAAATCCATTGTAAGTTTTTATAGATCCAATATATTATTTTAGCCGCCCTAAATTCCGAAGACAACAAATAGCTACCTGCACGCAAATTTCAAATGGCAAGAAACAGGAATATTCATCAGTTGTGGAAAAATTTTATGCATTGTTTTATATTAGGATTTTACTTTGTGGGTACTAATATCGTTTTGCGTCAATAAGCACTCATCACGTGCCATCGTCTGCAATTGAACTAATCGTAAGCTGATGCAAAAGAATTGCATCATTCCAGTATTTAGTCTCTCCAAACGTGACGCAGTCGAATGACTGCGTGTTGTTATTAGTGTTGCGTTGCACGTGAAATTGCCTTCCCCAAGATACTTATACGTGAATTTAGTGCTTGCTGACTGTTTTCTCTGCTTGGCTCGTAACCTGCTTTCTTCGTGTTTTTGTATGATTTAATCGCCATTGTTCCACCAAGTGGGGACAAACCACAGATGCAGAGTTCTTGTTGGGCGCTGCTGAGTCTGATAACAGTTCTGCCCCTATTTAGGTAGTTGAGCTGATTGGATTTTCCTAACTACATTTTGCTTTCGAACTAGTTTATAAACATTGCTTTATATCTACTGGTTTTGCGAATTTCATTCATCATCCTTCTTTAACGCTGATCAAACCTTTTTAGGCACAATTGAAGATAAAATCTTTAGTAACGCCCGCTAATCACATCAATAAAAACAACATAACTCAGGCTATTTTCATTTGATATGAATACTACATCAGACGCCTAATGCGATTTAAAATTTATTTCATTTTTCACAAACTTCAGGATGCACACTCGTGAACTCTAACCGATATCAACGCAACCTTCAATATCGATAAACAGTTCAGAATTTTTGCATGGCAAACATTGCCTTCAAAGGATTTTCATTACTTTCACTCCTATAGGCGCCAGAATTATCTGAGACTATCAACTCTATACATTTCATTCGCTTGGGGTCACAATATTTTTTTGGATGCTGCAATTTCCATGAGTTATACCGTGTTTTTACTCACTGCAGAAAAATATTCCAAACCACAATGCAGACTACAAAAATGAAAGTCTAAACTCTCGAGGCGTTGCATTTAAACATTCCCAGGTCCTCTCTCAGCGATGTGTTGTGTTTGATGTTGAGCGTGACCAACCAATCTTCTAACAATACTTTCTTTTCGACTTTAGGCAAAAAAGAATATTGTCATCATTGAATCCTCAATCTCATTTCCACCAATGTGAGAATGATATTTTTTAAAATTAACTATCACATTTTTTTACAGGTCCTTCCTTCTCGACGAAACTCATTGCTCTATACCCAATTTCACTTCCACTCACTAACCTGTAACCCTCTCGTTTGACATTTTCACAAAAGTAAAACCTAACAATTAACCTACGCCACCAGATAGTCCCCGTAAAAGATAGTCACAAGACAGGAAGTCTAAAAATAGACAAGACGTTGTCTTCCAAGGAACATGTGTTTAACATGCATTGGTCATGCGCCCCGCCCCGGAAATCAGTGATTAATTAATTAAAATAATCCACGTGATGGGGGCATGCAAACAAGAGTATAACCCCCCCCCAAATAGGAAAAGAGTCAGTCTGGGAGGCGAACTTGTGGGGTCTGGTGAACTCGTGATCCAGAATACGCTTGTAGCCAACCAAAAACTAGAAAGACAGAATACGGTGAAGCTCTGTTACTCTGTCTCGTAAAACCAGAACAAGGCAAAGTTCTGTCACCCTGTTTCGTAAAAACAGAACAAAGTAAAGTTCTGTTACCCTGTTTTGTAAAAATAAAATAAGGTGAATCTCTGTTATCTTGACTTACACAATGACTTGCTCAAAGTAACCGCTGACAAATTGTTTCATAAGAACAGATTGTCTAAGCGAAATTCTGTCGGTTTATTCTATAAAATTAGATTAAGGTGAAACCTTGTCAAAAGGTCTCATAAAAAAATAAGTTAAGAAGAAACTCTATAAACCCGATAGTCTTTGTATAAAGCGCTTTCCGTCATTCTACTAACAGTAAGATCAGCAAACTGGGACTGAGTTCCACGCTTTCAAGCAATGAGATCTCTCAAAGATACACCGACTGAACATAGTTGACTTGCGACCTTGTGAATGCTTTAGGCCCGAAACAGGAAACTGCTGACATTCAGGCTTCGTTTAGCCGTCATATCCTGTTTAAGGTGCAAGCTTCAAAACGAAGGACAAAGGGCATAAGATTTGTTCGTTCTTGTTGTAAAACGACTAATGTGTCTTGATCAATATGACAGTCTAAGAAATCGCTATAGAAGAGTAAATAAGATATATATATCGTCAGACTGTTTGCTGTAAATTACTCTCATTCTCGCATTCCTGGGATTACTGTCAATCTTTGTTTGTGACTGATTTATATGATTGATAAGTTTATACTTTCATTTATGATCTGTGAAAATAAGAATAAATGTCACCATACTATAAAAAAATAGTTGTAATGTATTTCTTGTTAAAGGTAGAAACAGCTCAAGGTTAGAGGTGAATGGAATAGCTATTTTCCCAGGTAATAACTGCTATCACACGAACCCATTTAAGATAGCTAGAGGTATTACCTAAAAACACACTAAAACTTTGAAAACTACATAAAACAATAAAATTTTAGTGTCTACACTAACCAGGCACCAGTGCAACGTCGCGTAAGGCCACGAACTGCGAATCCAATAACACGAGCAATACTTCCTGCAGGCAGTGGTCTGACAGTTTGTGCTTTGTTGTCAAATTTTACTACAGCCCATTTTCTCTCAACGCGGCTTCAGACTGTTTTTTTACTGCAGGGAGTTTTTGCATTTGAATATAAAACATTCTTTTCAAACATGTTTTTATCGATAAGTTTTCTCTCAGCACAGAGACGTCGATAGATTTATATATATTCAGCATCCTCGATTCAGGTCCTTTTGCGATTCTGCTGTGTGCAATTTGCTTTATTGTCTTCCAACAAAGGTTTGCTTAAATGCTGAAATCAAATGCCTTAGTGTGTCTTTGTCGGAATTTCCCAATCTTTTGGTGTCTTATTCAATGAACAGAAAAAATGAACATTTGAAGATGTTGTCTGAATTTTCTGCCTGTACGGATTGAATAATAAATATTTTAGACATTCAACAAGTTACCTTTCCATGATCAGGTGAGCTTAAGAATAATTGTTCAGTTGTTGAAAAAACTCGTCCGTATACCCAAAACGTTTCAGTAAGCGCAGGTGATGTTGGGAAAATTTTTTTAGTCAGCTTGGCATATGGAACCTATTGTGTACGTGCTTCTTGGTAACCTGATCAGGGTAATTTGTTTTGCCTAAAGTGGCTGGATAAGGGATAGAAGCCTTTTCAACAGTCACTTCCACGAAAAACTTTGCAGGATAATGAAGAGAGTTAGAGGGATTAACAGTGTGCGAAATTTTGTAAACGCTTGACTCTAGCCGCCAATCGTATCGGTCTCTTTGTATCTTCTCAGGCTGCGGAAATTTGCTTTTATTTATTGTGGGTATTCCCCAGGAGCACGCAGTTAGTTTCTACTGAACTAGTAGCTACGCATGTTTCACTTACAAAAACATTTTCCTTGTTCGCTGCGTGGACACTCAAAGAACTCATAGCCAACCTTAAACAACAAAGATAAAAATTTGGACAACCTTCAGTTGAGAGAGATGATTTCGGTAGTTTAGGCCGTAGAGATGATTTTTTTGCCTAAGTTTGCTGAACAGAAAATAGTTCAACAACCACCTCCACGAAAAAAATCTTACAAACTTGCAGGTGAAAGAAACATTCACAGTGTGAGATACCAACCTCCCCACTACGTTTTTAAGAATCATCTGTCTGTTGCCGCCGGTATGGCAATGGAAGACACGGCTAGATTAAAATATTTGATTTTATGCACAATCTACCGCACGAAAGCTTATATTAGCGATTGATTGCAATGGTTCAGGAACCTGTGATATTGAATTGAAAATGTTAAGCTCATTTTATTCAAAAGGCTGCGCTAACTTTTCTGAATCCTGAAAGCAAGTATTTTCAAACCCTGGATATTTTCCTGAAATGGAACATAAAAACCAGCTACACCTGCCAAAAGCATTTCTCTCCCTTTTCACCCGACAATATGTGAACTTTTAGTTTCAGCCGCCCATCGCATTGGCCTTTCCGCGTCTTCTCAGCCGGCGAAGTCTTAGTTTTGTTTATAGTGGGTATTCCCCAGGAGCGTGTAGTTAGTTTCCAATGATATAGAAGCTGCGTTTCCATTACACACATTTTCATAGTCCTCTGCGTGGACACTCAATGAACTGATAGTCAAACCAAAACAACAAAGCGAAAAGTTATGACAACCTTGGACATTGTTATGATGATAAGTCTCGAAAGATTGTTTTAAACGAGCACAATTAAGTAGTATCAAACTCTCCACATCGAACGTACTAGTTTAAAAAAAGTATGTATTGTTATATGACATGACACGTGATAATTATGTTGAGTTATCAATAACGCTGTAATGACAAATAGGACAAACAGATCCACATAGCTCTTGAAATTTATTATGGAAGCATCTGGTGGTAAAATAAGATTCCAGGTAGATGCAAACGATCTGACGCGAGTCGATTTCTGGACAATTCCTGAGTATAAACCAGTTCGTACCCAATTCTGAAGACTCCACGCAACTGCAAACTTTGATTGACTCGCAATCCTCACGATAACTATTGCACTTGATGCTCCACCAGGCAGGGCAAAAAAAGCAATCCAGACAACCCAATACTTCATCGCGGTACCACAAACCTTAGTCTTCTAATAATGCTGATTACATCACCAATCTAAATAATAAATTTTGTTTGTTCTGTAATCTTCAAATTTTCAACAATTACAGGCTCTAGCTTTGCAGTAGGCTGTTTGAGGAATCCTCTGCCTGGTTCAGTTCCCATCTTCTCGCAATAATTCAAGCTTGCACTCATCATTCAGCAATAATTGTTAAGTCACAGCAGTGACCAACAACAAGCGAATCAATCGCGATTTATGGCGTAAGGATACTAGTTTTGTGTGTTGCGCATCTTCAGTCCTGCGGACAAGTCGTCATATGAAACAAAAAGAAAAGCTACGTACTCCTGCTAAGATCAAACCAATTTGAACCCCTCCACTAAACACAGCTACAACACTGTTTAACAAACCCGATCGTTTAACGGCCATTCAGCTCACTGATTGACAAAAAAATCTCTCCGCGTTTTCGCGTGGATTCTGTCTCAGACGATCACCTGGTTTACAACAGACCGTAACGTGCAGTGGAAAAAGTCTAGGAAGACAACTCAAGTTAAAGTTTCGGCGGTAATGCAAAATGGAGGAATTCGGTTATAAAGTTTGCACTAGTTAGGGCACAAAGAAACGATTGTTCAGTTTTTCCATGCTAAAGATTTCAAGTGTTGCTTGAAGGGGTGTAGCGGGACGGGAACGCGTGGGAACGTCATTCCAACATCTTTTTCACGTTTTGTTTTAAAATGGCTTTGAAGCTACAGGGTGACACAAAAAAAAACGTTCATCACCAAAAATCGAATAACTTCCAAAATTTTATTTAGATTGACACAAAACTTCAGCTACATTGGGTCAAGCCTGTGTAATAGACATCTCCAAAGTTTCACGTCTTTACTACAAAAACTCTTTGTTTCACTGGCTCTCAAAAATGTGCTTCAAATGAGTTCCCCGGCGCTGCAGGCACATTTGGGTCCGGCGGGCAAAGTTCTTGATGACCCTCCCGCATTCCTCCCTTGGGATAGCTCTTATTGCTGCTGTGATTGCTGCCTACAGGTCAGGGTTTGTCTGGGTTGTTGCCATACACCCTGTCCTTAAGGTATCCCCACATATAAAAATCTGGGGGGTTCAAGTCCGGTGAATGTGGCGACCACTGCGGGTCACACCTGCGGCTGATCAGTCGGTCAGGGAAATGCTGCTGTAGCCATGCCAATGATTCGTTTGAGGTGTTGGGGGTGGCACCATCATGCTAAAACCACTGGAGGACCCTGACGACCCCTCTCCGTTGACCAAGTGCTGTCCAGAACTTGCCATGCACCTGGACATATCGCTCGGTTTTGATTGTCACAGACCGCTCGATGTCGTCCTCGAACCAAAATGGTCCAATGATGCCATGTTTGGAGATGGCAACCCAGGCAGTGCACTTCACAGAGTGTAATGGCCTTTGCAGACAGTGCTCAGGGGCTGTGCTACTACAGAAGATGTTGTTCTTAGAGTTCACGTGACCTGACAACAGAAAATGTGCCTCGTCCGAAAACCAGACATTGTCAAGAAAGTCTGGCACAGCGTCAATCT
>JGI24159J19872_10006339_pt1 | contig 15400 bp, 7 predicted proteins | sample Ectturendosymbi4_FD_19872 | JGI IMG/M metagenome (IMG submission 19872) | reverse complement strand
CCATGGGTTAATTTGATCATAAATGATAGCGATAATAATATGGATACAGCTGTTTGGACCACCTTGTAATTCCTCAATGAAATAAAAATAAAATTCTGTGGACAAATGTACATTACCAGAAAGATAAAATTCCATGTCTAATCTGAGTTATTTTGCATTCAAAGCTGTGGACATTGGGCAAATATAAATTTAAGAACACTTGCAGTTTATCTATTTTGTTGCAGACACAAATTGTTTAAGTTATCATGAAAGACATGAAAGTGCTATATATTTTAATTTAGGTATCAAACAATATACTGTAGCTATAAAGGCTTTGATTTAATTAGACCATTGTGTCATGTTTTTGTTTCTCAAACGATTTGAAAAATGTTTTGCGGTGTGTACTTTTTTATCATCAAAAAATGTTGCCTCCTATGTAACTTTAATTCTAGCTATTATTTTGCTTAGGAATATTGAACAAGCCTGCAGTTTAAAAATTATCCTAGTAAGAGACGCAATTTTGTTTTTGTGCAAATTATTTTTTCAAAGCCTTCCAAAAATTATGACAATCTATGGTTGCTTGCATCTGCGTTGCAAGTGCATGACAAAGCTTACTAAAATGAAATGAAGCTGTGTAAAGACCCAAATGTAGGCCTACTCGTAAAAGCGGGTTGTTTTTACTTTACAGATTTGTTACTAGTTCATTTCCTCCAATACCATCACCTCTTGTCTGTTCAATGAATTTAAATCAGCAACAGTAAAGCAACAAAGAACGTCTTTCCGTTCAAGGAAAAATGCCTACATTTGAACGTAACACGTCATTCGATATTGCTGTAGGCTCACAAGGGAACTGGCTGAATTGGAGTAACTGGAGTAAATGCGATGTGGAATGTGGTAGCGGCAAACAAAGAAGAACTCGGGATTGTTCCTCACAAGGTGCTTGCACCGGAAATTCGCAGGAGGTGAAGCATTGCAACAAGACATTGTGCAACGTCCAGTGGAGCGAATGTTCCAAAACGTGCGGAAACGGGACTAGAAGTCGTAGAGCGTGTGCCACCTGCGTGGGAGAGTTTGAAGATTGCTATCTTACTCCGTGTCATCAACGTGAGTCTGAAATGCTTTGTTTTGAGGTTTTGGATTATTTGCCGTAGTTTCGTATTTTTCGAAGCTAAATATTGCACTTTATAAAATCAGATTTGTTTTAATGTAGTTAGAAGCAGGCGTGAGTCTAGATGACCGCTTTTAAAAATAAAAAACAAAATTATTTAAAAATAAAAAAGGAAATCAAAAAATTATTCCCTTCGCACTTAACGTGACTATTAAAAGCATTTTATCTTTGCTGCAGTAAGTGACACAAAAATAATCAGCGTTTTTATAGAATAAAAATCCCGCCTGAAGAAACAGACTAGTTTTGCATTTCGTTTACTCCAAACAGGTTGTGACAACAGTTTTGAATGCATGAGGCGGCATTGGGTACGAATGATACAGTCTGGTGTTAGTGCAAATGCATTTTGATATATTATTCACTTTCTTTCTCGTATTCGATCTGATTTCATCCCATTTGATGCTGTAAATTCAATCCTATTGTTTATGAAGAACATATGAACCCGAAACCTGAGATCCATGCACTTCCTCCCTCCCTCGACTCGCACAGCTTGTTGTGTGCTTGCCTATAACTTTCAAAAATTGGTCTAAACTCCTTTACGTTTAATTTTGTCTTTAGAAACTTGCCAGCAAAACCAACGCCAGCGTTACGGAGTAATGAGCTACACTTGCTGCTCTGTCAACAACGACAATACCTGTGGAGTAAATTGGGAAATCCAGGGTCGCATCGTAGGTGGTTCTGAAGCGCGTCCAACACGATGGCCATGGATGGTGTGTATAAATATTCGCTGAGCTGTTATTGCAACATGCGTGTGTAAGACCCCTACAGCATTGTAATAACAGAAGTAGTGACAAATGTTTTGGTAGGGAATTGAAAACGGCCAGAGAAAAACCAAACCTTCATACCAGTGATCATGTGGTCTAGGGATTTCGATTTTCGATACATAGTGAGGTATCTGTTTTTGAAACAAGTATCCAACATAGCTGTAACTAATATTATCTCACTGAAAAACTTGCCAAACCAGCGTTTTAAGGGCAGCATCACGTTTCTTTGTTTCAAAGAAATGCAAATTTTAATTCAGCTGGCAGTGTTTTCATTTCAATGAGGTGTATTTTGATGGCATATTGAGTGAAGTGTGCATTTTTTGTTGGAACCATATAATTGTTTGGATGTCAAATATATGTGTAGTAAACGATTGCAGTAACGTTTATCAAAATCACACACAACGTTGATAAAGGTTTTACGAGAAAACAAAGTGTCCGTTTTCGGCAAGAAGGTTCATGAGATTACGTTTCAGCAATCTAGCACTTTTGATTTTGGTAAGTTTTTTTTGCCAGGTTAGTCGACTGTCGGTGACAGTTTTAATGAATTTCGCTTTGGCTACAGGCAATACTTGATCTCAGCACAGTCAGTGGACCGAATATCTGCGGAGGAGTGCTTATCTCCAATAGCTTTATTCTTACTGCTGCTCATTGTATAAGGCAAGTTGCAACATAAACGTCTTAACCTGAGCTTGTGATTACAAATATGATGATGAAAAAGCAAATAAGCGAATCATGATAAGGAACAAAATCGTCACTTCTTATTTTTCAGCGAGATCTCAACAAATGTCACGAGGATACGGTTTGGAACAACATCACTGCATGAACAAAACAGCAGTTCGCACGTGCAAAGTCGCATCGTGGAACGCCTGTGGATACATCCTCTATATTCGGATTTCACCAGCAACGACATAGCACTGATCAAGGTTTCATCGTCTTCGTGGCAGCAGCTATGAAAGCAAGAGGAGCTCCAGCTCTTTCTTAACTATGTGATCTTCGCGATAATTGTGTTTAACTTTCGTGAAAGGGGGATGTAGTTTTTGAACATTTTTTCAAGCTGAACTGCTGACAAAACTTTTCCCTTCTCAAACTGATTATACTTTTTGTTAACTCGTTGGCAAATTTACAATGTTGCATTTAACATACTGTAATTGTAGGTGGTTAAATCAGATAAAAACTTTTTAAGTTCAAGCACAGTTTTCATCGCAATATTGATCTAATGTTTTGACTCTCAATAAGCAAAAACAAAACGGTAAACTTTAGGAACAGATCCACAGTTTTGTTTCTTGGAAAAATTTTGATGGACTATGAATCACTTTTTAAAGGAGAACAATAAATGTTTTCTTTAAATGGCTGATGTCGCTGATCGGAACTAACTGTAATCTGAATTTAGTTTTTGACGAAGAAAAAGATATTTCTGGGTGAGATTAAAAATCAAAAATTAGCGGCGGCCAAACAACGTAATAATACTTTTTGGATTTTCTGATTACATCCCTATTTTTGCCGAAATTGTGTAGCTTCGCCAAAATAGCTTGCAGCCTATGACCAGTAAAATTTGTTTCTAGTTGAACAGACCAACAATTATCGGAGCGGTTGTTAGTCCGATTTGTTTACCCCAAGGGGAAGAGGTTGCAGTGGATGCGTGGTGTGTTGCTACTGGATGGGGAACACGTGAGTAGACTTTGTGTGATAAGCTATAGCAATAACGTAATGTTTTTTCTACCTGACTATAAATCCGCAGGATAAAGTTAGCAACTACTGAATAAGATGAAGCGTATCGGATGTACAAAGGAAGCAAAACTTTCTACGCACATTTTTCTTGTTATTCAAGAAGATGCTTAATGCCAGCTATAAATTTTTTGTTTGATTATTGTTTGAAAATCGATTTGGGTAAAGACTGCGCGATGGCATAGGTATTACTGCGTGTTTCTCTTCAAAAATATTTATCACCTGGTACTTACAAGTAAAAAGTTTTGCTTCCAGTGATTGATGCTTGAAACTAGATAATACATTGGCATGAAACGGAAATGTCAACACTGAGTATAAGGCATCACGAAGAGTAATACAGGAATTTTTGATCATGTGCAAAACTCTGTTAGGCGGCCCTGGAACATCTCCGTCTAGCTCGTTACAGGAGATTGGACTTCGGATACTGTCAATGGAAGTATGCCGTCAAGCTTATGGGTCATTTCTTCCATCCACATTCTCTGAGGAACAATACATCTGTGCTGGTACTATTGGTGGAGGAGTTGACACTTGTGCTGTAAGCTGTTTACGTGTTTGCTCAGCAGAAAAGCATTTCTTTAAACAAGAGATCTAAACATTGATTTTCGCGTGAATGAAACTTATGCATTTATCAATCAAAGCCACTAAAATTTTTAATTACACGGTATGTTAATTAGTATTTTAAGATTTCCACACAGATTAGTATTTTCAGATTTCCACACAATTAGTATTTTAAGGTTTCCACACAGTACACCATTTGTTTTAAAATTGTTTATTCGTTACATAGGGTGATAGCGGTGGTCCCCTGGTTTGTCAAAGATGTTCTTCTTGTCAATGGTTTGTGGTCGGAATCACGTCATTTGGATCGAGTCAATGCGGTGCTGCAAACAAGCCAGGCATGTACGCAAAAGTGGAACATTACAAAGACTGGATCAACAACGTCACCAACAGTGCAATTGCGAGTGGTTCCACTGGAGGATGCAGCGTATAAAAATTGTGCTATTGTAATTTTGCACAATTAAGCATGTCTAGTAATTGTTTCAGAGATTATGGGAAAGCGAAAGGTGGTGAATGAAAGAAGCAGGTTTTCAATAGAAAGACGATTGTAAATATCACTTTTTAATAGAGATATTTTACAAATGAAACCAACTGGCCAAGCTATCCAAGAATGTTAAGCACAACCAGCTGCTCTGCTTGCTAATCTTCCAGTGTTTTCGTATCAAATAATTGCTAAGCAAACCCTGGAACGCTTACATGGGTCACGGTTACCCGGGTCAAATGAGTTCACTCACGTGAAACTACGTAAGCGGGCGTCGGCGCGCTTTCAACTCTTCAGTAGCTGCATTTTTTTGTGTGACTTGTTAATAGGTGCGCTTGTGGTCATCCACGCTCTTTTCGATTTTGCAAAGGAGCGAGTTCGTCGCGAGTTCGGGTGACGCTGACCCGACGTTAGTGTGAGATGACGTTTTCACGCAGACCCGACGTTATGATTAGAGGGGGGTTTGCACCAGGTGGATGTGAAAAGCTGAAACTCACTCAGCATACGGTCTTGTTAGCAGTATTCAAAAGAAGTTGTTCACGCCCATAATTTTTGTTTTTATGAGTAATTCAATTCAAGCATGTATGATACCGCCGCTATATTCGGTCTACTTACTTTTCGTCAAAACTCGTATGATATTTGAGTAAAGTAACCTTGCTGTATTCAAATTTCTCAGTCAGACTTATATTTTCAGTGTAGCTTTTATGATAAACTGCAGTTGAAGGAAAGTATATATTTTTTTATTTTTGAAAACCGGGTCATGCACACCCGACGTTAGTGTTATTTGTGACAAAAGTCGGATGTTAGGGTTCCAGGGTTAAAACCCTAAGAAGGCTTGGCATTCTCAAAGGAAGCTTTTTCAAGGGTTTAATGTTGAGTTCTGAAATGGCACCTTAAAAGTATACATGACATCCAAGATTTTTGAGCAAGGCTTTCAAAAATTACCAAATTTTCTGCAGAGCTGATGCTTCTTATCTGCACAGTTTATCGCTCACTCNTTTTCATGACATCAGTTGACACCAGTCATTTACGTGGCGCACCTGCATGTGATTGTGAACCGATACATAGGTGTAGGAACAGGCAAACTTTTGGGGCTGCAAAGGATTTTTGCCCGAATTTTCCCAAACTTGCCCGAAACATTTTTGTGNGACTTTAGCATACAAATTTTCTCCCACAAAGATCAAAAAGGCCTCTTTTTGATGTGACCTCCCCCTCAGAAAGTCTTCGTGTGTTTTTCTGTAAACATTGGGCGCCANTTTTTTAAGTCAAACAACGTTGGACGCCATTTTCCCCCAGATTTTCAGGTAATTTGGCCAGATNTTCAGGTACTTTGCCTGGATTTTTAGGAATTTTGCGCAGATGTTCAGGGATGTTGCCCGGATTTTCAACAAATCAAAACTTTTAATGGTGCGTTTGCACCGGGCCTCGTACACTACTGAACCGACCAGGTTTCTTGGTGCGCTGGAATCTCAAGCACAAGAAGTGTCGTATAAAATAAAATGTGTGAAGACAACGCTATCAGTTGAACTAATGTTTGGTTAAGTCTTCGATAAAATCAATAAAATCTTTCCAACATCGCTTAATAATTTTCAAATGTATATTGATGTGTGCATATATTCCGTTCTAGATAGAAGAGCAGTAAAAGAACATGCTAAGAAAACTTGAAACCATTTACGTCCGAGTTTGTTTTTGACCTTTTAAAGATACAAATGACCTCAAGCAGCACTACCCACTGTGTTCGAAATTTATAGCTCGGAATCCTCAGAAACTTGTAAAAAATTTGGTCCGTGGTTCTTTGCCACTGGAAATGGTGCGCGTTCCAATTGAACTGCTAGTATTGTTTTGATACAGTATTTTTTAGCATAAATTGCATCTTTTTTTAGTATATGTACTGCCGAAGCAAGTACAAAGTAATTGCACTAGGCTGTCATAAACCTATGCTTCTTGCAATGGAACATAGACCAACAGAACACTTATGGAAAAAAACTAATAAAAAAGAAGTTGTCATTTGCTGTAATTTACATTATATCACAAGTAAAACTCCAACATGAGCACGAATGGTTTATTTTTTTGGCGCAATTCAAAATAGCTTGCGTGCAACTATTTTTAGCACATACATTCAACATATTTTTATCGAAATTTTGCGGGCGTTTGTCATTAAAAACCATTCGAATTAGAACTGTAATTTTAATGAAAAGGCATAATGCTAAAAATAAAACTTGTGGAGTAAATCAATTTCGCCAATTGAAACGAAAAATTATGAAGAATGAAAATTTTATTTTTATAAAGACTATATCTAAAGTTAACTTTGTACGTGATTTCAACACAACAAACCGCATCAAATTTTCTGCTCGATTTATCCAAAACCATCACAAATTATCGAAACACCATTCCCAGAAAATATTAAGCTCGTTAGGTTTAATGGATGACTTCTGGGTTGTCTTAAATAAACTTACAGTTTTAATAACTTAATCATTGCCTTTTCAACTGTTAAAATTTCTACGTTTGCTGTAAGCTTTTTGTTAAGACAATTTTACATGATTTGATAAGGGTCAGATGATCTCACAGCACAGTGTAGAATGAAGACAATTGCGTGATACCAGCATGCTCATTGCTGATGATATTCATTCAATTCTTTGTAACTGAAGACAATTGCAAAGTGATCTCGCTAACAGACTGATTTCGAGAAGCTGAAATAGACATATTTTTATTGTGGTGCCTCATTTGGTTTTGTGCGGCATTTTACATTCTAACGTTGGAGCTTTGACGCATAAATAACCAGATACTTACACTATCGCCTGCATTCATTCGAATCAATAGCATCCGACATATAAAAACCATTCCTCACCAAACAATTTCTGAAATTCCTTCTAGATATCCCTGGACAGACTACAATTAACCAAAGAAAAAATAGACGGTAATTTATCGAACTTTGCTACGTCACGATTAACGTATGAATTTAAACTACCCCTAGATAGCGCAAACTTTCACTTGTATTTAACATTTTCTTACTCACATCCTAACCTCTTTGAAAGCAAAAAGAATAACTGAGAGGTTTGGAGTGGAACCTACCTTAGGTCTTTTGTTTTGTCGAAAAGTATTGCCTTGTGTAACTTTACAATCTCTTGGTAACAGTAGGATCGTACTTTCCAGCTCCTAACTTGTATACTCTGAATTAACATGAAACATTTTCACTCACTGGACCAACTACACAACACTTGACATGCATTCTAAACTTACAAATCGGTTTTGGCATCTTACTCATGACGTCATTTTAATCTTTCTTAGTATGAGCACTTTCTTAATATTACTGATGGCATCATTTTCTTAGTATATTTCTTAATAGGAATCTATTTGAATAACAGCTGCTGATACCTACCTAGTAGGCGAAATACTTACTCTGTAAGATCTACAGTAAGTGTCTGATTCCTTGCTGGGAAAGGATTCCAATAGACAGTGTTGGTATGAACACGTATGAAAACCAAAGAAAATCAGCTACAAAAAGCATATATGGTGAATTTACGGTTGTAGGAAACAGAAATTAGCTGACCGGAAACGCACAGACTCATGAAAAACCTCGCATCAGAACTTGCGGATGAAGTAGACCAAGATTGTGACAAACTTTATACTCTGTTGATCATAGACACATCAACTTACTGAGATGCCATTTTTTCGGATTTATTGTTGTGATCAATCACCACGGTACACACAAAATACATGAAGGTTTCCCTCCTACTGCACTTCAGAATGGAAAGCCACAAATGTAACTATTATGCTTCGCTTTGTGGTTAACGTGGTTAGTTTCAGTAGTTTGATTTAGTTAAAGTCTAACTTTGACGTTGCAGACAACACTAAGAGCTCTTATACATAATCTTTTCCAACTAACATTAGGTGAAATTGTTTCTCAAAACGTATATTTTTGTTTATTTCTTCACCTTTCTTTACATATTCTTCATTTCCAACAAAATTCAAGCTCGTTTGCTCCCATCACATGCCCAAATCATGAAAAGATGAAACTTGCAGAACAGTTATTTTGCAAATCATCCTCTTTTTTGATAAATTTAAGAATTAGACAGTTATAGTATTAAGCCAGGCCACCGAAGTTATTAATGTTGCAGTTCATATCCAGCTAGATATTGTTGTGGAAAGAGTTGGCGTGAAGTCGGTCGCTGTCAGTAAGCAGCGCTTCAGCTCCTCTGAATGTGCTTATGATTTTCGACAACACAAAACACCACCTACAACAAGCAGTATCAAAGCGAACAACAACAACAGAGCGAATTCGGCATATAATGCAATTCGAGCTTCTCTAGGCCCCAAAGTGAAATTAAGAAATTCGGTACGAGCGTTGATGTGAAAGGCTGACTTCCCTTCACAGTGTCTCTGGTCCGATCCGATGCAGCTTACGTATCTACCAAAGCAACATAGCACTGCAACAAAAGCTAGTACAAAAATCTGTACATTTGAAAAGGAGTAAAGATGCTTTGGTAAAGGGCGCGGTCGAAGACAGACTTCAACATAAGTTTTGTACAACCGTAGGCTTGAAGCATACTATCATTTTGCAAAGCTGTATGTAAAAGATCTCATTAAACATTTTTGTAAAAAGAAGTAGCATCATCACTTTGCTGAGATAAATTACCTGATAACTCTTGCGATGTAATTTTGTTCATGAGTGCCGTGAAACAAATGAGCCATTGGTCCACGTGCATAAATCGCCACCTCTTCTCCTCCATGTGTTTCGGATTTCAAAGGAACAGCGCTTTGTTGAATATACGCAGATGCACCTTCAATACAACAAATTCATCACTTATCGCTGTCTGATTGCAAAATCTGTGTGGTATACCGAGACAGAGCAAAATTCAAGGCATGATAATGCCTATAATGAAGATAATAACTTCAAGAAGTTGATGTCACCTATAACATCTGAAAAGATGAAGTTCGTAAAGTATAATACAGCTTAACAGCAAACTTCATAACCGTAAACCCAGAAAAATAGATCTCTTCTTCAACTAGAGAGATAGTTGTTGTTCAGTTGTTTAGCGCTACTTCAAAGGTAGAATTTCTTTCCGGAGCTTTCTTCAAAGCGTATAAAGTTGACATAACGACTCCCCACCATACATAATCCTGTCTAGATTTTTGAAATTGTGCACAAGTAAAGAAACTTAGTGCAAAAATTTGCAGATCAAAGAACAAGTGTTTCATGAAGACTTGTGGTCATGGAAGTCATTGAAAAGGATTTGCAAGATAAGGGAACATGACATTGTTTTCAAAGTAAAGTTTACTTTTGTCTTCATAGAATTTGTAATTATGCGATACCTCGTGTTTTCAAACTGTGATTAACTTCGAAAAAATACTCACATGACAAGATATTTTGTCATCGTTTGATATTTTGCAAGTGCCTAAGGTATACAAAAGCACACAGCAACCAGCATCGCTTACGCAACAGCCGTTGGCAATATGAATGCAGCAGTACTGCTCCAGACAAGGACGACAGCAGCATACTATTGCTAAAACTTATTATCCCAATTTTTTTCGCTTCAGTGCTAGGTGATGTCACAAACAACTGCCCTAGGAAGAGTTCTTATCTTCTTTAAATAAATAATTTTTACCAGGGATTGACCAATATCTCAAATGAACCAATTTTTGCTGTATTGTTGTAATTTTTCAAAAGAAGCAGTATCACTGTTGAACAGGCTGCTTCACGACAGAATTCAAGCTTTCTTAAGACCTGGGTACACGTTAAGGTAATCACGATAGCGGTTAAAGATCATTGCTTTATCATAGTTTTTCTTTATGCTGTCATAGCTTCAAACTTGAATCATTTTAGGACAAAAATAAGCTGAATTTTATTGACATATCTTTCTTCTCCAGTTTAGTCTCCGCCAAACCTTTATGACGCAATACAAATTTTAGGTAACCTGCTAATCGCTTTTGCATTTGCTACTTGCTAAAATCATAAGCAAAAATTCAGTTGCTGCATACGGATGTACAACATAAAATTTTTCGTGAGTTTGTTAGCTAAACGCATGCTAGGTGTCAATACTGAATTGCGAATCAATACTTTACAATGCTGTCTTTATTCTGAAAAAAAACAACCATATATGGCTTTCATTTTTTGGTAAGAAATTTGACAAATTACCGATGTATCGCATCCTGGAGCGTTTGTCAGCTTTATTCAATTTACATACCAATGCCGTAAGCATGGCTGACGTAAGCATCGGCAGCTAGCCACGTAATCGCATGGAATATAATTAGTTATTCGCAACATTAGATCTAATCTTCCTAGAATCATTTAAGAAAATCGATCTTGAATTTTGACGTCTTGTATCAGCCGGATAGCACCGAAAGAAATTGTCACAAGCACGAAAAATGAAGATTTGCCTCTTTTTTCATTGTTTGAGACACCGTTTTATGAAATGGCACACTGTAGTGTAAAAATTAACTGCAGACACTTTTTCAAAAAAACGTATAAAGTAATCTTTGCTTGTTCAGCAAATTTGTAAATATAACGCCAGAAAGGTACGCGTATTTTCAGCACGATTTATTCATAATTTACATTTTATTACTTTCATTATTTGTGTTTTAGCCTCACCTGTATCGGTTTCCGTGAGGTTTTTTCTGACCTGACACGATTCTGAGTAGTTGTTACTACCCTGAAATCCAGGTCCGTTTCCATAGGCAATAGTCGTGTATGGTTTGCCATCTAAAGCCATTTCTGGATTGGAGTTAGAGGGAGCAATGCCTGTATTACAAAATACATTCCCTCATGATGATTTTCCCTTTCTTGCCTTATGCAATCAGAAAATTAGAATTTTTACTTGGCTATGAATAGAAGTTCTTGGAAGGCAATTGAAATATTTGTATAACTTCTATCCTCAATCAGGGCCGAAATATTAAATCTTCAGGCAGGTGGTCAATTGCTTTAGGGTTCCTGAAGCCAAGTAAGGCGAACCTCATTAAAAGTTATTTAGTGTTTGACCGGCAACATTTTTAGCCAGATATGTTTTTCGTTCTTGGCTTTGTAATTATATTTTACCATTCACGCCGAGGTGCTTTCTTTGTGTTGATGATGGAACATGTAAAAGCGCATTGTTTTTTAGCTTGCATGATTTCCCAAACCGCTTTTTGGGGGCTAATGTCAGGATCTTTTTGTCCAACAATACCATTGTTCCGGTTCCTTACCAGCTTCGCAAAGTTGCAACGGAGCGTGAGCAAAAACATACGCTGGATCTGCGCATAACTCCATAAATCGGCGCTGGTCAAAATGAAGCGGTAAAATCATCCTGAGACCGACAGCAACTGCGAATCTGTATCTCTTGTATCTCCTTTGCTGACAGCATGGCTTTAGTTGGAGAAGGAATTTCTTGTCACATTTAACTGCGCATTGCTCTATTATTTCTGATAAAAAACTAAAACACTTCAATGATAATTTGCAGTTGCGAAAATACCCTACTCATCATGCAGCAGCAACAGAGCATGAGACCACCAATTTTAGAAGTCAATCTCACAAATTGATAAAAGGTTTTTATTAATTTGAATTTTTTCACAGTAAAAATTTCAATGCATGAGGCATTTTCTGATAGAATTCCCAAACTATTTCAAAATATAACTCATGTTATTTCATGCGCACATTTCGTCGACGGCCTCCTTAAAAGACTTGCCAGTTTCAATAATGTATAAAAACAAAATATTTTTTTCTTTATTCACAACTTACTTGAAACATTTTACACTGTAGATTGAAAATAAAAACAATATCTAAAAATGGTCAAATTCCTTTTTAAACGGTTCATTTGTATATCTCTTACTCTTCTTTAGTTAAACCATAAGTGAAGAGGAGAACATAACGTATAAGTACGTAACAATTGTTTGAAAGAAGTTTCTCTGATTAACCTTAGCTGGTAGTATAGTTTAACGCCATCAGAAACGTGCAAGTAGTGGATTGAAAGTTTCGAAAAATGTTAAAAATCTGCGGTGCACAAAATACATTATAGATGATTTCCAATAACTTTTCACTATAAATCAGAAATTGTTGTAAAGCAAAGGGCTTCGTATTGCAAAGCTAATAAAAAAGTAATAGCACAAACTTTGCTTAACAGTGAAAGCTACAAGCGTTTGCTCATACTAATTTGCCGCTGCTTAGCGAAAAGTAGGTAAAACAGATAATATATTTGAATAAAAATAAATGAAAAACCATTTTTTAGCATGATCAAAACTCTCAATCATTGAAAGGCATAACAGGTGAGGGTACAAGGTGAGGTTACATAACAGGTGAAGGCGTTGCTGTTCATTTGTCACTTTTAATGGCACCAGGTGCTGAGCGGCACACATAAAAATTTAGCCGAACCACCATTTTCCCTAAAACAGGGAAATCTCACAGCTGCTTCTATTACATATACCGGAATGTATTTTGCTAAAAGNTGCAGCCCCAAATCCTGCAGAATTTTTTTGCATGTGATGAGACTCACCAACTCATTGAAACACAAGAGACACTTTTCATCCTTTCAGTCCCTGCCACAGTAATTTTTTGTGGTGGTGTTTGAGGGTGTAAATTGTAACCTGAGAACTAACTTAATTTAGGCATATCAATCTCAAGTTAGTTCTCAGTTCATAATTTATTAAACGCTTTCGAGAAAAATTGCCACGCTTCAAATTTCGGCTGCCACTGCTAATCACAATTTGTTGTCCGAAAATGAAAGGTAGTACAGAATTTAAGATATAAATAATTGTTCAGTCATAACATGTCTGGCATAGTTGAAACCAAAAATCGATGCTACAAGCTACAGCATTCCAGTCTTCCATGATCACCTCATCTACTAACTTATGATCCTGTACATTGTTGAATTAGTGACCTTGCTTTGTAATTTATATTCTATTTCACTTTGCAAGTAAATCCGACAATGTAAACAAAGCGTAAGAACGTTTACCAAAAATTAATTCGGAACCAGGTTATAGGAAACTAGTCAACCTTTACAAATATTAGTTCAGGCAATGTTGGAAACGTCTTTTAAGATATTTGACAATATTTTCCAATTTTCANAAGATAATTGACAANTTCAGCCTACAGCCAGCAACTTCGAGCACCACAAAATGTTGTTCAATTATTGTGTATATTTTTTTAAGCACAAAAATTTCTTCTAGCTTGTACGTTACCAAGTATAGGGTTTCCTCTATCACTATATCCTCCCATGGTCATCACGTGACTGTGATCAGCGGTAACAATTATCAAGGTGTCATTGTCAGACGTCATGTCCACTGCTTTCTTGACAGCTTCATCCAGAGCCAAAGTGTCATGAAATGTCAAATAAGCGTTGCTGTCGTGGTGTGCGTGATCTGCAAAAGAGAAAATGTCAATTTCTTAAATTCACATGAACGATGGAACATAAGATATTATTTGTATTGCGTAAAGTTACTCGCAATATTTATCCAAGTAACACCATTTCACAAGTAATTTATGCTCAGTATACTTACACCAATGGTAAGATTTGTACATATTGCAGAGGGTATTCCAGAAACGGTTGGGTTGACTGAATTGATGGCAATGCACAAATATTCTAGTTTTAAGTGACTCAAAAAAACTTAAAACATAGCAAAAAGTTGGTTGATGAATATTAGGTTGGCGCAGTAAAAAAAACTCTGCTTCTGCTATTTTGTAGGCCGGTCTATGATCGAACAGATTCATGGCCATATTAAAATGAAAACTCGCGCGCCAACAGTGAGAAAATGTGCAAAACAAACTTGGAAAAATCGCACAAGTACAAAATTGCAATGGGTAATTGCAAGAAGTTTGTTAATTTTTAAGTTGCGTAATCCATACACGGTTGCGTCAATGCTATTCAATTAGTCACTAAAATATGATACTACTGCCAAAATATTTTTCATCTGAATACTAGATGAAACATATATACACGAAGCAGAATTCCAAGCAGGAGTTTGCAACAAGTTTACATTGTAGTTTGTTGAAAAGATGGTAAATATGGAATAAGCTTTTTGGTAAATATGGAATAATCTTGTAATTTTGAACAAGCTTGTAATTGCAAGGATTCTACCTGTTGTTGGGCAAAATTTTATGTGCGATAAGTCGCCCTGCACAGAAACTGCGTTTATTTACGATTTGATTACTTAGTTGTCGTTCAGGTGCGCTTTTGTTCTGGCTAAATTCGGTGAAACTTTAGCAAGCGCTTTATCATACAAGCAAACCGCGCATTCGCCTTGCTCAAGTCGCTGTGTAGGACGAATTGTTCTCAACCTGCTTAAATTTTGTGACACCATTGCAGTGCTGCACTAGTCCACAACTGTTATGTGAAAACAGCAAATGTTTTATGCGGCAACGTTAAACCAATTTCTTCTGGTGGTTTGACCTTGCCTTTGAAGCAACGCATTTGCTTCCACAAATCATATAACTGCATTGCGCATGTACCTCATACTTAGTGCAACCAGAGCACCAGACTTTTCCTTACTGCTATGAACTGTTCCCTGTACACTGTAAGTAGCTTTCGCCCTAGGGAGGTCTGCAGCCTAAATGACCCTTGGTCCTTGGCAGCTTCCCACTCCCCCAGGCATTTTATAAATCGGTCTACTTGGAAGTCATGGCAGCCCGATATTATAACAAGCGTGCTGGCGCCATTCATGGGTGTACCCTTTATGCTTGTGTTTCATCAAAATAATTGTGTTAGCGCCATCAAGCGTACGCTTTATTGTTACTGCCATATATATATCTTCGGTTTTTTCATGTAT
>JGI24159J19872_10006338_pt1 | contig 15400 bp, 8 predicted proteins | sample Ectturendosymbi4_FD_19872 | JGI IMG/M metagenome (IMG submission 19872) | reverse complement strand
ATAGACTCCCGACAAAGGTGTGTGCTGTCACCACTCCTCTTCATATTCTATATCAGGGGTCTTCAAACTACGGCCCGTGGGCCAAATCCGACCCGCAAAGCTATTTCTTCCGGCCGCAAAATACATTTTGCCAATAATGAAAAAATGATATATTTACAAAAAATGTCTTCATTTGGTAGAATGTAATTTTTCCGATACCAATCACGTCACTTAAGATGTCCGGTCCTCGAAGTGTTGTGCAATAGCTTTGTGGCCCTCTCCCAAAATATTGAGACACAGCCGAGTCGACGAGAATGTCACCGTTGGGAACTCCAGAAATTACCCATTGCTTGTTGCGAACGATTTGGTACTGTTACCAACTTCTCAACAGGGCCTTCAAAATGCACTTGATCGGTTTTCAGCTGCGTGCATCCAAGTAGGCACTAAAATCAACCTTAAACAGACCGATGTATTATGTCTCTCAAGAGGCCCAAAGCAGTGTATTCTGCAAGTGAGCGGCAATATAGCCTACTGCAGCAGGTGAAGTACCTTAATACTTTGCGGTGGTATTCACGAGTTGCAGAAGTCGGAACAAAGAGATTGAAACCCGAATTCCGAGGCAAACGCAATTCCGCGTGAGCTTTGTTGCTCTGTGGTGAAAACAGGAGCTTTCAAAGTTCACAAAGCTTTCAGTTTTTAAATCGGTCTTTGTTTCGATCTTCATCTGTGGACATGAACCTTGAGTAATGACTGAAAGAATACGTTCCAAAAACAAAAAACAAGCGGCAAAAATGTTTTTTTTTGCGAAAAGTTCAGGGTGTGACACTTCGTGACAAAGTGCACAGGTCTGAAATCCGTAAAGCCCAGAATGTCAAGCCACTTCTCCGAACAGAAAGATCCCAGGTACGTTGGTTCGGCAATGTGTCCAGAATCTCCCAGAAAAGATTAGCGAGGCAAGTCTTGCTGGCTACACCCACGCGAAAGCAGCCGAGAGGTCTTCCAAGGACCAGGTGGCGTGACTACATCTCCGACTTTCCTTGGTCCCGGCTTGGTGTGGGCCGAGGTGATCTTTCTGAGATTGCTGTTGATCGTGAGGTATTTCGGGACCACCTACGGTTGCTGTACCCGCAACCCTTCCCAAAGGAAAAGCGGGCAGGAAAGTGAATGAATGAGTATGGACACTGAAATTTTCTATTTATAAAATTGTCTTTATTTTTTTGCCAAAATCGAATATCGTGTTCTAATAATTAGGCATATTTTAACGGAAACTTGCAATTGTATGAAAATCAGTAAAAATCATCAGACATAGAAGGGAAAATCGTGTTGACACCCTAAACCTCCACCACGACACCCTTCGAAAAACTTTAAAAAACACTGCTTCTTCCACAACAACTTATTTGATAGAATCTTAGTTTATTGAGAAGAATAATATATATTAAAATAACAATAAAAGGCTACAACTAAACCTAATGAAATTTTTGTATTTGTTTACCTTCCACCAATTGGTCGATGCGTGACGTAAATTTGCTAACAGCGCATCGAAAGTCATAATGCTGCGATACAATAGGAATGGCTACAGGAAAATTTATTTAGAAACATGGCCCGATACGCAAACTGGAAAGCTGTGAATCCAGCTTTGTTCAAAAAATAGAAGTTATTCGTGTACCACCTGCAGACCTTCGCGCACAACCAGTGGTATGCGTACCTCAGGTTGGGAGCTCCTGTTTTATGGCTACCATCGTGAACAACTTTACAGTTATAACAGACCGAACACGCTTAGGTAAAGGGGCAAAGTGCTGTAGTTGGCAGGGACGGGTTGGGGGGACTGGGTTCTCCTGCAATCTTATTATGGTACCAAAGACATAGCGCTTTTTGCTGTTCTTTGTGAAATTTGTCAAAATAAAAATTATCGGTTTGGCCAGCTTGGTATGTCTTTTTATCATGGAGCATACCTCGCGTCTGTTGAGTAAAGCCTCCACCAAGGAGCCATACCGCAGGGCAATTGTCCTCTTCGAAACCTTTTAAGCAGAAAGATTAGACTAACCGCAATATAATATTAAACGCTTTATGTTGTATATCAACCAAGGCTCTCTGAAGGCTGTTTTTTCAGCACTTCCGAACCTCTTTTTGGATGCAGGCTGAAGCTGCAATTTATATCCGGCATTTACTTCATATGCGAAATAAGCGTTTTTTGTATTTGGGCGCAAATTTTTCAAAGTTGAATGACGTGAAATATGCTGTGAATGCAGAACTTTATAGGCGATTACAAGGCATTATCCCCAAACAACATAAATGTTATCTAATAAAAAGTGCTTCGAATAATATTTGGTTTTCCATAGACAGTTTCATTCACTCCACTTCTGCTTGACTTTCAAAAGCAAGATTGGGATTGGTTGCATTTTTGGGCGGAAACCGAGCAATGCTTGTTTATGGCTTGGTAATTGAAAACCTGGGCAATATTCCTACAAGAAATGCCTGATCTCAAGCTACAAGCTTTCACCACTTTTTCAAAGCGCCGTCTTTCAAATGCCCGGTTCAGTGACATAAATTAGTAAATCATCACTGCGACCGATCAGTGCGTGACACCAAAACGCCCTAGGTTGTCTGGCCAAGTGTTATATAACAGTTTATTGCTCCTATCTTGAAATTTTGAATAGGATAGTAACATGCAAGTTAATTGCAAGCGATTAACGTTCCAATTTCTGAGTGCTTTAGTGTAATGCGTAATAGTCATGGTTGCATAGGCTACGCACTCTACTACCACCACGTTTTGTCTTTTAAATTCATGAACAGTTGTGCTCTGCGTCTTTACAAATGTTGTCATAAGGTGCATCGATTGACGCTTTATGCTTAACAACAGCAACTCAAGCTCATGGGTCACGCCAAACACCCTGCGAACATCAGAACAGGGGGTCCGCAATAACCACGGGCACTACATCCCTTATAAGCACAGCATTTCTTTAAAATTGTGAAAAATCGACAAAAATTGTTTCACCTTTGATTGTTTCATCGTAATAATAAGCGCATGCCAGGTAGTGATAACGTTGTTTGGTCTTTGCCACATCGTCCAAGAAAATATAAATAGCTTCAGCGTGAAGCTGAAGCCTTCACGTGATTTTTGGATTGATGTCATCGTGTTGGAGCGATCCTGCTGAAACAGCTGTTGTTTCCAAACACGCGAAACGTTTATCCCATTGTCTGATGGGCCTTGGATTTTCTCATTTGCCAATGAAAGCAGCATATACTGCTCAGTGATAAGCAAATAAGGTGTAGAAAGCCGCTAGGAAAGATAAAAGTTTTACAAGCCTCATATGCCGGGTTTCTCAAACGGAGCCCTAGGCCCCACTTGGGGGCCACGAGCAGAGGCCTTCCCTAGGTAGCTTTGCCGTGATATTGCATAAGCCAAGTGTCACGATGTATTAAGTATTCGCCAGATAAACTTAGAAGGAGGCCACGGCTCATGAAAGTTTGAGAACCACTGCTCAAATATAACCCCGATGTGAAAGATAAGAATGGATCTAAAAATATGAAGACTAATGAAAACAACTGGCACGACGCGATGTTGCCTTTTCTCAAAAATCACGTACTCACGCGTATTCTACGAAATGTCGCAAAGTCTAACAAAATATTTTCAGTTGTTGGCGAAAACGAAAAAGTCATCAAACTTTACTAAATTGTTTGGATGCTATAGACTTTATATGCTTGCGGGATCTTCGAGCTCCTTCTTCAGTGCGGGCCTAATCATGTCGGGGTATAATGGGTGTTGGTTGTGCGTTCTTTCTAATGCAGTGGTTTTCAACCTGTTTTGTACTGGGACACATTGTTCCCAATCTACTACAACTTCCCTATCCACGACTTTTGTGCCTAATCGTAACGAATATGTTAATTAAAAATGATTTCTAGCAGGCGTAACTCAAGTGCTTGTCCACCTCTAATTGCGACCCTTCCAAAAAGGCTCGCGAGCCTAACAAGGGTCGCGACCGCCAGGTTAAAAACCACTGTCCTAATGAGTTACAATCAGACGCTCTGTCTAAAGAGTACGTGAGAGTTTCCGTTCTGGGACATATGTTTATTTATCATCAGTGAAGCAACCAGCGAGGAAACGAATGCGCTTTATTAAATAGATATTGCGACTAATGTTTCCACATGCAGTTCAGGGCAGTACAAGTACTTTTACACAGAATACTGGGACACGTATTGTACAGCAGGTTTTTTAAAGGAAAATGTTAGGTACCCGGTATGGATCTGTAGGGACCCGATTTCTCTGATTCTAGGGACCCGATTTTCAATTCTAGGGACCCGAATCGGGTCCCTAAAACACCTTAAAATACCTGGTATAGTCTCTATAATGAAGTGCACATCACAACGTAAAGTTAACTCGTTAGCCTTTTACAAGAGAAACGCCACATTTTATTTAAAGCAACATAATTGTGGTTGGAGTACCTGGAATTTGGCAAAGAAAAAGATACGTAAGACATTCAAGAAATCTTCCCAAACCTTTCTACAACAGTTCACCACAAGCATGCAGTGAGTCCTATGTTGAGCCGTAGTTCGATATTGTGGTGTGAGTGCAGCTGGAGTAAAATGGCTCAACCTACTCTATAAATACGAAAAGAGATGGTATAGCTATGTATTTGCCTGTAGACGCCTCTTGCTAGAATTTGCCTGCTGCATATTATGCACTTTTGCAGAGGCGAAAACTTCATGTAGCGCTGGCTTAATTTGTTTATGGATGAACCAAATCCACCCGACTCTATAATTTTATTCAGACAAAGTACCAGTTCAGTGTGCAGCCGAGTGCTTTTTATCAACAGAAAACCGGTAGTTGTGCATTTGTCAACCGGGTGCTTGGGGTGGTATGACGTTTTTGGAGTGTAGATAATTGAAATGCGAATGTCTTTTTCGTACTTGACTCAGCTGCAAGTGGTTTAGAAACAGCAGAAAAATTGGGAGTGCGCGCACACGTACGCAATGTGTTGAGGACGCAATAGCGCAAAAACTACACATGCAAAAATACCTTTCCCCAGCCAGTAACTCTGTTTTATCTGACGGTACAAAACATAGGATCTGTTTGCATTCCCGAAATTTTGATCTAGTTGCGGCCCTGACTTTACTGCTGCTCAAGATACCGCTGCCAGCAATATTTCATAATCTTTTTATTTGCTGTCGCCGCCTAGAGGGAAGTGGAAAGTAAAATAAAAAGTATGTTGCATTGCTCGGGCAATATGTTTCATCAAAGAACGAAATTAGGAAGCTGAGCAACACACTCAAAACTAGTGGTCGGATGTTTGTGCAATTGCCACGGTGTGACGCCAAAATACATGGAGATGCTGCTGCAAGGTTATTTCCCGCTAAGTATAACCAACAATTAAACACGAAAATCAAACCTCGCAATGCATTTGACGACGATGGCTCCGTGTAATAGACTACAGAGTTTGCGGACGGAGATGTTGCCTGAACAACCATACTAAGTCATGTCGGAGGCTTCTACAGAAACACTTCAAACAAAAACATACTGCCACACAGGCCCGTGACCAGCGTGGGACACCAGGGGAGCGAAGAGTTTTCTGAGAGTGGCCCAAACTTTTTAAACAATGCCTATACTTTTAAACTATGTCCAACGTGTTTTTCCAGGTGAGGCGAAAATTTTTATAGGGGGACTTCGCCCCCTCTGGTTATGGGCCTGCTGCCACATCCAAACGAAGACCTTGCGAAGCATAGCAAAATCAAAATGTCATAAACCATAGTGTTCAACACAGTCACCCCTTCGGCGTTTTTTGTTAGTCGCGACAAACAGGTCACAGGGAGGTGGAATGCGATTCAAGCCGTTGTAGTAGCAACAAAGTTTCCAGGGGTTGACTATAAAGAAGGTCATCACTACATCCTGATGCCAAATCATGTCAAACTTCAAACAATTTCAAAGCCTTCAACAGAGAATCTTCAAAGTGCGTCAAAAGTACAATTTTCATATTACGACGCTGAATATCAAGTCGCAGCCTGCATGGCACCACTAAAGACTGCCCTGGGTTTTAACACTGCCGGATATCTGATGGCGACTTCTGCCATGATTACGTGACCATCACTTTAGGTGTGGGATTTTCGATTTATCAGATGCTTAGCTTTTCAGAGTTTATTTTTTTTGTAAAAACCTGCTGCGTTTTGTGCATTTCGTAAGGTGTCTCAACACGATTTTATCTTGAAATTGCTGTTTCACAGCAATTTCAAACAACACCTGTAAATCGGCAAACCCAAAACGTGTACCCATGCGCGACAATAAAATTCAAGCTGTGTTAAAACGTTTTGGGAAAGTAAAACGAAGATAAAAAACAAACGCAAACTTTATTTTAACACACTTTTCCGAAGCAAAATTGGGTTGTTTACACTCGTTCTACTGTAAACAGGAGACCGCAGTTACAAAACCAATAAAAACTATCTATTCTAAACGATGGTTTTGCAAATTGAAAACCATCCACAAAAGTGCTTTAACTTTGTCTGAAAATTTTTCGAAGCGCCATGTACAAAAAATAACCCCGATTGTCTCAAATTTTTACACGGCTTCAATTTGATAACGTTTCACAACTGTAAAATTAATCATGTAGCGAAGGGCGATTTTGGTGACGTCTTCCATGAACACGACTAAAATATGTAAGAAAGCAAGTCTTATGTAAGAAAGCAAGTCACTTGCTCTGATAAAATGGTTATGGATGGATTTTTGCATTTACAACGTCGTTTTCTAAAACGCAGCAAGCATGAGGTTAAAAATGAGATTGTTGAGTATAAACTGACAAGCAAAGAATTCATCTCGAAAAAGACCTTTGCAGCCCTATTTTGTCTTACGATATTGAATAAACATCAATTGTTAATCGGGAGGGCACATCAGTAAAAATTCAGTAGACAGTAGGTTTTCGCATAAGAAAGTGGGGAGAGCCTCTGCAGCAGGTTTGCTGACCACGCAACTGCAGCCAGTCCCATGCTTTTCCCTACGATGTTGCAGCATCTTGTAGCTTGGGAAATCTTATTTGGCCACTCCAGACAGCTGTTAGCGCGTTTAATGGACTTCTCCATTTTATACAATAACATAGCTCACTTAGGCATCTGTAAAACAAACCACGTATGCGATAAATGGGAATATGTTTTTATCATTCTGAAGCGCAGGATCACCCGGTGAAACGTTTTGACGTCGAGGTGAGGAGATTTCAATATTATATGCAGTAAGGCCTAAACTTGCGCGGAATGTGGAGGACAAGCTTCAGGGGTCAGGAAATCAAGCGGTAAGCGACGCATCGGGCCTTGCGGTGTTTGATGGAAAAGTCGAGGAAGTTCCCTACAGTGTTTTGTTTGAGAAAATGAGAAACGCAAAAATGAACACCTAACATGCACGAAGATCTTTTTGGAGATATCTTCCACCACCCTCCGCAGCAGTTGAACGTGAACGTTTTGTGTAAAAAAGAAGAATGCCCCCAACTTTTACCCTTACCCCACAACAGTGGCCTAGCCAGACCAAAATTTTTGGGGGTCAAAAATTTGGGGAAGCCAAAATGGACTCTAGGCGAGCAACAGTATTTTTGTTCAGGACGCCGCTTCTCAAAGCGCAAAACGACTAGACATGCTAAAAATTTTGAGGGTCCATGGCCCCCTGGGCCTCCCTGGCTAAACTTATGTTCCACAATCAGCGAAAAACATATCTGGTAACATGTATTGACTAGCTGGAGTTCTGCCACTGCTCTGAGTGTGATGCTCAAGAGAAAACACGTTAGACGGACTTGAGAGAAGCAATTTATCAGATAGGCAAAGGATTCGTGGTACTTAGCGTGTTGTTGCACACAAGTGCTGTGTACAGCCTGACTGCATTCTTGTGCATGGTTTTTATGGTCATGACCTCAAACGCAATAGCTACTGCTGCTGTAGTACTCACCACAAACCAAGCGCCATTCCTAATGTAAACGGAAATTTAAATTCAGGATAGAAGAACATAACCCACCTGCATAAGTGCAGCCTGGGGGCCAAAGGGGTCATTCCCCCTCACATTTTTAGAAAATATAGTCATTTTGTGCTTTGAGAGGCGTTTTTCTAAACAAAATAGTGTTATTCGCCTAAAATCAAAACATTTTGGCCCCCCAAAAATTTTGGGCTGGCTACGCCACTGCCGCCTGCTTCAAAGCACCATTAATACAGAGTTGCGGAACCGTTGGTTTGAACAATCAGATCACAAAATTGATTACAACACGGCAGAAATTCTTCTCTATGCAAAAAATTCCCTCAACAGATAATAAAAACTTGACTTGTTGATAAACGTTCGGCAAAATTAAATAACGGCTATAGTTTAACACTTCTGTACCACTTCAACACCTCGCTCAGGATGACAGAAACCTTTCACGTAGAAGCGTGCATCCAATCAAATCTTGCGACAGCACAACGCTGGAACTGCCAGTGTTGTCATTTTTAACTGAGGATTATTTTCTCCATGTTTTTATGTTCCTAAATAGTTTCACTTCTAAACAAAACGTTTATGAAAAGCCTTTTCCACAGAAGGTAACAGTTTTCAAAAACATTTATCTGGGAGCCCGTGAAAGCCGATTTCCACCAGGGTAATTGTCGAATTTGATATTCTCAGCTTCCAGTAATGATTTGTTGTTATACCTGCCCGCTTGTTTGTGTATTCGCGCTGAGTCAGCATGTTCTGTAGTGCAACGTTGTGTGCTTCATTTTATGAAATTTTGCTGACATTGAAAATATTTGTGTTTCGAAATGTCAGTTGTGGTTTCATCCAAGCTGTCGGTTTCTGTGTTTGCTGTTTATTGTAAAGTCGATTTGTATGTCGAACTTACTCATTTGCAAATCAGCACCCACTTGCCGTTTCTGTCAGTGAACATTCCAAACATACGAACACCATCATTCAGTCAATTCCCTTAAAACAGTGGTTTTCCACCTGAGGGTCGCGACACAGAGGGGAACCATTTTTGGAGGGGTCGCGAATAGACATTTTATGTGCACAGCTGTATAACAATTGCATTATTCGAGTTTCAGATGGGGGTCGTGCGGTTATGGTGGGTTGATATTGTTGCATGCCAAGTTGCCAACTACGTCCGGCGAGCATGTTTCGCACACAACACTGCAATGGGTCGCGGTACAAAAAAGGCTGAAGGCCACTGGCTTAGGAAAATGCGAGTCGCGTCGGATAATTCTTTTTTCTCAACAGTACCGCCGGTCGTGGCACAGCAGCACCTGACGTCACAAAACACATTGTTACATGCGCACAGCATCTGCAAAACCGTCCAGTGGCGGCGGTTCATCGGTATAGGTCAAGGGTTCCCAACTTTTCTCTGACCATGTACCCCTTCAGCATTTCGACAGATGAGCATGTACCCCTAATATTTCTGATGACAAAAGGGCTGAGTAAAATAACAAAACCCACTGAACTTAAATAAAACTTTTAGATTTTTATAACTACAAAGATAATGGTTTTTGAAAACAATATTCACTGATACATGCAGAAATATTCGGAAAATAGGCTAAATAATATATAAATATATTTTCCCTTCTATTGCTATCCTTAAATGTACCCCTAGGGGTACATGTACCACAGGTTAGGAACCCCTGATGTAGGTCATAGGATAAATTTTGCACAGCTCACGTTTTCTCTATGTCCGGCCAATATTTTTATGGACCTTCATGGATCAAAAGGGCCAGAGGCCAAACGCATTTTCCTAATTCTTATTTCGATCAATCGATTTCACTTTGTGTGGTTGCCGTGCAAGCTAGTTGACGTGAATAACATTCGAAGATGAAGGTATTTACTGGCTCGGCCCATTTAAACCTTGGTTATCCTGAACAAGAGGCCTCGGAACGCATCAAATTAATCAAGCGAGTTTTAAGAGAACATGTCAACAATTAAAATCACCAAGCCAGCAAGGATTACCTGTGGCCCGAAACAGCAAACGAGACTCCTCGCAAAAGCAAAGTTCAACAGGTTCAGCGCCCAAATGCCCAGCTTAATCGTACCAAATTCAGAAGAACGGCTGCAACTTTTAAGCCCAATGTTGCCCTTGATCGCCCCTATTTTTACGCGCCTAAAGCCTCTTTCCTTGAAATATTTCTCGTCAGCATCCAAATCCGCCCATAGCGCCGCGAGCGAAACCGCGTGTGATTTCTTTACGTTATTCTTTACGATACCTTGAAAAGTTTATAGCCTTTGCTGATGTATTACGTGTTGGCATTAGTTCGTGCACGGCGTTAAACAATATTTGTTTTCAACACCGCTCGTAGCATTACGTTAAATGCGCCAACACTGTTAACGACGCATAAGCCTCACATTAACTGGAAAACCGACCTTGGTTTTATGGTTGAAGCCAAGTTCGGTTCTTCGGGCAACACAAAATTGCGTTGCTTTGTCAGTCACCAGGTGTTTTTATTGCGCCCAGATCGTGGCAGAGATTCATTAGGGGGTACAATAATTACGGGGGCGAAGTTGAAATCAGTGAAATTTTTCCTGCGCCCTGATTACGGCTCTTTGATCTGAAAACCGGAGCGAGCTGGGCCATCGAATTACGAATGTTGCTCCGTCACGCCGGCCGACCATATACGCGCGGCCGCTGGGGATTAGACAGTTATTTATTGTCATTGCGGGCGATAATTCGGTTGTCAGGCTTTCGCGTTGCTCGCTTTTTTTCCAGCGATACACGACGCGCCAGGGCGCCCGAAAGCGGATCTTTTGTGACGTACGCAAGAAACAAACGCAACGCAAGGAGAGAGAGAGCAAGCAGGGGAGCGAGCGACAAGTTTGCGATTAGAAAAAAAGCCCCAATGCGTGTGGTGCTATATATAACCGGTTGCCGGGCAATGACCGGTTCAGTTACTGCAGTATCATTCGCGATTAGTTTGGTGGAGTCGAATGCATCAACTGTAAAATATGGTCAAGGCAAGCCCGTCGAGAAGTCACATCGCAACTGGCCGCTGCTACGACGCTCAAAACTGCGTCACCGCGGAATATACTGAAAAGGACGCAACGAAAAATTCACTTTCTCACGTTCGGAAGCTGAAGGAACGCAATGAACTGAGGTAAGTTATCACGATAAGTGCAAATATGGGACCAAGTCGCGCATGAATTGCATCTTACTATTTACTTGCTTTCAAAGCTCGGCGTAAGGCCTCTGCTATGCTGCGTTAATATTAATGTTTTGTTTTTCCGTTGAGAAGACCAAATTGTTGATTCCTTAAACCCTTGTTCGTTTGCTTAAAAGTTTAAGCTTGGTGTTGAACTTGCTTCGTTGATCAGCGCGTTTTTGTGGAAGCTCGCGTGCGAAACGAGAGCATCAAACAGTTGTTTGCACAGCAGCTAATGACAGGATCCAAGCCTGCTGTAATGGATTGCATAGTTAGTTCGCGAAGATTCGTTTTGTAACTGCATCTCTGATGCTTTTGTGGTCATGCAAAGGCAGAAATACCGACCGGTACTCTCGAAAAGGCTAATGGTTTCTTACTCATATGGGGTCTTGTCGACTGTTCGTTTGCAATGTCGGCTGTACACTCGCACATTACACATCGAAACTCACGCTGGGAAAAGTACCAATATATAGAAAACGTATGGTTGAGCAACCGCAGTGAGAGGCTTCCGAGCGCAACACTTTTGAGTAATTTTCTGCACAAGCAGCAGGTGTACAATTAATTGTTTATTATTTTAACAGGGCCCTGTATAAGCAGCTCCGGGAAGTCGTGCCATCGTGCAGGTCCAAGCCGGTCACCAGCCTCGACATCGTCCTGCGCGCAGTTGATTACATCAACGAACTTCACCAGCTGCTGGGCCGAGACGCTAACGAAAGCGAGGAAGGACGCCCAACTGAACCAGAGGCTTTGGACAAGGAAGACAGAAGATGTCAACCCGCGTCGTTTCATGACATCACAAACGTGGTAAGTTGGGCGTCAACAGTGCATCTGCAATTCATGTTTCTGCTTTCTGAGTGTGCGCTTGCTCTGTAGTCATTCACTAAAGGCTAGGCAGTAAGGTGTCATTCGAATGCTGGCCTGCACTCATCCGAATTCTCACGTAGAGTTTAAGATCCGGTCATGCAAGATGTATAAAGAGCGTTTGTGAGGCGTTGAGTTTCTAAATTATGGCGTAGTGGTCGATGGAACGCGGCCAACGAACATTCAGCAAACTATCTTTATTGTTTTTCTGCAGACGTCCTCCACCGGAATTCGCGTAACTCCGCGCATCCATTGAGCGTATGGCTGCTTATCCGTGTTGGTGAGGTCGCATTTCAGCAATATTGCAGATCAGCCTGCTGCTTGAGGATCATCTGCAGAGGCACGGTGACTGCAGGAGGGTGTCGCCGTGCGGGGAGACGGGCGTCTCGCGCGGCGTGTGAGTTGCCAAGCTTTCCACGGACTGGAAAAGCTTTGGCGGCGATGGCGGTGGAGCGAATGCAAAGCTGCAGTTCGCGAATAGACGCGGAGTGAACCAAATAGGACAGAGATCGAGCTCCACTTACGGAGCCTTTGTAAACAACTGTGTCTGTTGCATCAGTCTTCCATTCACATGCACTACGATCAATTTTTCGGCCAAAGTTTGTTTGCGAGACAAACGTTTTGTTGTTGTTGTGTTCATATTTTTTACACTTAAAGGAACAAATTTTTTTATATCAAGTATAAACTTTCTCAATCCCAAGATGTGCCTTGTATTTCAAATCCCAAGATAATTTTAACCGCGTACTGGACGAGTTTCGACAAAACAATCTGCTAGCCAAGCAAGGTGAAGTGAATCTTTTACGTTTATCAGGGATATTACAAGGCGTATATACGAAACCTCGTACAAACAACAAATTTTTCGTGCAAATATTGTTTTACGTCCTACTCGTTGTGTACCTGTCGGTGGTGCCGAATTGTAGGCGGTGATTGCGAGATTTTTCGAACTAGTAATTTTCGTACTGACTGCGTTGCGCTGTTGTACTTTGTTGTTTTTGCGATTACGACTAAGTGAAAGACATTCACCACTTTGTGCCTTACGTTATGCGAATAAAACTTGCTTCCATTCCCGCACGCTTTGTCCGTTCGTTGCTTTCGCGGCGATTTTCTCGTCTCACATGATTGAAAAGTGTGGACGTGTCGACTTGCAAGTTTTGGTCAGCCTTATTCACCAAACCGACTTTCCTTTCGCAATTTTCGTTGAAAGAAGCTCCTCACCCGTAACCGGTTTTAGGCCGCATTTACATAGGATTCCATGATCTTACGCAGTTACCACCGTTCAAGTAGTTGGAGAAGCATTGACATCGCCGCCGGGTTCGAAAAATATTTGCAACTGGGGATTTTCAAAAAACAAGAATTCAGGGTAACCTATAAATTTTCTGTAAAGTCAAACTAAACCAAAGCGCAGTTGCAGTGAAGTTTTTTTAAAAAAGTATACGCTTTGAAAGATAAGAGTCTACAATAAAAAGTTATAGGTTTGCTTTAAGCTTTCGTGGAATCAGCCGACCGGGCTCTGCTTTCATCTTCTGCGATTATTGAAATTTGCACACACCTGTTTCAAGTAACTAGTCTCCACAAAGGCTTGAATCCATCAACACAGAGTCAGTGTGTTTCTTAACCTAACTAGCCACGCAACTTACACAGCGGTTGAGTTTCGATGTTCCGCGTCAAGCGTCCTTCAACGTTGGTGGCGGCGTTTGATATCAGCCCAACAATTGGCAGGAGACGCAAGATTCTTAACTGGTCGACAGTGCGCTTACATCAAGTAGGATTACTGGACGACCGGTCAAGCGGCAAAGACTCCGATCACCCGTTGCTGCTCAAAAACACAAATTTCGACGCCGTTGATGGCTAAGTTCGGCCGACCGTGCCACTGCTGAATCCCTACAAATGCCAATCGTACCAGGAAGTTATTTCAGTCGGGTCCCACTGTCTTTGCAGCACGACAAAAAAGCAAGGGCGCTTCCACTACTAGCCGAGAACGCAGGTGACGACGGACGGTAATGAGCTTTATGCAAAGCAAACTTCTAAGAGTACGTGTTTGCGGTAGATTAGGTCACGTGTGCGTCGCTGACTGTTGTAAACTGCACCGGGGCTGGCTAACCAAGCGCAAATGCTTTGTTTAGTTTCGATAGTGGTTCCAACTGCAGTTTGTTTGAGTCCTCAACAGGGCTGGAAGAATGATAGGGCGTGTTAGTCAAAAGTTCCCAAACTATGCGCCGCGGCACACTACTTCGCCGCGAGATGTCATTAGGTGTGCCGCAAAAAATATTGAAATTAAAATCAATCACATAGAGTTTCTAAAATTCCACCCTGCCGACTTCTGTCAGTACAGCACACAATCGATATTGGTGGTAGTAATTCGATACGCGGCACAGTGCTACGACAATCGGGCTATAGCATATGTTGCCACTTACCGGATATAAAACGTACTTATACCTACCATAGATTTAATACGCTTGTGGGAGCAGTATCTTATTCAGTCATCCGAAAAATCATATGGAAGACATGAAAAAGCTTTTTCATTCAATTCTTGCATTTGCACATCTTAATAGCCTCAACACAAGTATGCAAGGTAGAGAAGAAAACATCCTTACTTCATCAGATAAGCTGGTTGCATTTGGAAAGAAAGCTGCAATTTGGAAAAACAGAGCTAAGTATGGTAACTTTGAAATGTTCCGTTTAGTACGAGAAAGCTGCATAAAGAAAATGAGTCCCATTGTATTTCAACACTTGACAACTCTGGAATAAAAATTCAACTTTTATTTCCCATCATTGAGGACTGATGAGTATGACTGGGCTCGAAATCCTTTCATAGAAAGTTCATCTACCACTGGTCTTCTATTATGTGAAGAAGAGGAGTTGTCATGTATTTCTAGTGACCGTGGACTTAAAATCAAAAATGTTGAGGTACATATAGATACATTTTGGATTGCTGTCAAAGGCGAATACCCTTCATTAGCTAAGAAGGCTTTGACCATTTTGATGCAGTTTTTCAACATCATATCTATGTGAACGTGGTTTTTCAACACTCCACAGTATGAAGTCCAAAAAACGAGAGCGGCCATCAGGGCCGGCCCTAGCAAATGCGGGGCCTAATGAAAGGCCTGGGCGTGGGGCCCAACGCAAGTCCTAAGCGCGGGGCCCCTCTGGGCAGTGATTTTATGACGTCATCGTGTTCAGTCAACCGTGTTACGATCGTGGTAGATCGCAGATATACAGTGCAGCACTNACACGAGAATTCAGCACGTTTGCTGACGTTCGAGAGGCAATTTGCTAGTTCTGACGAGAGCATTCTTTGTTAACAATGAAATTTATATGGCGTTTCTACTGAATTCTCAAGCGCAAGATGTATCTGGCAAACATGAACAATCTACCCAAACACCATGGCGCGGGGCCCCAGAGGCTCGGAGCCCATTGCAGCTGCATCGGTTGCATCGGCTTGAGGCCGGTCCTGGCG
>JGI24159J19872_10006337_pt1 | contig 15400 bp, 18 predicted proteins | sample Ectturendosymbi4_FD_19872 | JGI IMG/M metagenome (IMG submission 19872) | reverse complement strand
TTGCCACATTGTGTTTATGTTATGATTGCGGCATAAAACTCACTTTTGTGTTTATATCTATCCAAGAATCGTCCTGTTCGCCGCTGTTTTCAACAGACTGTAGTTGAGCTGCTTGGTGAAGTTGTCGGTCGTGGATTTCGCTATTTTAGTTTAGCCTCTAGTTTGTATTGCGACGACATGTACACAGTGACGTGGTTGGTTATCGTGGTGTTGTTTCCGTGGAAAGGTGTGACGAGGCCCTTTCTCTTGTGGAAGCTTAGTAAACTTGTATTAATTTTTTGCGCGTTGCCTCAGTGATACTTTTGATCTGCTTGGTTTGTTGATTAAAGTTGCCCAACGTTAAGCAAAGTCAAGTTGAACAAAGTTCAGCAATCGAGACGTGTTGTAAACCACCTCGTGCCACCAGGAACGAAATACCTCTGACAGTTTACGTACATATACATAAACTACAGCATCTGTGCATCGTGAGATTTTCAACAAATGCCACGATCGTTACCATGGAATCCTGGACGTGGTTGGTGCAATCTGTGTGACACTCGATCGTTGAAACACCTAATCCCCCCCATCTAGCATACGCATCGATACACGAGTTGCTCGACGATCCTTGTTCCAGGTCGCATACCTTGAAAAGCTTCGGGCAGACAAGCTTCGCGCATGCGCAGTGCTGATACAGAAGAACGTTCGCTGCTGGATGCAGCAACGGAAGTACATCCAAATGCGCAGAGCTGCCATCACCGTACAGAGATGGGTGCGAGGTCACCAAGCACGAAGGTAGGTTTGCTTTAATGATGAGAATAACTAGCGGGGTGTGTAGAGCAGGTGTTCTTAACATAGGGTAACCCGTTAGGGGTCCAATAATGTGCGTAAGGGGGTCCGTATGCCAAAATCGGTTAGTTTTCATCTGCCGGTTGGGGTCATTACTCAGGTTGATTGCACCACGAGTGTAATCTGACATGTTAATGTTGCAAGTCGACTGACTTTTTTTATTTGGTTTTAGTGACGGCAATTGGCGGCAGGCCGGAGCCTGAAAGCTTCTTGCCGGGCGGTTAAGGTGCTCACGCTAAGCAGCGACCAAATTTAATATCGCAATAATCGACAGAGCGTTGACGAAACAAAGGAGTCCGCATTAGTTTTGGGTGCAGTGGTCCGTGGTGACGAAAAAATTTCAGAACCACTGGCATAGAGCTTACCACGTGATTGGGAAACACGGTTATTCACTTATGATTGTGTTCAGCCTTCCCTCTAAGGTGCGCAACTGCGCAGCACCACCAGACAATTTGCGCAGTGCCATCTCGTTCTCGCGCACTTCCAACATTCTAAATTTAAAACGGTATATATATATATCGCATAGCCCTTTTAATGTTGGGAATGCTTCACTGTTTGTGCGTCCGCATGGTTGCGCAGTTGCATGCGCTTAGTGCGCAACAAAACGAACATTTGCTCAGGATAGAATTTTTTTACAGGGAACACTGATTGTGTTGCCTGGCGCTCAAATGATGGTACAAAGAAGTTCCTACTATTTTAAATACTTTTCTCATGCCAGTTTAATATTGACCACTACAAGTGCAATCAGTGCTCAAGCATAAAACTGAGAGCCTGTGTTCAAGAAAACCGTTTTGTTTAAGTCAGTCATGCGATGTGTAATCGTATTACGTCAGGCTTCGCCTAGAACCTCAAGTAATGGCGATCAGGCGCCAAAATTGCACTCCCGTCAGTGCTGTTTCGATTAACGATGATTGATTTCCAGCCTTATATGGCGCAGTCGATAAATTGCATGAGACATCGTCATTTGCCTTCTTGTGGATGCCGCACTCATGCAAACGCACTAATCCCAAATGCTTCGTTTGCTGCGTGCGCAGTTGCATTAAGCTTCTCTACTTGCATTAAGCTGCAATTTTTGTGTACACAAGTCGTTATACGTTATATGCTTCTTGGCTATTAGGCTGTGGAATTGTTAATCTTTTGCCAGCGATAGTCTGGTGGCAAATAGTTTTGCAAAGCCACGTTTGCCGTTGTTGCGTATGACTTGAATTGAACACATGAAAACTTTCTGTTTTCGCAGCCTGGCCACATTCCTGCGCCGGACCCGGGCCGCGACCAGGATTCAGGCCAAATGGAGAGGGTTCGTGGCGTTGCGCGCCTACATGCGAACTCTGGCGGCCATCCGCACCATCCAGTCGTACATCCGGGGCATGTTTGCTCGGCGCCTTTATTACGTCTTGCGACGCAAAGTCGCTGCAACTACAATACAGGTACGCATCTTGCACGTTGCATTTCGTGCGTTCGCTCAGCAGTACGTGGGAACTATGTGGACTTGTTTAAATTTTGCAGAGATATACTCGCGGCTGGCTGGCTCGGTTCCGTTACAGGAGAGAACTGCGTCAGGTCATTTACCTGCAGTGCTGCGTGCGTAGGATGCACGCCAGGCGAGAGCTCAAGAAGCTCAAGGTTTGTTGGCGCGTCATTCTTGGCTTTGTCGTTAACGAAATCAAGCAACTTCCTACAAAGTTTTGCGCTACTTTTCACAGAGGGAGAGAGTAAAGCAATGTGTGTAATTTCAAGTGATACAAAAGAGCGAACGCCCCGAATTCCGCTGAAAGAAAGAAGGCACACGTCTACAACATTGAAAACAGTTTGTGTTGGCGTTTCAAAGTCGGTCATGCACAACTGTTTGTCAGCGATGTGTGTCAGTGGTTTCATCCTGGAAGCCTCCTCATCGCACTCTGTTGTAAAGCTAATTATAAACTTTTCGCTTACGCACATTCTTGATCAAATGTTGCTTCGATGCAGATCGAAGCTCGTTCGGTCGACCACTTCAAGAAGCTCAACAAAGGAATGGAGAACAAGATCATCGAACTGCAGCGCAAGCTGGATCTGTCGGTATGTCCTTTACATTCGTTGTTGCTGCATGTGCCCGATTTGGTTTTGAAATCGCTGCGGGCTATAGATTCTTTTGGGAGTTTTTTTTATATATGTTAAACGTTATGGGATCGCAATGAATACCGTGGTTCGTCAGGTGTGATTGCTGAGCATAGGAAACCAGCGCAACAGTCGATGGCTTAAATTAACTCATGGCGTACGTTTCGAAAAACCGCTTTTTTCATCGTCAACGAAACGTGAAAACAATCGATTTTTGAAACGACCAATGACATTTCATTGTAATGATCGGATTATGCGTTTGTTTTTTTATTCGACCTCATCAAACTTCCAGGTTTTCTTCCATGCACAGCACCTTTTTCCAGTGTTCATGCTCAGCATCTTTTCCTCGCACGCTGTTTTCAGTCTTATTTATCAACAAACAACTTCCGGGATGCACCAAATGGGGTTTTACCCATCAGGAATGAAAGATTACCTTCCATGTTTCCAACATCTTATAACTTTTCCTTCTTGCTTCTGACCGTTCTTTTCATTACTGGATGTTTACAGCTGAGTGAAAATAGATTTTTGGACGACATTTTGCGCACGTTCAATCAAAGCAGTTTTCGATTCTCAATTTCTTCGCAGGTCCAAGAAAACAAACTGCTCCACGGCAAGGTGACCGAAGTCGACGATTTGAAACGTCAGTTGCTGGTGGCGCAAGAGAGCGAGTCGGTCGTCGAGAAACTGCGCCGCCGTGTGGCCGAACTCGAGAGTGAAGTCGTTGAGGTGCGCCACGTTCTAGAAGATACTCAATCAGAAGCGAAGATCGTTCTGGAATCAATGGAGAAGGAAAATAAGAGCAAGGACGAGGTGAAGGCATTTGTTCGAAAACCGCAATGCAGTTTTTTTTGTATCACTGCACACTTCCGTCGTAGTTAGCCTTTCCATTTTGTAGTATTTAGTTCGTAATAGGAGGATACAATTCAGCCAGGACAATTGACGATTAACTGTTTGACTGCATTGCATTAAGACGCTATGTTCTTCGTTTGGTGGTTGGCAATGGAGGACTACAAATGACTTCCTTGTATTATTTTGCGAACACGTGACTGGACATCTTCACCATCATAAGCAGCATTTATTTTATGTCGCGAATAGATTTCATGCTGCGCGGGTATTTCGATTTTCTTGTGGATACTGGTCCAGTCATGTCATAACTGGAAACTATCGCACTTCTCTGCAGGTCATCTTGGCTCTGACGAAAGAGCGTGACGTGTCCATAGAAGAGAACAAGGCAAGAGCGGAGGAGATGCAGCGCGATCGTGACGAAATAATAAGTATGTTTTAATGGCTTTCGAAGAAACTGGATAAACCATGCGCCATAAACATTTTCGTACTTAACGTTGACTAGTAAAGCTTTGAGAGTTTCAAGACTACTGTTGTGAAGTTGATGTCACCAAGCACTTTGCANAATAATGGAAAATCTGAATCCGAGCAGCTGNGTGAGATGATTGGTAGAATNGAATTGGTTGCTTAATGTGGATGTTTTGTCTGTGCCAATGGCCATTCTAACGTCGATGCGTTGGTTTCTTTTACTGCAAATCACTATTTCACTTGATGCTGTGTCGTGTTATGTGAGAGTTACATCNNTAGTNAGGAGGTTTATCGTTATAAGATAATTCCGGTGTTGGGAGNCAATTGCGTTGATGGCACTTCGGTTAAAACGCACAGCCATTTATCGCCAAATTGGTGGTGCGGTCTGTTCTATGGACTTAATAGTTAATAGCANCATTTATACCATGTGTCTAATATTTGTTCTGGCGATTTGCTTTGTTTCAGAATCGTATGAAGAGAAGATGGCGGCATCCTCTTCCCAGTTGCNGCATGAGCTTGATGAAGAACGAATGCAACACCAGACTCACGTCAAAGAATACAACCGTCTCGAACAGCGTTACGAAAATATTAAGGTTTGGGTTGATTTCCACCTCAACGTGGTTTGCGGCAGGAGTTGTGGTAATGGTAGTTCTTTCAAAACACCCCGCCAGCGCTAAAATCGTAGAGGTGCTCCCAAGCAACTTCAAACAATTGGCTGAGCGCCAATATTGGGACAAGTCGTCGACAATATGGAAAGCTTACGGCAGTAAAGGAAAACGTTAACGATGGTGGCAGGCGGATGGGTAATGGGCCCGCGCTACAGCAGTGTTAGGTTTGGTGTTCAAATCCTCCAGGTTTGGTGTGCAAATCCTCCAAGTCCATCCGTAAGCAGGATGTGGTCACTAGGAAGTGTGTGTGGCTGATGCATGATGGGCTGCCTCATCGCCTTGAGCAAAGCTCTGCGTGGATGCTGCAATCGTCGTTCGGTGTGTTTGCGCGTAGTGGAGTGGTGATGTTATCGTAATACCGTTACACGTGAATGTAAATTAGATCAGTGGTTTCCATGTTGAGCTCCACAGGCCTCTGTAGTCCCGGTAGACGTAGCCTCCTCTCACATACTACCTTCGCCCAACAAAATTTCGGGGGTTTTCGAGAACAACATGAAAGTGAGTGTTGGGGTGTCGTCGAGTGAGAAAGGTCAAGAACCAAATCTTTACAAGCTGTGGTTCTGGGGTTGATATTGTGTTTCTGGTATATTTACTAATTCTGTTTGGACTTCACTCATTACACTGATCAACATATACAAGTGTCGCCTATCTGCTTGTAGCTGCGCAGTACAGTACTGCGCACAGATGCGGATATAAGCGCCTTCATCATCAAGAAAGTTTTATCCTTTGTATTTCATGACTAACCATATTCTGGGAATTTTTCAGGATGAGCTTCAAATGATGAGAAGCAAAGAAGAAGAGTCGGAGTTGGGAGGTGGTGAAGGTTCTCCAGGACGGAAATCCCCAAATGGCGAAACGATACAGTTCGGAATAAATGTAAGTTCCGGTTGGCGAGTGTGTTGACGGTTTTGCGCCAAAATCCACCAACACGTCTTTGAAATGGGAAATGTGGTTGACTGCGTGCCGCAGTTGCTGGTTACACTTCGATGGGCTGTTGATTCTATAAGTTCTTGAGCAGGCCAGCTTGTCTTTCATTTGTTCTTAACAGAAACTCTGCTGTCTGAGTATCTTGCCTTGATCCTGCACTTGCGTGGCCAGTCCTGCGATTGAGTTAATGCAACCTCACCTTCTGACCCACTCACCGATCTAAGTAGCGCTGCACATTGANGGCTCTCGGTTTGAGAGTGCGCAGTGTGTTTGTGACGTTTGTCTTCCCCCTTCTCTTGAAACTCGATCCATACTGGTCCGTTCAGGGTGATCTCGGCGGTTTTTCCCCTGCCACCAATCAGGAGCTCGAGACACTGCGGGACAGCATGAAAGAGCTTGAAAGAGAAAAGCAAGAGCTCCAGGAGCGCATCTATGCGAAAGCAGAGAACCCAGCTCTCATCGAAAATGAATTAAAAGTGAGAGATCGTGTGTTCGCTAATGACGATGGTCAGATTTTTAGGTGAAGCTCGAATAAAACAAAGTAGGCTTTGGTGAATTTTTTTTTAGCCAGAGTTCTTTATGTAAAACAATTGGTTTATGATTTTGTATTTGTTTGTTCACATTGTTTTTTTCTTTTCAGTACAACGATGCGCTCAACCAGAACGAGCAACTTCGATTAGAGCTGAACAACCTCCGGCAATCGATTGCTGAAAACGCGTCCAAAACGCTCGGGGAAGACAGTAACATTTACAAGGTGCGCTTGTGCTTTGCAGCCTCCGCGCATATTTGCTTTGTCGACAAATGCGTTCGTTGTCCCAGTGACAACAGACGTCGACGAACATTTGCTGCAGAATGAAAAACGCGTTTTCTCTGATTTTCGCGCTTTCCAGTTAATCATCCAAATAGCAAACTAGATGAAAAAGCGTCTTCGTGGTCTGTTGTTTGCATCATGTATTCAGTCGTTTGCGTCGCCTGATGTGTGAGCTGCCATAGCAAGGTTAATTGCTACTATTCCAAAACGCAAAAAAACATTTGTTTCGTCCATCCGAATGCCCGTTGAAAATTTGAGATACTTTTGTAAAATCGTCTGAGAAAAGTTCCGCTGCTTGTTGCCATGGTACTGTAAGAACGCAATCTCGCATCAACACATTGTTTTGATGCTGCCTGAGCCAATCTTGTTCTTGGTTGTGTGCGACTTCCTGTCCAATCACGTTGTCACGTGATCTGTTTCACGCGCAGGAACTGATCGACCAGCTTCAAGCGATGCAGGAGGAATTGGAGGTTCGCAGAGCAGAAGTGATTCAGCTCAAGTCTCACCTTGGCACGCGGATACGCAGCGGCATAGACCTGATGGATCAGGTTAAAAGCGGTTTGGCGTTTCTTGTGCGTCCCGTTCCTGGTTGGTCAACACGTGGTGGTTATAAAAGCGTGCAGGAAATTAATCATTTTCAGTGAATATTCTTTCAGTCTGCGTCTGAAAGTTCAGTCGGAGTTACTTCATCTTGGAAAAAAAATTCAGAAAAGCGCAACTTTCATCTGTGGATTTAAACGCTTTAATATGTAGGGATTAAAATGGTAAAGTAGCAGCATTTTGTGTGTTATCAAATTTTCCTCTAACGAGAGTTCTTTTGGGTTGCAATAGAAGTTCGGTCATCTTGAAACTATCATGGTTCTTCAAACCAGTTTCTTTATCGTGTTGCCCACTTATTAAGGTTAAGGCTAAACATCCACATACTGTACTTCCATTGACGCACGTTTTGAACAAATAGACAGATGGATGGCCCTAGTTTATAAGCCAACAGCGGTACTGTTAGCTGTTTTACACTTCATTAATGCAAAGTTTTGTTTGAATTTTTGATTTGTGTGGCGCAGTTGCTGGAAGGCGTGTTTGACCAGTCATGAAAGCATTTAACACTTGCTTACTTTTTGAATCTTCAGTCGACAATGACAGGCAGCGAATTGCTGGGCAGCCGCAATCGTATGGAGGACATAACCCTGGAAAAGCTTGACAAGAGCGAACTGAGAACAGTACTGGCCACAGTATACGACCATAACAGGTGTGTGAGCTCTAATGCTGTTGAAAGTTTGATGAAGTTCAAACGTACGGCCTGATGTGAGGCTGGCAAACCATATGCCGTTTTTGTGTAAATTTTTAGCGCCTTTTCCAGCTTTGCCGATTGAACTACTTTTTTTAGCATGGTTTGAATTTGCTTTTCGAATTAAAGTTAGCTAGTTTTGACGATGGTATACCTGCCTAATAGTGTTGAAACTATCTTCACCGAATTATGAATACTCCTTAAAAACTACTACCCCTCGATTTAAAGTTAACACATGATCCGAGCCTCGCCATCATGTATGAAAACAGAGTTATTGGTTCATGCACTGACATGTTATGTATTCACAAATGGTGGACATTCTCACCACCATCAAATTTGTAAGATTGTGTTAGAAAACAACAGCTACGACCGTGATCTAAGAACCGGAAGAAAAAGTAGTTCGGCATTCGGAATGGCAAATTGTGATGGTTGCTTGGACACTTCACAACAGTCCACCCAACCTCGACTGTGGACAGTTTTTGTGTGGAGCGCAGCAGATCAATTAGATCGTTAGTGATATATTATTCAGACGTAGCCAACATGAAAGAGCTCAGCCTGTCTCCTAGAATGCTAAGGTAACCTGAATCAACTTTGGTTTGAAGCCCAAACGCCTGTAGTTTTGCTTAGGTATTTGTCAGCAGCCATGATGTCCCTCAAAACCAACTAATGAAATTTCGACGTTACTTGTTGTCAGCGCCTCACGCCTGATTTTCAAGCCCAACATGCTGTTTTCCAGTTTTTCAATATCCTAGATCGTGTTTGTCATTGAGTGAAACAAGATTCTTCTGGAACATCAACTTAGCAAACCGGCTGAGCCGAATAAATCTTTACCAGGGAACAAGTTGCTTCAGATTTCAAAAACAGTTTCAGTTAATGCCCCGTCGAGGATTGCACAGAATTTTAGATGGTTAGTTCAATACCAGTAAACTGCAGTATGTCTGAATGTGCTTGACTTATTGTACTGACGCGACTATTGTATCCTCGCATGCTGGTTCGAGTGGAGTGGTGAATTGCAACATTATCAAATTCTATTTTGTTCTCCTCAGAATCCTGGAAGCAGAACTTGAAGCTGAGCGACGTAACCACGAGATTGAGACGGAAGAGTTAAAGGCGCGTTTCCTAGGAACTTTGAAAGTATGCTCTGCTTTGGTGTGGTCTTGTTAGAGACCAGTGGTTCTTAACCGACCTTGGCACGCCTCGCAAGGGGGCGTCAACCAATTTCCAGGGGGGACGCGAGCCCTTACGCGCTCTATAACACGGGGAGTTTTTGAATGGAAGGTGTTCCGTTCTATTAACTCATGTGGAGTCAGGGGGGGTTGAAACGCAGAACGATTACTTAAGGGAGGCGTAGCAGAGAAAAGGTTAAGAACCACTGTTTGAGACAGATGCTTGTTTTGGGTTTCTTATTTGCAACAGATACTGATACCTGTCTTGGAACCAGTTCTGTGTAGCATAGATTGCTTAAGGGTAGGCAGAAGAAAAACGAAACTGTTATGCGGTGGATTAAAAGGTAAAAATTGAAGGATCGTCATACGTGCAACATGGTGAGGTGGCCGCCGTTTTGCAGAACAGCTCTTTCGACGTGTCATCGTCTTTGGAAGAAAACATGCAGCATGAGGTCGCCCGTTTGTCACGTGAGAACACAGAACTACTGGCGCGTGTCGAGTCAATGGACAAGGTCAACAAGAAGCTCAAGAGACAGCTCAAGCTGTACAGCAGGAAATTGAATACTGGCGACGGTGTGTGACAGTCACTTCCTAAAAAAACAATCGCTGGTGTTTTATTGTGTCGTTTAGCTAATGTTCATGACGGTTGAATTTATAAACTGAGAACCAACCAATTGAACTTTTGAAGGCATTGATTGGACTTTGTGCTTTTCTTTAAAAATCTTACGCTGAGGTTGTTGCCTGTGGTTATAAGTTACATTGCTAGCTTTTAAACTGTTCTGGTTTTGATGTCAGGATACAAGATTGTGCAGAGCTTATTACCTGCTGCTTTTCTTCCACAGTTACAAACACACGCTCCGAGTCCATCAACACTCTTGTATCGCTCGCTTCTACGAATGGCGACGACGACGCGGCCTCTATTCGTGGTCACCCTGTGTTGCGTCACAAAGACTCGACCAGCGGCGGCCAGGGCATGCTACAGTACAAAGCTGAAGACGCGGTCAAAATTGTGCAAGCACTAACTGTTGGTATGCCAGTGTTTCCTACTAATTTTGCACTGCTAATGTAGAATAAGTGCAACTGGTGAAGCCATGTAAGTTTGATGCTTATTTTTTTCTCTGAGATATTTCGGTAATTTTTTGCTGAGACTTTTTGGTCACTGAAACATTTTCGGTCATTTCTGTCACAGTTGTATAAAAAACTCACCGTAACAGTGTTCATGAGCCTATATTTTCAGACATTCTGACCGAAATGACTTAATTTTTTTCGGTCATTTCAAAATCATTGCGGTCTATGACCGAAAAAAACAGGTTCGATGTGTTCAGATTGTACCGATCTTTGCTGAGTTGGAACTAGTAAAAACATTCAGGTTTTCGTCGTGTTTTCCGTTTATCAGTTTCACATGTTTGTTTTACCCAAGCAGGGTAACACATTTTTTCGTAAAGTTTTGTTTTCTTTTGCCGACGCTTATGTTGCGCTGGTTCTGTCGCAGATGTGCAGCAGATGCGTGGTGTTCATCAGTTCGGAAAAAAAGCCACAAAATCCTGTACTTTAGGAGTAATAGGTTCAGACCTCATTCCAAATGCGTTTCGCACTGTTCGTCGCTTCGCACGACCGATTGTGAATAATATCACCGTTATGTCGGAACAGACTTCAAGACCAAGGGCGTGGCAGTGAACATGATTCCGGGGCTACCTGCTTATCTCCTTTTCAAGTTGTTGAGGTACGCGGACTATGCCAACGACGACAAGATGATCAAACAGTTACTGCATCAGATCATCAACGCAGTTAAGAAAGTTGAAAAGGTGAGCTGTTTTGCACCTTAGACAGTCTGCAGGTACCTGCGTGCGCGGTACCCCAGGGTTCAATCAAAGGTTGCCCTGGGCAAACAGTGAACCTGCTTGATGGGCATTTTTCTGTGATTTGCGGTTGTTCAGAGTGTATCCATTTTTAATTGCTGTGCCCCAGCATTTTTCCAAGTTAAAAGAAAAGCCGTTGCCAAATACACCATCGCGCAAACTTTGTTGAATAAAGCTGATTAATTCTTTGCTATTCCCAGCACAAGGCAGAATTTCTACCTATTGTATTGAAACGCAACTGTCGAGGATCCATCAGTGACTTTCATTCCAATTCAAGTTGAAACCTACACTGTCTTCGTAAACAGTTGCAGCAATCTGATATTAGATAATATCTCAGCTTGTTAGTGGTTTTCAACGAGGACGATGTAATGTGAAAGATATAGCTGACCCGTTGACCACGAACGACAAATCGACCCGGATCTTATTTGACGCACGAGTGTCAGAGTATCTACTGCGCGGTGAACTGCGCTTGTGACCCATTTGTTTGCGACGTTCAGAAGCACGACAAGGACTTCGAGTACATCTCGTTCTGGCTGGCGAACACCTGTCGCTTCCTGCACAACATGAAGCAGTACAGCGGGGAAGAGGTAACTATGCCGGTTGATGGTCTTTGACGTCTGGCGCCGCGATCTCGGCCTTAAAATGCCTTTTTTGGCGGCGATTCTCATCTACTTCAGCAGCAGATGAAATAAATAATTGTTGAGTCATAAAGAGCTGTGCGAGTCGCATTCTCGTTTTTTTTGTGAAATTTCAAAGTTACTGTAAAATAAACCGCTAAGAGCATGTCCGTGTATGAGCTGTTAGTCGCTATCCCGCTTCTGTGATACTGTGTTGTGTTCTTCCCGTCTCATCATTTCTTTTCGGCGTAACGCACGAGTTTCCTTGTTAACCTCACACGTATTCAGGAGTACATGCACGACAGCACCGAGTTCCAGCGACGTCACTGCCTGAGTAACTTCGACCTCGCCGAGTACCGACCCGTCTTCAGCGACATCGCCGTGTCGCTCTTTCAGCGACTGGTCTACCTGATCGTGCAGAGAATCAAGTCGATGATAGGTAAGGCTTTTAATGGTGTGCTGCGTCATAATGCACAGCATCGAAGCGTTCTGCATCATATTAAAAACATTTTTGAACAAGCTGTGCGCAAAACCGTAGAGATCCGCTCACAGACATTTGTAGACGGAAGTGCAGGGGTTGAGATGACTCGGGTTTTTTCCGGTGTGTCTCATTCTTCCCGCTCTGCGCAGCAATCACACTTTTTAACTAATTGCTGGTCGATCAGTCAATGTCCGCGTGAGGTTTGCTCGATCATTGCCTCTCAGCGATTTTAATTTTGATCATCTCTGACACTTTAACGGATTGTATCGCAAAGGTGCGCCTTGTATGACGGTTTTATTGTTCCCAGCATTACGGTTTCGAACATTTGTACTTGTGCTCGAAGTCTTGCCAAACCGCAAATGACAAATTGCGTTTTCTACGTTTGATAAACAGTGACTATCTTACACTTGATAAGCGCAGACCGGGCTTAATTTGCATTGAAAAATAATTTTATAGAACACAACTTAAGTCACACGACCCTCTGCATGGTTGCCACTAAGTTGGAAACACATTTAATAAATGCATTTATCCCAATCTTGATGCACACATTAGTTCAAGGCGCTCTCTGTAAGTTATTTTTTATCGTTTCATCCTGTCCTTTCGCATCAATCTGTCCGTTCACCCCCACGCAGTGCCCGCCATGCTGGAACACGACACAATTCAAGGTCTGTCGTCATCAGTCAAACCATCAGGAATGAGGGGGAGGAGCTCGAGCAGGGGGAATGACCCACACAGTGAAGTCACTGTAGAAACGTTGCTGCGGGAGGTAAGTTAACGCAATAAAGAGCATTCTTGAAACGTTGGCCATTGTTCGTGTTGCCCGCTACAGCGAGTGTTTAACAAGTCTTTCCGTGTCCAAAGCATGTGTTGCTACTAGGCTACGTGTTTGGAAACGAGGACCAGGGTTTGAGCCACGAGACAACTTTAGACACAAGTCGCGCATGCTGGCGTCACTTGGCTGCACATCGTTGTATCTGACCGTGGGAAGGGGTGCTATGGCTGCTGAAGAAAGTCATGCACGCTTTTGCCACGGAAGAATAAATACGAGATGAATTGAAACTGAAAATTACTGAAAAGTTTTAGAAACGGTTCTGTTGTTAATAAGTTACTGTTGCTTGTAATAAATGCTACTCATGTTTGTGGTGCAATCTTCAGCCTCATAGATCTGTAGAGCCTTGTTCGTTGTTGAATCAAGTTTGAAAAACATGACTCGAAGAACTTCGGGTGTTTTCTTTGATGAGTGCTGCAGAAAGTTTTGCCCGCGTTCCGATCGCCAAACATTACATCAGCAAAGCATCCGTCTTGCGCGATGCTCTGCCTTCTCGAACGTCGCGCGCGGCGCGCAAGAGCCCTTGTTTTCCACTTGAACGCCGTCACCTTCTCGTTTCCAGCTCTCTGTATGCCACAACACGATGATGCAGCACGGTCTCGACGCCGGGACGATCAAGCAAGTGATCAGACAGGTGCTGTACGCCATCACTGCTCACACGCTCAATAACCAGCTTGTCAGGAAGGAGCTGTGCAATTGGTCGAAAGCGATGCAGATAAGGTGGGATTTGACGAATTGTCAGTGGTTGGAGATCGGAAGTTTGTGGCAAAGTTTGTTGTTTTCTTAGATAGAGACCAAAAAGTGCTTTCGGAGTACTCGAAACCTTCAACCGGGGTAACCTTTTTCTTGTTCTTTCAAAGATACAACGTGTCGCAGTTGGAGGAATGGCTGCGCAAGACCAACCTGGCCGACAGCAAGCTGCTGGACACGCTGGAACCGTTGGTTCACGCCTCCCAGCTGCTGCAAGTCAAGAAACAGACCGACGGAGACGCCGAAGAACTCTGCAAAATGTGTTCGAGTCTGAGCCCGCAGCAGGTGGGCACGGTGACATTTTGTTGCAGGCCCACGAAGGCGATTTGACGCGGTCTTTGCGGACAAATTGTTGCCAAACCGCGTTTTACCCCGGATCTTGTAACACCTGTTTTTGCGATGTTGGTTTATTGCAGTCTAACTGTCGGTAAAACTTGGGCTGTGGTTGTCTTTCTCGAATGTTTTTTCAACCATAAGACCGATGAGCTTCGGTAAGCTTTCGAGTTTTTTAAGGTTTGTAAACAGAAACGAAACACTGCAAGCGACGGCCAACTTTTTTTAGCACCCAGTGGTCCCCAACCGACGTTCCGCTACACCCTAGGGTGCCGTTTACGATACTCCGGGGTGCCAGGAGTTAATTCCTTTTGCAATATGTCGTTAAAAATACTATTTTCAAAATGTCATCAAACCTTGAAGCAAATTGCTGTGCGTTCGCCGTTGGGTGCCGCAAGTTATATTTGCCTTCTGTAGGGTGCTGTTAGCCCAAAATGGTTGAGAAACACTGATCTAATCTCTGCAAGTTGCGCATATTGTTTTTGCGATTGCCCAGTTTCTTGTTCATTTTTTTGAGAATGCTCAATGTCCGCTTGACTACGGCGAACATTAGCAACCATTCACACTTAAAGTGATTGTATTCAAACAAAAACTTTGTCGAACTGCAGATTGTCAAGCTGCTTCAGATGATGACCCCGACCAACGACTACGAGGAGCGCGTCTCCGGGAAATTCATCAAGAACGTCCAAACGAAGCTTCGCTCCCTGAGGCCAGGGGGGTCTGGCCAGGACACGCTGCTCATGGACACCAGCTTTTTGTTCGGCGTCACGTTCACCTTCTCCCCATCTTCCCTGACCCTTGATCAAATCGACGTTCCCGAATCGCTGCGTTGCGCGTCTTTGGTTAAACCGGTTTGATCCGGTTTCAACTTCCCGGCATTGCCAGGAAGAGACCTATGCAGACCATGTTTGCTAAGCTCGACTTGTTCTGTTTCCCTGACAATTATTTCCTCATATCTAGTTTCATTGATGCTGACTCATCCTTGCTAGCCTGTCGATATTACGAACTTTGCGGAAGATTTACAGATTTTTGAATGTTGCTGATGATTGTTACGTAGCAAAACTGTAACAAGTGCTGCCTCGCTCGGCGCGCGCGACCAATGATATATCGCAAGTGCTGGCGCGGCTGCCTAGTCACCGCATCTTTTGCTTAAAGGTGGTAATCTGTGCATTGTTCCGATGTTGTTTCTTCAGTCGTTCTTCTGGTGCTTGTGACGTATCCTCGGTGCAATTCAACCGCTGTTTGTGTGCTCGACCAAAAGACTTAGCAATTTTCGAAAGGTACTGATGCCAACCAACCGGCGATTGATTGTTTCTCCTTCTTTATCAGGTGTTAGAAAAGCACGCGCGCCGAAATTTGCCTGCACCCCCACTATTTGCAGTTGCTTACTTGGTGGTCGCCCCCCCCCCCATACAATAGCTAAATCTCTCATTTTGTTTTGAAC
>JGI24159J19872_10006335_pt1 | contig 15402 bp, 10 predicted proteins | sample Ectturendosymbi4_FD_19872 | JGI IMG/M metagenome (IMG submission 19872) | reverse complement strand
GTTGGGCCTCTTTGAAAGCAAGGTAGCCTACTTTACGCTTTACTGGTGCTATTGGGGACCCCTTTGAAAGCGTAGTGAGCCTACGTACACATTACATGTGCTATTGTGGTCCTTTGAAAGCAGAGTACTTGCACAATGCAGTTGCTGTTGGGCGCCCTTGTAAAGCAGAGTACCCGCACATTAGAGCTGTTTTTGGGGGCCCTTTAAAAGCAGAGTAGCCTACTTACACATTGCAGTTGCTCTTGGGGGCCCCTTTGAAGGCAGAGTACTTTAATTATGATGTGGTTAGGAAAATATTGTATGAGCGGCTAATAAATTTTTTCACCAAAAATGAGGAATATTTACGTGCGAAATGCCATGAGTGGGGGCCCTGGAAAGGGGGCCTGAGGCAAGTGCTTCGCTTGCCTTTACTTACGCCACTGTATATAACCCTGAAAACGATCTTATATGAGAATATGAAACCGATTGAACACGTTCTACTTCATCCGATATACATACTTTCTCACCTGGTGTGCGCATGTAAACACTGTTATATGAAGTTATCTTTACATTATTGAACACATTGAAGTTGTTGATGAATTTAGTTGAAGTTGCTAATGAATTTATCACTTCAACAAAAACAGATTTAACGCGATTTTTCATAATTAAACCTACATAGCTAGGTCGACTAAAAACTCAGATATGGGTGAAAAAAACCCTCAGTGGGAGCCCTAGTCACACGCGGCAAAACGCCGACCACCCCTTGAAGTGGACGTTTGAGGATTTATCGCCGTGTTATTGTTACGCAATAACGACCAAGAGTACAACAATCCGCTAGGAATTTTCGCAACCTGCCTCTGCTGGCAAAGGATCGGAAATGAGCAAACTGCACAGTTGCGTTGAGCAGTGTTGGCACTTTTGATGTTTTAACATCAGATTTGATGTTTTGAGAGAAATTTCTGATGTCTGATATTTTGGCAACAAATCTGATGTTGACTGAGCCGTTGTTTTTTCCCAAATTTCTAAACTTTCAGGATGAAGATGAGTTAGATTCACGATTTGTAAGTTTCTTTCATCAATTTCCCACACTCATGTGTGTTTGGTAATCGTTCCAAACTGAAGAAGCGTTGGGAAAAAAAACGCTATGAAGTGTTACACATAAATGACCTTTACCCATAAATAATGCGTTACGCATAAACAACCGACTTTTCCGTTTAATGACGATAGTTCTCTCTGTTTCGGATTCAACGTGAGTAATCGGACTTTTTTAAGTATTGGTAATGGAAATATTTAACTCGTATTAAGCTCATGGTAAAGTTTATCAATTTGCGCAAATGAAAGAAAACGTTCATCGCGGCGCACATGCTTTGACCGGCCTCATGTTTGCTGATTTAGTAGTAGTGTTTTCATAACTGAATGATAGGCTTGATTCTGAGTTCCTGANTTTTTTTTTACATCTGCCTTTCATTACGACATATCTAAATAATCGCGGTCAATTAAGTGACAATGACAGATTTACGNCACGATTCCTTGTGTTAAGCTCGTTCAAAATATTTTAGTTGGAAACTACGAGCCTATTATGGCCATTTGCGGAAAAATATTTATAATTTATTTGCACAACCTGCAAATACTGTTCATGTTGTGAATTAAATATAAATTTTCAGAACGCCTAGTCCGCCTGCACAAAGATGAAGGCCCAAAATAGAAGACTTTCTGGCAACGGTTCTGCCCAGGCCCGCAGACACGTGGGGAGCATTTGGGGGAAGTTACCCCCCAAATCTTTTTTATGCCCCCCAAATTTTGTTGATCTCAGAAAAATTTGTTTCAAACATATGATAAAAAAATCTTTCCCCCTTTTACAAATGTATCTTGCCCCCACAAACCTCAAAACCTGGATACGGTCCTGGTTCTGCCAAAATTGTGTCTGCAATTAGGATATTTTGTTTTGAAGGCCATTCGACCTCGAGATGTAGCATAACGTCGAAAACTCTTTTCATAAATCACCATTAGGGGGGCCTTGCAACCATTTTGGGGGGCCCAGAGTTGTGCTGCTTCGGCACTGGTTTGGGTGAATGTTGTTTCCTGCCGAGTCATTCTCTAGCCTGAGAAATATATTTTCTTAGTAAAAATACACTCTAGTATTTACCTCTCGCAGCCAACTGTATGTGCATTTGAGTAAGCACGTTCTCGAATACCGGAAAAAGCAAACGGGAACCTTGCGAATAAGCGAAAACATAACTTCTACAAACGATGACGTCATGAATTACATCATAGGGGCCCTCCAGTAAAAATTTCCCCTGGCCCCCTGCCCTTTAATCCGGCTCTGCACGACTGCCAGCTACGATGTCACAGCCTTAGCGATTATTAAACCAAAGAAACATCAAAGGGTTGCAGATCCATTATTGCAGTCTGGTGTCGTAACTCACAACAGTTGCGTTTGGTGTGCTATAAAGAGCACACGTAAGTTGATTTGGCAAACCGTTAGTATCTAGGAAAGGACCCGGAGTCTCAAATGGCCATATCTCCGGCTCCGGTCCTAAATTTTCAACTGAACTCCGGATCCTGCTCCTGATTTTTCATTTGAGCTCCGGCTCCAGGCAAAATGCCCAGCTCCGGCGCTCTGACTCCGTAGGCCTGGATTATTTTCACAAGGGTTCTGAACGTAAGATGAGCGTCGTAATACAATGGCTTAGTTCAGCTTTTTAATGGTTTGGTTCAGCTATTTAATACTTACTTTAAATAAAATTCTTTAAACCTACTACCCTGTGTTTGCTTTAGCAGGCTTGGGGGGCCAAAACGACGTGTCGAGAGTGAAAAGGGGGCGATGGAATAAAAATGTTTGAGAAACACTGACATAGACACATGAAATACCTCATCATTTCATGTTAACTTAATAGAAGCAAAATCTGAAACATCTTCCATCCCCAAATGCTGTGCAGGTATTACAGAAAGAATGTGTATTTTTGTAGCATTACTTATCGAAATAATTTTACCTTTCAAGAAAACCTTTTGAGGTTTCTTCATTAACCTATAAAAGCTTCTGTATGGTGAAACGATTTTTAAAGACATGAAAATCAACGCACAGTATACAATACAGAGAATCATAAGTTGTTTCTCACTCACCCCATTTCTGTTGAAAACCACTGAAGCTGATAAAGAAACACTCTTACGTAAATGACGGAAGGAGAACCGTGACCAATTTTCTGAAGTGTATAAGCAGTGCAAGTTTGTTTATTCTTTAATGATTTCTAATTAAGAAGGTCTTGAGAGCGATTCAAAGCAATGGGTAAATTTTCATTATCAACTTTACTAAAACAGACAATCCCCTCAGTCAGTCAAACCAAATCATAAGCATGTTTGGTAAATGAAATGTTGTATCTTGTACAAGCTAAAAGAAAACGTTACTTCTTGATGAATCAATCGATCTACGGTCTTACGCACAAACTGAACAGCATAAAAGTGCACAAAAGTACTCAAAAACCATTTGAAATAGTTTTATTTAACTTCCGAGTTTTCCCTAAAATCTGATTAAATGTAATAAAGTTAACCAGTGGTGATAAAACGAAATATTCATGCAAAAAAAGAGAATTGCAAATTGTGTTGTATTGTGTGACAATACAGCTTGAGTTGTTTTTTACAATTTGCGCGGCCGTACATTTCTTTGCAATCGTACATCATTAATGTTTTGTTCTCTGTTGTCCAGAAATTCACATGTGTTTGACTTTGGGCAAAAATGTAGCTTAATCACGGTTAGCCACAAAATTCAAACGCATTTGCCAATTTGGCTTTTGGTGTTCTTGATGACCTCGACCGTCATGATGCTTTGTGTTGGACACGTCACTGCCGCCCCAGACAATGAAGTAACTTACGAAACTTTTTGATTGTCGTGCATCTTCTACAATGCTGCATTATTTGTTTGGAAAACACACCACTGCTACTTTACCATAGTGACAACACTTTAATTTCAAGTATTAATTGCTCGCTCCTTAAAATAGTTCCGAGGTTTTTTTGTTCAACAGCGGCAAGGTCAATATTTGCAGATTTTTCTTTTCTTCTGTCATACTGCTGTGCATAGCTGGTCTGTCAGATCACTTGACCGAGATAAAACGACTCCGCGAAAATCAACACGTTTTTTGAAAAACGTAAACATTTTTCGTCATGCCTTTACTAAAGAGAAAGCAATCCGGTGCTCTATGTTTCAGTATTTCCATATCTTTTTCGTTGGATAGGATGGCTACAAGTATCGTGTTGGTCTGAAGTAAGTCCTTCTAAAACAGACGTTCCCAAATTTTCTCCGATCATGCACCCCTTCAGCATTTCGACAGATGGCCATGTACCCCTAAAATATCTTGTGACAAATATTTTATCATGACTAACCATACATATATTTAACAAAATGCATATAATAAATTTTGAAAACAACATTTACTAATATATGTATGAATATTAATTTTTTTGGAAATAAATAATATATAAATAATTTTCCTTTCTATTGCTAACCTTAAATGTACCCCTTCAGATAGGCAAATCTACGCCTACGAGTACATGCACCCCAGGTTGGGAACCCTGTTCTAAAAACTAACGTATAGTTATGATTCGTTATTATTTATTACGTAGTCCACAACCGTGACAAGAGTCATCATATGCAATTTTTACCCGAGATGCAAGTTTCCATAGCAATTTTTACGCAGTAAGTTATATTTCATGTTTTTCTTTTCTTTTATGACGTGCTTTCGGGTTTCCACTTTCAAAAGTATTTTCCACACTATTTGCTTAATAGCAAGCTAAGGCAGCAATGTTGAGAACCAGAAAACAAGTGAAAAACAAACTTGGAAAATCATTGCCTTCAGGCTTATAGATTTTGTCACTATTTTCCAACCTTTTCGTACTGTATGCAGTACGTCGTAATCCGCTGTAGATGAACAGAACGGCAAAAGTCACGCATTTCGTCACTATTTCGCAAAATATCGTACAAGAGCGTTATTACTGAAACCAGCAAGATAATGATTGCAAAAATTGCACTAAAATTTTTTTCAGCTGCATATTTATTGAAATCGACTTGTCCGCAGAAAGCAATAAGAATGATTTTTGCTGAATGCGCGTTCATCCAGTTTTTCTCCAGCGATGCAACTACAACCAATTTTCCATCATAAACAGGCCAAAAACACACGTAAGGAGTAAGAGAGGTTTGTGACACAACACCAGGACTGTTTATGGTGAAACACAAAACAATTTACCGTTAGTAGTGAAAAATTAACTTCAGGAGCCAAAAATCTAATGACGAAACAAAGCGTTTGTTCTTACAAATTGAAACCTACAATAGGCAAACAAAAGTTTTATCTGTGTTATTTAACAGTAAAAAAATTGGTTGACGGGCGTGTTGCTCTTTCACGCCTAACTCGGTTTTCTTGCCTATGCCTGAAATCTTTCTGTACTTGCTCTCGAAAACACTTTCGTAATCTTTGATGTCTCACGAAACTTTCATTGTGTGAGTCGTACTCACTGAGGTTTTGGAGAAGGGCAGACATCACATAATGACGAAAAGCGAAGGCAAGCAAACCTTTGCAGCTACTCTCAGTGTCAAAAATGATTGAAGTAATGCAGTGATTATGCAAGTCCAGAGAGAGAAACTTTCAGTGTTCCTCGTTCGGAACTTCATATTGCAAATGCAACAACAGAAAAATTCTTAAGGCGCAGATGAAAAGCTTCATGCGTCGTGAACAAAATAGANAAAAATGAGCAAGTTTATTTCTGGACACCGAGCACATATTTATTGATCCTGCGCAATACATAGTGTTGTATATAGCCGAGGTTTTGTTTTCACCGATAAAATTTGCTAAAATTAGTATTTTAATGCACAAATCGCCTTTAAACCTGAATGAACTATTGAGGTCGGCCTCACAGTTTTTGCTTCCTTACTTGAGATTCGCCTTGGCACATTGCCTACTTACCTGTCTTTGAATGCAAGACAAGACAATGATTGCATATCTGCAAGACGCAGACAAATCTCAAGTGTCACTCTGTTTTGCTTGCAACGCGTATTTTAACATCTCAGATTTGGCCATTTTGCCAATTGTCCATAGTTGCATTTCCAAATTTCAATAAGACACACGTACTGCAAAACCAGAATTTGTGTGGCTTGTTGTGAGTATATGTCAGTAAATGTTTTGTGTGGGTATGTTTAGATCTGCAACATGATCACAACCTTGTTTAAATCTGTGTCTTCCTTACATTTTGCTGTGTTTGAAAATTGTCTACATTGTAAAAGATAACCAGATAAATTTCTAAATGTCTGCCTTAACGATTTGCAGGAAATAGCAAAAAATCTGCTAGCTCAACTAAAAAAAGTAACTTTTCCAAAAAATTGCCGGTCAAAAACAAACTAGAGTATCTTAACAGTGCAATAACGCAGTAACTTCCTTGTACTTCAAAGTGAAGAAGCCAAAAGAACCAAGTAATTCGTTCTAATTCGTTCAAAAATGTTTCGGGTTTCTCACAACAAGTACTTAGGTATAGGCTTATTTCAAATAAGTTTGCTTTTTAAAATTGAATCAAAAATTTAATATAAAACTTCTAATATTTCAATAAGTGTCCCAATTTGCGTATTTTGTTTTTCAACAATCGATTTTGTTGAAACAATATTTCTCTTTAATCGTTTCGTTATTGTAATACAACTTTTAGAAACTGTGAGAAACCAAAAATACTTCGACGATGAAAAGTGATTCGTAAAAATGTTTCAACTTCTGTCTTTGATATCGGGTCAGTTGATGGATGTTTGAATTGACGTGAAAGCTAGCTATGGCGAAATGTTTTTGCTTTTAGCTTTATCGCAAACATTTGTTTTTTTTTTAAAAACAAAAACAAAATGTGTATTCAATCCTTCAAATCGGCCAGCAATTTTCTGATTTTTGCAACTTCCATTGATAGATTTGCCACAGCAGTTGCGTCAAGCGCCTTCTGTTCAAGATGAAAAAGCTGATTTCAGTTGGATCTATTTAGAACCGCTCGTCCGAGAGTCAATTGAATTACTGACGGAAATGTCGCCACCACGAAACTACGTGAGTGCAATTATTGGCTGTTGAGAGCAACCGAAGTGTGTACTCCCGGTGCTCTCGATGTCTAACCAGAGTTAAAACACTGATGAAGATGTACGGCTAAACGCCGCAGGGGTCTAATCCCAATGTCCTGCTCTAGCTGCTGGCCTTGCCAAAAGCACTTGAGTTTTTTTCCCGCGAAGATGCTATTAGATGGGCAAAAATTTTAAAATAAAACAGATGAAAACTTCTGGTCTTTATAGCAACGCTAAAACAGTGATTCTTCAGCTTTACATTAGTAATATCCAAAATTACGTTGCTCATATCCAAAATACTACCGAATGATGTGATACATAGATTTATTTGGCGGTACTGAATTAATTGCGCTAGATGTACTCTCTAAAACAGCAAAACCGCCGGAGCACCGAAAAAACAGAGGTTATCTGGTCAGGTCCCCCATGAATTAGCTGAGATTGAAAAAGACTTCCATAATGAAAGGTTGTGCCGACAGCAAGACGTGCTGTCGCAGACCGATGTATAGGTTGCGGGATTACTGACCAAATTATGAAGAGGTTACTCTTGTCGGGCACAAATGGCCACGACGTTTTATTGTCATGGACCCCGAGGTTCCAGACGAAGAAGAAAAGAAAAACCCGAAAAAAAAGAAATCCTCTTCGGGTTGCCATAAGCCTTTCTTGATCCACGCACACACAATATAAAGATAATAGGTATTCTTGTTTGTATGAACCAATGGTCTTGTTACAAACTGAAAACATTTTACATTAAATGTGATGTCAGTGAACTAGAAAATGACACAGCGGTGCTAATATGATACAAAGTAGCAAAAATAGATTTAGTAGCTCGTGACACTGCATATTATTTATCGAGGCCATAGACATATTGTCCTACTTCAAATTACCACAGAATATCTTCAGTTAGTTTTTAGGTCAATTCCAAAATATTTCAAAATTCTTTGTTTTGCAGATAGTTCAAACACAATTTTCCACCTTCGGTTTACTGAACATCTCGGCTTGACGAAAACTACTCTTCATCTTGTAACCCAAATAAGCAGTAACCTCATGATCAGGGGTATGTTTAAGTATTTTTACATGTATTTGTCAAGGTGAAAGGAAGCGTTTGGATATTTCCAGCAAAACGCTTTTGGTAGCATTTGCTTAGTTTTGAAGGTACCCATTGTGACAGGATTACATATTTATTTTTTAAAAAGAGCTCAGCCTTTTATTTTACTGCGACAGTTACCTATCATTATGGTGTTTTTAAGTAACGTTGACATAAAACGCAAACTTCCTACAAAACGTTGAAGGTCGGGTGAAACGCTGCTGGAATAAAACCGGTTTGACAAGTGCTTCAAAGGAAGAGAACCTTTTTAGTATTGCTTCAAAATTAATTTTTACGTCCTTGGTGGTAGGACAGAGAATTGGGCCAAAAAAATTCTTTTAGTTGTATGGCAGCTGCATTTACTGGTACAAACAAGGCTTCAGTCGATCTACATCTTGTCTATGTTGCTATAACAAAACAAACCCTTGTGCTTTATATTATTGACTAAACAAAATTAGTTAGTGCAACCTTGCGTAATGTGTAATATTTCTGGCTTTCGTTTGAAACCCTCTAGGTTTGGCATGCAAAGAGTTATGCCTGCTTTGACGTAAAATCTAATGAACCGAGGGAGAGAGAGCTGCGTTAGAGATAATGGCGGACATATTTAAATAAACTCTTACGTTCGGTTTCAGGTTTTACTGTAGACCTTAAATAAACAAACGTTTATGTTACTGTAGATTCACTTCATTAGATGTAAAATGTAGAAATACGTTCAAACTACCTTACATTGTTCTAACAAGGTTGCTATGGGAAACTTGCTTAAGTTTTAGTAAAAAAAGGCAGTTTTGATGTTTTGTTGGAAACTGCATACAGTCACAGTTGATTTGTTTTGAACCAAACGCAATTGATTGTGTGATCGGTGGAACATTTTCCGAACTCAGAATTTGTGAAGATGCAACCGAGTCAATTGTTCAAATAAATTAATCTGTAATCACATGCTGCCTAAACGAAAAAGCACAAAGATTGTAGAAACATTAACGAGAAGTGATGATGCAAAACACGTTTTAGGTTCTTGTGAAACTGCACCAGGTGTTGAGAAATTACCATAGTAGCAAAAAATACTTTTAATGTAAGCAATATGTGCCTATAAGAAATGTTATAGCAACCGGGAAGGTCTGTATTTGGAACACAATTTTAAGATAGTATGAGTGGAAATCAAAGCTTGCGAACAAAGCGACTAATAGTAAAGTAGCTCGCTTGCAAAAAACGTGAACAGCGTGACGTATATATTTCCTCAAGCTTCAAGAAGAAATTACTGCAATGTTTGCCAGTTTTCAACTAATGTTAAAACTACGCCAAACGTAAAAGTACGACCTTGATCAACAAGTCCTTTACTGAGAATATTTCAAAGCTTAATCCGGACGAAGGCACCAAAAAAGAAGAAACACTTTTTTGCGTTTTTGCTAATCCTCATATTCTTCTCACTAACACCGCTAATGTTGCATTAGATTTTAATTCTGTAAGCGAAAAATTGATGTTGGAAGTCATCTCAAATGAATCTTTATCTTATCGTTTCTGATGGTGTAAAAACTGCAGATCTTTTTTGAAGTTAAGAACACAAAAATGATAAAGCCCTTTCCCAGCGCAGACTTAATGAATAATGTGTTATCTTGTAATTGCGCGGAAATATGCGTTGTCTACCAGCCATGCTCAAACTTTGCGCTCTTCTTGCCACCAAAGCTTAATGCATTTCTTCTGCGAAGTCATCAAAGCATTTCCTTCTGCGGATGTGTCTTCGTTTGTTCCCAAACTCATTGGGATTGACACCGAGCTGTCGCTGTATATCTAAGTATGAATACATCGCAAAGACAAGAAACAAATACAGGGTTAGGCAGTTGATGGTCATTGCTCCTGACAACCACTAACTGACAGAAGGCAAAGCGTATATATACTCAGGTCTGTTTTTTCTCAGCAAGCTATCTAACCTCTCGGAAAAGCTTTCGTCCTCTATCAACTCCTTGTTCAACACGACATTCAGCATGACACTGCATGCACTTTGACGTGTCATCGACGTACATGCCCAAGGTGCCTGCGTGACATTGCTTGAATTGACACTTCCACGCATTAATTCCGATATAAAGGATTGTCGCGAATCGGTGGAGAAATGACCAGCATCGATTTATTGCATAGAATGCCTTTCATCCTGTAACCCCAAAAATATGAGAATGGATCGCGCGATGGTGTGTCATGTGGAGACGCAACGGTTCAAGAGGTTTAAGTGGGCACTGCGAGTGACAAAGGGCACCTTCAGCAGATGGATTGACGAAAACTGAGCTAAACCTACGAGAGAACGCACAAATTAATTGCATTCCAAACATCAGGTTGTTGTTCAACATTTTTCAATGCTGTAAAACGTAACCAATTTTCATATGCCCCTCTGCACATCTACAGAAAACCGGTTTCTGAGATATTCAATTATTTTAGAAATGATATATGAGCAATTATTTCACTTTTAAACAAGCGCTTGGTTCAATTATGTACAGTAAAATCTTGAAACTTGTTTTGCCTACAAACCCGACAGCACGTTTGTGTATTGATACCAAGTATCATCCCTTTTGCGGATTTTGTTATCTCCGCAGAAATAGTTCAAACCATATTCCCGTTGGGCTCTGTTTGCTGGATAAAGCCAGGCTGAGTAATTACAGGTGGCAGACGTTGAACAGCCTGTACCCATTAACTCTCTATCAGACATTTTTTCAAGGCAACTACTGAAACTTCTATTGCAGGTTGGATGAATCGATATTTCGATAAGCAAGCGTAACGCGCCAACCACATGAACATGCATCTGAAAGGTCTGAGACAAAGACACCATTTCACCTGTTGCAGAGAATTGTAGTTGTCCCTCAATGATGAAACTTCTGACAGTTGTCTTGTTGGTTTAAAGATCATTTATTGGTAAAAAAAGAACAAGCGCAATCCGATTCTTTTGCAGATAAGACCAGCAAAATTATAGCGGTTTATTTGGTTATAATGATCATCAAAAGATGACAAACGGTGTTGTGTGATAGATTGCAATGTAATTCGATCAATATTTTAGAACTATTTTGCTTTCACAGCAATCAAGCCGCTATTCAGAGTGTGTCGACTTCTGAACATAGCCCTAAGACTCTGTTTTAAAGGCCAAAAAATCTGAACTTCAGCACAAGCAGTTGACAGGAATTCAAGCATTCGATAAGTCGACCAAACTTGCACTGCAACAGGAAAAGTCTGCTGCATGTGAAAGAATAGCAGCTATTAATCGGTAGCCAGTAGCTGGTTTTAGCGCAATATGACGGTAGTTGAATGCTTGGGAAATTCTCCCCTTCTCTTTACGAAATGGCGAAACACCTGCACGTTATCAAACAAAACTAAATTGCTTGTGAGCAGTATCTTTACCTTTACAAAATTAGCTTACTTTTACATTGAACGTAAAATAAATCAGTAATAAGGATGCACGGCAGGAAATGCTGTTATGCATTGACTAAGGGTAACTCAAACGAATTACAGTGATCCTTCAATTATGCACTGCAAAATCTGTGTCACGCATGTACGAATCTTTTGGAAGAACCGGATATACAGGACATTGCTCGTGTTCTGAATGATTCTCAATAAGTTTATTCTTTTCCAGGCTGCACAGATGTGCAACGACAAGTTTTGATTTGCTAAAGCTTTGTTCTGAGCATTATCCAACATTCAAGCATCGTGACTAGTGTGTACAAGTTTTTTAGTTCTGATATCTGCAAAATGCAGCTGATTTCTCTTTGTATGTGGTTTTATTGCTGTCATGGCTCCTCACTTCTGACAAAAACTCAAATTGACATTTGTCGTGTAACTTTTGAAAGCATCCGACCAATCACCTCTCGGCGTTACATCAACTCTTTCGCGTTACACAGTTTTCTGCAGATGAGAAAATTCCTTTCAGATACCAGTTTTGCTTACAGGTAGCCCTTATTCACGCATGGCTAGTGATAATTACCTTTGCATCAGATTGTCTCGCTAGCTGCACTTAACTGCATTCTAAGGATCTTTAGCGTGAGTGAGACTGAAAAACGGATTAGGTTTTCAAATTTGTAGCGGCAACTTGTTGCAGCTACGACCCCAAGCACTGTAATACGCTGACTGTCACTTAATCCCGCTTATTTGCGACGCATGTGCATTTCCAACTGATCGACATCTTTCAATCAATGCCATGTGCTTCTCGCAATCGTTTTCAGAGGTGACGTAGACATAATGATTGAGTGAGGCCAGTGGCGTCCTGAAATCGATGACAACTTAATATTTCAAAGCAATGCAATCAATTGTACTTTTTCGGTATCAGCCAGAGAAATTTCGTTTGATTGCTTTGAAACAAAAAGGGCGTTTAAACTTTGAACGAAACTTTTACAGCTTCGGGTTATTTTCTGGCTATTTAAGTGACCGGTGGTGCTGTTGTAAATAACGTAGGTCTATATTAGTAAGACAGTTGCAAAGAATTGTAGTATTCCCTGGCAAGCAATAGCATTTACGAATCTTTCAGAAGATTAAACCGATTTTGTCAAAAATCTTAATACTGGTGAAGACATTTGCTATATCCTAGTAACTACAAGCTTTCAAAATTAGTTAGAGTGAAAAAGTAGAAGATTCACAGGCAATTTTGCAATTTGCTTTTGCTATAAAATGAATATCTCCAGAATAGATTTGATACCGCTTAACGTGTATTTCATGAAAAATTTGAAGAAACGAATTTGCATTTTTTGTGGATAATTGCAAATTTCTAAACGTTGTTTAAGACAATTTTGTCTAAATTTTTATTTTGCATTGCACCTATTTGATAGAATGGTATATACTAAAAGTGCAGCGTACTATATCTATTGTGGGACAAAAGAACAGCTAACGTTGTGGAAAAAGGCGATGATTTTAAGCTTCTGTAATTGATGGATCCCATTTAAGCGATTGGTAAAAATGTAGGGAGTACCTGATNGCGATGTTTATCCATATAATCTCTTACAATTGCACGTTTTAACTCCGTAAATTTTGCAAAATTTTACCGACTTGTTACATTTAACAACCAAATTTCTTCGCTTTAAGCAAACGTTTTATTTGCAATGCTTTTCATTCTTTCATAGCAAGGCGCAGACACAAGGACGTTTTTGCAAATACAATAAAGTATATCCAGATAACTTTTCAACTCAAATCGAAAAAGTTAAAAGTTTTTTGAAAGGAAGTTACTTCATCACAGAAAAATTCTGTTCTTAGATTTCAATCTTTCATCTCTGTTTTGCTTTGAATCTTTACGAGATCACTTCAGAACCATTCCATTGGATGCTAGGAGATTCACGAACCCAACCGAAAACCTTGGTGTAGGATATTTCTATAAATGAATTGTTGTGATCTGAACCTCAAGCATTCCAACATCTTGAAAGATGGTGAACGTTTGCGGTATCAACCAACGTAGGCTGAGAGTCACCAGACGACCACAAGCCTATGCCCTTTCGTAGTAAAATTCTATGCTCTTTATCCATATGCTAATGAAAAGAACCTGTAAACTAAAATAAGCAAGAACTGCAGTTACCGACCACGGCTTTAGCAGTGATTGCGTCTTCTCTTTGAATACGTGGATGACCTCTTCGTTCACTTTTTTGAGCAAGATTGTCTTTCAATTTATTTTATTAACATTAATTCTCCCATAAATCCGACATTCTTACGAAAGAATTAGAAATCAACATAATTTGAGATTAATCGATAGAGTTTGGAATTACAACTCTGTCTTTAGTCAATGTTTAGTTGAAAACATAAAAATAACGTCTTGCTTGTACTCACAAGAAAACTACGTGGGCCTCCTTTTACAAAAAATATAAGATATGTTATGATGTAATTGTAATGAAAATCACTGTTTGAAATTATGCGTCTTGTGCACACACCGCGCTGATTAGTTTTTCGCTGATTGCTTTCGGCTGGTGTTGTTAGATCATCTGTGCTGCGATATTCTGGTAGGGATTGACTTTCAAGCACAGCATTCTAGCGTTGTTTTTACATTCGGTGGTAACAAAACAACTTTGACTGTTTGTGGATTTATTACACTGCGGACAAAGTCACCCACACCGTTCAAAAACCTCACTGCCGACTGCCATCCTGTGGCTATGCGATCCCGGAAGTACTCCCAAGAACATCGTGCGTTCATCAACGAAGAGGTGAGACTATTATTGAAAGAGTAATCCAGTAATTAGTAATCCAGCACTTTTTACCATGAAAAAACGGTACCATACGAAGACCTGCTTTCTTTGACCCCTCTTATCCACACGAATATGCTTCCTTGCGGTGGATGTTTGCTTTCCTTCTTTAACAACTTATTCCAGAAACTAAATGGCTTCTACAAGACGCAGTGTAATGCCAAAAGAGGATGTTTGAATATGAACTCTTCAAAAACTGCAAATAGGCAATAATTCCATATTGTATTCTTGAGTTTATTGAACTGTGCAGAGTGGTTGTTGCCATTTGTTAAGGATTGACAGTCAGAAAACAATTGTACATTACAATGGTTACAGTCAGTCATTTGGATTTAGGTTTGAAGTGCATTTTTGCCTTGCTGCGCTGGTAACCTTGTGTTGCTAACAGTAAAAGCAACCCATGCAGATAAAATGATCACATTTACGTATGCATTTTGCTTCTTGCAGTTTGTTGTCCAAGTGTAAGTAGTCGTTTGTATTGGATGTTTCATTTCAGAGTTCACCGAAGTGAATATCTTTCTGCAGAGTTAGATGCTAAGTATTTTTCCATAGCCCATCTGTTTATAATCAACATCAGTTCCGTACTTGAAGAGATCATCAGGTGAAGTGATGGTAACCCATTTTCCATCAGTTATCTTTAGCTTAGCTTGTATATTGCCGTTTCAGGTGTAGCAGGAAGTAAATGTATCAGAACAGCAATTTTGCGTGTACTTGAGAAGTTTTACCTAAGAGGTGCGAGATCCTCACAAACAAACACATGCTGTCTGCCTTCGATATTTTTGAGATCCCGTACATATTTTTGAGATTCCCTACTTTGAACGTATTTCATTTATATTCCTGATGATGGCTTATGACTAAGCTGAAACGTTGAATAAAATAATGTATTCGATATCTATGGCAATATTGTTCGCAATAAGAATTTCCATGCGATTTTCGACAAAAATTTCAGTAGTTGTTACATCTTTAAAAATGTACAGCAGATTGTACCAAAGGCGCAGCCAGGGGGGGGGGCTGAAGGGGCTCAAGCCCCCCCTTAGCGATCAGAATATTGATGTTTATTTTCTTAGTTTTTCACCAACATTGTA
>JGI24159J19872_10006333_pt1 | contig 15405 bp, 13 predicted proteins | sample Ectturendosymbi4_FD_19872 | JGI IMG/M metagenome (IMG submission 19872) | reverse complement strand
AAAAGAGCCATGTTTGATTGTTGGTGTACTTCACTGCAAATTCATTGTATTGTTATATCGTTGCAAATTGTGTTAGCATCAATTACTATTTGATTTCAGACAAGGGGTACGAGAAAATTCAACGAAAGCTCAGGGGGGTAAGAATGGGTAGAAAGGTTAAGAACCACTGGCCTAAACGAACCAGTGCAATGGTTGCAGCAGCATGCGTTTTAATTGTTGTTTGCTCATTCGATGGCACCATCACACCACCAGCAAACCTGTTTGTTTCGTCAGAAAGCTGTTGTTGAGTGTCGTGATCCGTTTTTACGGCGCTCGGGTGCGACGCCAAACCGTTTGCGCATTCTCCTGGAACCGGAATGCCGCTGGATGCTACCACGAAACAATTAGCGATGGAAGCACTAAACGGGCAGAATTGATGCATGCAAGACTTGTTCGGAAAAACAATGGTAAAACCAGTCACGCGAAAAGGTTATTTGCAAGCAAACGTGTTTGAATATCAGCGCAAGGTTACCTCGAGTTCACAGCGGTATCGACACCTGGGGAAGGATTGCACCAAGATAAAAATTCTTTATAGATGAGACGGAATAAAAGCTGAAAAAGTAATATANGTTAAAATATGGGAAATTAAAACTTGAAAGCCACAAGCATGNCCGAAAACAGTTGTTTTAGGCGAAAGCGATGCCGCACGAAGTGCAAAACAACCACAGAGCTGTTCGTAAATGCCTGCATACTGTTTACAGCGTTTTCCGAGGTTGCTGCTACACGCTAAGGTAGCGACTAACAATAGTGGCGCTGTGTCAACAGAAAGGAAACGTGCTGAGGGCAAAGGTCAAACTAACTTTTGCATCTCCCATCTCAGCCAACACCTAAATCAGGGACCAGGGTTGCAGGGCGATGACTGTCGGTTTCGAATTATCCGGATGAGTAATGGTAGAAATGCAATATTGCTGTATAATCACGCCTAGAATTATTGCATATGAAGAGATAATAATTGTTGATCTCCAGCAGTACCGTCTTATCTTATAGAATATGCTTACTAAAAAATACCTATAAATGTTTGAAACAATAAAAGACAGGTTGTGAAAATACAAACATGCACCATGCCACAATGTAGTTTTTAATGAGTTTGAATCTGGCACACAAGCGTTTGGCATGTTAGATATGTCACAATTTCACAAAACAGCTATTACCAAATGCAGTCACAGAGAATCCACAGAAACAATTTCGGGTTTTCCAGGTTCACATGGACCAAATACGCCAAATCTCTAGGGCAATATAGGCCATATAGCTTTTATAAATGCCAAACAGGNTGAAAAAAAATAAAAGTTTAAGCTCAATTCAGACAGGTTTTCAAAAAATGCCAAACAAAGTTTTTCTGCCAACACCACTAAAAAGNCCAAAAACATGCCCAACTCTGACGTACATGCCAAATAGCATTTTCTTATGCCAAATCACTTCATGTAAGGCCAAATTTCTGGAATTTGGCATAAAAATGCCAACCTGGCAACCCTGAGCTAAACAATTTGCTTTGACTCACCGTTAGCGCTAACAGATTGGAAGCAATCAACATGTAGAAAACATTCTGCCATCCTGTCGGCGAAATCAAGCCTGTCAGGAAAGGGCCGATCGCGGCTCCTATGAACATTAACAAAAACATTGCTATTAAACATTTGCGCGATGGCAATATTGCAAATACCTGCAACTTAACGAGCTTTTCACGGCTGTCATCGCTCTCCTATCGACTTTCGCACAGCAAACATGAAGATAATAGCACGTTGTTGCCTCTATATCTATTGGTTTGCTTCGGTGTGTTTTCAAAGTTGAACGCCTCACTAGCGTTTGAATTGGCCGCTGTTGTGAACTAACGTAATAAGAATACTCACTTTACAATTAGCTGAAGTTAGCTTTTTCAGGCACAGCAAAAACAGATTACATGTATTTTTTGTGCCCTGGGTTTGTTGCTGCAGAACTGACCATGGATACTAGACTGGTTCGAATCACGCAGTTACTGCATTAAGGACAAGGCAAGCATGTAGTGAAAACGCGACACGCACCGATTGATCCCGTTCCGTCGATGATTGCAGTCACCGTTGACAGCGCTTTTGCATTTCCTTTCAGCACTGCATTGAACAAGAATAACCTTGGTGAAGCTAGCGATTAATAAAAGTTCGCTTGCCCGCGACTACTTATCGCGAAATATGGAAGAAACAAACCGGGAATTTTTTTGTAATTGTAAAAAGACGTCTTCACAGTTTCAAGATCTCACGTTTCCGTGCAAATTCCTCGGAAGCGATTTTTAGCGCTTTTTCGGTACGTTACTTCAGGAAAACACAACGGATAAAAATCAAATGTCCTCTTGGAAAGGCTACAATGCTCAGAACTAGACCGACACTTGCAAGGTATGATGTCGAAAAAGTACCGGTTATTTTTTTACTTAGCAGGAAAAAATAAAACGCTCAGCATGGAAGGAACGCTTCACGCTACGTCCTGCTCTAGAACACTAATAAACCGCTCACATTTTACGTGACAAGGCAACACGACCAGTCAAGACTGTCGAGTTTTCTAGTCCTAGCAAACATACCTGGATGCGTGCCAAGATCAGCGGAGACTGCTGTGGTGATGAGCGCGTAAGGACCGTTCACGAATGCGCCAGTGACCAGCAGCAGCACGATGCTGACAGTCGTGCTTACTGACGCGAACGTATTGAAAAGATACATCTGAGAACAAAAAAGCACTGAACAGTTGAAGTCGGAACGAAGCCGCAGGGAAATAACGCGGGAAAGCCTTCGAGATCTGCATAACTAAGCAGAAAACTTGCTTCGGTTTGCGCAATCAACGACAGCTGACAACGCACAGGGACCCGACTGGAGTTTTTTAACAGCGCAGCATAAGCTATAAAAGTGTAATCGTCTGTTGGGTCGTTCTCACGTCACACTACTGCAAACCACAGCGAAATAGGGTTAAGCTGAATGTCACCAGAGGCGAACGTCTGGTGAATCAGAACTTTGTCGCATGTCATCAACAAAGCACAAAATGGCACGCACCATGAGTGAGCCAAAGATCAGCATGATTCCGCAGGTCGTTGCACGGCCACCGATGTGATCAGATATCAAACCTGCAGCGATACCGCCGAATATACCCCCCACGTCAAAGAGTGTGCTCATTAGTCCAGACTTCTCAGCATTCATAGTCGCTGAAAATTACAAAAAGCTACGTTTCAACTACTAGCAGTTGCACATAAATCCAGTAGCGTAGCCAGCACAATAAACTTGGGATGGGCCAAATATTTTGACTTTTAAGCGAGCAACAGTATTTAGTTTGGGGACACCGCCTTTAGAAGCGCAATATGACAAGATATGCTAGAAATTTGAGGGGCCATGGCCTCTTTTGCCCACCCTGGCTACGCCTATGCATAATCCCGCTTAACATTTCGTAACAAAAAATAGCCCCACGACTTGCTCAAAACTTTCACCTATCTTGTTCAAATCTTTATAATAGAAACCAACACCACTTTTGCGTTAAGCCTCATAGAGAAACTATCGCTGTATAACTTAGTTACAGAGAATAAACTAACATCATTTACGGCTCACAGGTGTACCGCAGTTTTGGCTTTGCACGTTTTCCCATTATCTCCATTAAATAATTTCGCAACAAACGACGCGCTGTATGACGTCAGACGATTATTATTTTGCGATAACTTGAAACTGCATCCGACCCGGCGCTAACGGCACCTGATGCTTTATCCAGTGGTGGGGAACCTGCGGCTTGTGTGAACATTCAATGCGGTCCACGACATTTTATCCGTCACTCAAGTTAGGACATAAAATCGCGTCAAAGCGAAGTTCCAACATAAGCAAATGACTACACTGAAAGTCCATAGAGAAAACCTGATGTGATTCTTCTCTTATTTCGTAGCAAAATGAAATTACACCATTTGCATTTTGTTGTACGTTCTGTCATAAAGATAATTTATAACTTACTTACGCCCCGTCCGTCATATTCCGAAACTCATGTCCCATTATAGCAACTACGTTCTCTACTCCTAGTTTATGCGATCAACAACGGCTATGATCATGTTTCGCAGTCGGTTTCATATCTTTGCGATAGAAAATTTTTCCATAAAAGTACTCCTTTTAGATTTAAACAGACATTAAAAATAGCCGTGATCACACCGTGAACTTATTGCTGATCGGCCACTAGAAATCCCCCAGATATTTCTGGCCACAGCCGACATAACTTCTCAAGGCACTCACACAACAACATGAAAATCAGGGTACAATGCAAAAGTGCCTGCTAATTCACAGAGTGCGAAACGAGGTTTAGTACATTGCTAATAACTTCGTGATTAGAAAAACAGTGGAAATAGGCGAAAAAACAACAAAAAATATCCGAAACAACGACACTCAACATACAAAGGAACCCAATTATGGAATAGCATGCCAGAATTAATAAAAAGCTGCAGTTTTTAGCGTTTATTACAGAAGTTTCCATTAGAACCCGCACCATCTCATGACTAAATCAATGTTACATCATTGAATAAAACTTCTATAATTTTTCAAAAAAGTGATTACATTATCTTTTCATTCATGATTATGTAATACCAACTGTGAAGTGAAATGGTGCCAATTGCAAATTGTGCTGGTCTTTCGTTGTGCAAATTCTGAATTTGTGTATGGGATTCAGTAATAGATAATAATGCTGTTGAACCGACTACCTAGTGGACCTTGCAATCGTTTAGCCAGTGCCAGTGTATTCCTTAATGATAATGATTACCAAACAAATGCCTTTCTCTTCCGTCCATGCGTGTCCTGTGCCGTCCCTTGAGTTTCGACGAACAAAAATAATCTTTTGATCAAAAATGAAGCAATGCTTTGCAGCGACCGCGTTGAAAAACCCTGAAATGCCTCTTTTATTGCAAGAATGAAACAGTGAGCCTTGGTCACAATCGCGAAAAAATAAAGTCCTTCAAATATTTCTTCAAATCAGTGGTGTGATGCGTTGGACACTGACATTCACCTAATTCTGATCAAGAAAAAATTTACATTCAATACATTCACACGTTGAAAAAAACAAAATGAACGACTTACATGTGTTCAAAAGATAAAACGGAAGCCAGAATAAGAAAGTGTAGCTGACCAGCTTCGCAAACAGCAGGCAGAGTGAAAACTCGATGACGCCCTGCAATGGTAAAAGAACGGGATGCACACATCACATCGACCAAAAGTGGAATCTGGCAGATAGTTAAAACTGAGATAGAAGCAAGCAGCTCGTTGCAACACAAGAATACACACACACACACACATAGCACAAATGCTGAAGTGAATAGTATAAAGAAACAAAAGCTAGCTCGCTTTGTCCACAACGGTTTGGCGGAAATGAAGCTCGACCAATCCACCGACAATGGTTCCACTAACCTGGTTTGCAGCTGAGTCAAACAGTAACACATTATCATATACAGTAACAGCGGGAGATCAGATGGAACTTACCGGGATTCTCAACGCGCCGCAGAAACCAATTGCAGCTGCCTCTTTACCATTAGAACGACTCTCGTTCACGGAAACGACTACGTTCTCATTAGGTTCTTCAGCTAAACTCCTGTATTTGCCATTTGTTCGGTTCTTTGAGATATCGTCGGAATCCTTGATGAAGCAGCAACGCATCCAAGTCAAAACGAGAGCAGCAAATGACAAGCAACTAGTCGCGACTAAGTGCTGTGTTTGAATATTTGGAATACATTTTCTGCAGGTGTTGCTCACAAACCTCTAAGCAAATTTTTTGTTTTTGAAAATTTCGCAGTTGCTATACCATCAGCGAAACTTCACACTTGCTGTATGAATGTATCTGAAACAATTTCGTGGTCGAATGCACTTCATGTACGCTGCTACCTAGCGGAGCACTATGTTAAGAAGGCAAAACATGAAAAGGTGGTAGACAAAATCAGTATTCGATTATAAAGCAATAGTTAAACGACTTTAATACTTTTAATGCCATCGGTAAAACTTTGGTAAAATCTTCGTACTGAAGTTCATTGCACCTGATTTCTCAATATGAAAAAACACATGACATGAAAACATGAACAAACAACAACATGAAAACAAAGAAGAAACACGCTGCGATATCATATCCGAGTCAATCAGCGAACTAACCAACTTTTGCCAGGGCATATGAAATAAGAAAATAAGCCAGTTAAAATATATTAATTTCTAAAATGTTATGGATGATAATCTTGTTGTCTTGACTAGATGAACGTATAACCGCTACTGTAAAAAGAATCAAAGTTCCAAATCCTTCTCTTGCAAACACCTGCAGGAATTCGGCTCAAACAACGCTATGCTTTAAGTCAGTGGTTCCCAAACTGGGGGTAAATTACCCCCGGGGGTAATATGCGGTTCTTCTGTGGGGTAACGCGGAACCAAAACCACAATGTTGTTCTGTATTATGAGCGATCACTGGAAAAGACATTTTCGACAGGAAATGCGAAAAGTTTTTACTGAGGGTAATAAGACATAATCTCTACCTTGATTTGGGCAACGGTTCGAAAGTTTGGGAACCACTGCTTTAAGAGATACATGCACGTTTGAGTACAATGCTACAGGATAGGACTGACAAACACAGAACGAAACAATCACGAACGGTTGCCTCAGTTATACATACAAGCACGTACCGACGCCTGGTAATTTTCCTCATTATTCGGAATAGAGTGGTACTGGCAACCTTCAACATCGTCATCATCCTCAACGTTCACGTCTTCAGGCTCTAAAAATTTATTGGCAANGTTTTGAAAATCTCTAGTGAATAAATTTAAACGTTGCAAGTGTGACTNGGAGCGTTCGCAGTTGCGAAAGCTCGCCGTAAAAGCACGGTGTTTGCAACCGGGCTTCATGAACTTATAACGCACACTTTTTCTCGAGCCAGAAAGTGCTTCAAAGCAAATAAAACAACACACACACAGCACTCGAAAGGGCAGAGTACTCCTTGTGATGTTTAACGACAGGACCAGTTACACGCGTTCTCTACTTCTCTAGGGCAAAGCAGGGAATTCGCAAAAAGGGGAAATGCCAACCGGGCATTTGCAATGCGAAATACGACTCTGGCAGAATATGTTGATTCCCAAGCGGGATTCTTTCAATCAACCAATTGCTAAAACGGCACTCATCACAAACGCTATCTTCAAGCTCAAAACATGAACCGATACAAGCAGTCAAAATCAGGGTCGATTTACGCTGAGGCTAAGTTAGGCTGAACAAAGCTACTACTAAGGCAAAGCTTTTACGTCCAAGCCAGCAAAATAATTTGTACGCCCGTGAGAGAGCTGCAACGTCAACGAGCACAATTCAAGGTTATTTGAGTGTTTGCGGCTTGTAATGGGACACAAAGAACCCCAGGGGTTTGTAATCTAAGGGAACTTAATATACAAGGGTAGCAATAAGCAACAACCAATCTTCATACAAATGCACACATGCTGGACTAAGAAGCAGTGAGCGAAGTTTGGACTTCCTGCGGTTGTCTGAAGCCCGTAGACACAATTATGACATCGTCCTGTCAAGTAGACTCAACTTCACATGTACAATGGTCGCGCACAACTAATATCCTGGTCTCTTCGGCACGTTCAACGCATGTCATAGTGCCAGTCAGCCAACCAGTTAATGTTTTGTTTCGTTGCTTCTTTTTGAAAGGTAAGCTGCTTCGATGATTTCCCTTCAATACCTTTAGAATCAAGTAAATGAAGCAAGAGTGTCTAATTTTTCAGTTAAGGCACCACTGGCATGCGACAATTGGAATACAAATACTTGTTTCATAAAAAATGTGATACCGATTAAGAATGCTACTGGGCCTACATTAGTAATTACTTTGCGTAGACATGGGTCACGTGCATGTTGCATTCTGATTTATTTTTTTTTCAATCAGACGCAGCTTAACCCTGCTGCGGAACACAGACGTGTTATCGCGTCCAGCTTGCCTTGATTTGGCTCAGCCTTGCTAGGTCCCACTGTAAACCAGCCATTGCAAAGCACCTATTTCTATTAATATTCCACACTTACTATCAATCAGCGTGAAAAAAGCGATGAAACCGACACAACCGATGAGCACGCCCGGCACTACGAACGAATAACCCCAGGCCCACGATACATATGCAGACGCTACCACAGAGCCAAGAATGTTGCCGAAAGAAGTGTGCGAGTTCCACACGCCCATGATGAAACCTCTCCTGTAACGGTACAAAAAGAAGATTGCAATTGAATTGATCGGACCAGGGAAGACGCTGTCTCGACTTAGTTCTGAACCAAACTGAATTACATAATTGTACAACAATGATATACCACTAACGACGGCACAACAACTTCTACGAAAAAGGTTAGCATTATTGTAGCGATAAATATCCCGTTCCTAACAGCAGCCCGATTCGAAAGATTTTCCATACAACTTTAAAAAATGGGCGCTCTGCAACCACGCAGTAAAACAGCTTAAGACGCATGCGAACTGGGTCTTTATTCTCAGTAACTTGCAGGAGACTAGTTCCGTTATGGCAAGAGAAGATAAGATTCGTTTCTATTGCCATGCTAAAAACTGGTCTTTACCAATTACCTGCAGAAAATTCTGGCTTGCAAATTTAATCACACCCTAGTTTATCACACGCCAAGACAAAGACCCACATAGCCGAGCCTGTGTCAAGTCAAGTCGCCAATTCTGACTGCCAGATAAACAAATGTTTGAGAAAAAATTTATTTACCTTTCCTTCCCAAACCAGTTTCCAACGCAAGTAACAACACCTGGCCATCCAGTTGTTTGGACAAGGCCATTCAAAACCTGTGTACACATACTGGTATTACACAAGATATGCACTAAGTTTAACTTGTTGCCAGGAGAACAAACAAATGAAATTAAACACACATTCACACTTTTGGGTATAATTATATTTCAATGTTTATCAAATGCGATTACCAAAATAAGTTTTTAGGTATATTTTATGAATACTGCTGCAGTAATCTGGAACACCAAGTGTGTAATATCTAAGCTAGTAGCTGCATAATACCCTGTGGTAAGTTTTTAAAACAAACACCCATTACCTACATCTAATGCTTTGCTTGTAATCAGAAATAACTAACACTGCACAATGTAACAACAATTGGTAAATCTGCTATAAAACACCAATATTTAAAGAAAAAGGAAAACATACCTGAGCAATGACATAAAATGTAAAAGAGTGGATATTCAGAAAGTAACCAAAACCAAACATTGATGTAAATAATCCTGACAGCAACATTCCAAGAGTAAGATAGTATCGAACTGATACACGCTCAGCAATCATTCCACTGCAACGGGACAATGGATCAGTTGGTTTAAGCAACAAATTGTAGCCTCTTTATTATATGTACAAATTGAAACACATGCTTAATATTGTAAAAATAGTCTAACATCAAACTTCAATACAGCATTACATAAAGCAATCAACCAACCTGAAAAACATTCCAATTGCGTAAGTGAGCAAAAATGCATAATCCAAATCACCAAACAATGTTTTGTAGTTCCTTTTATCTGAAAGTAATGCACAACATATTAAATTACAAACATCAAGACTAGTTATACTGGCCCTTGCTACAACAGTAGAAAAAAACAGTGCATAAACCCCTCTCAACTCAGTATTTCTTAGCTTTCATTATAAGTTTCTTACTATACTACAAAAAATGCTATCCTCAATCCCAATTTATTCTTTTGTAATTCATGTAGTGCATTGCTACAAGCAAATTCCAATCATCCCAATTCCTGTTTTTTCGGTCATAGACCAAAATGTTTTCGAAATACAAAAAATTAAGTCAATATAGTCAGAATGTCCGAAAATATAGGCTAACGAACACTGTTGTGACAAGTTTTAATACATTTTTAAGACAATGACAGAAACGTCTCTGTGACCAAAATGTCTCAGCAAAAAATGACCGAAATATCTTAGTGAAAAAAAAGAGCCCAATTCTATCCATCCACCATGGCATCTTTCAGCAATAAACTGTAGAAAGATGACATATTTGTAATAAGTTTCAGAGTGATTATAATGTCTTCGGATGCCATTTTTTCCCAGCAAAAACTCATAAATGTATTATACTTACATACCCAATAAAAATATCAAACTAACCGAATGGTGGAAAGTCACACCAAGTTCCTTTAGATGTAGCATTGCCAACAGCCAACTGTTCAGAAAATGGAGGTGAAAGATGAAGACTAATTGAAACGGAAGGACTTCCCCACCAATGATTATAATCTGATGGCTTAACTGAGCTGCAATTTTGATGAAGAGCACCCTTTTGACAGTAAGAAATAAACAGCATAACCAGTCACAAAATAACATTTAAGAATAACGGACAGCAAAATGAAAATGTTGCACAAAAAGCAAAATATACATTAATACATCATATTATAAATAGCTCAAAAGCTGCAGACATATAATCCTTAGCTTAACACTTTGAGAACCGGCGTACAATATGTTCGTACTTCAATTTCGGCCTAAAAAAACAGCAGTTTTCGATTGCCTTACCAACGCCCTAGCTCCTCTGCTGATTGCACTAGAGAGCTATTCAAGGGCTCAAATGGATCGGCCAGTCTGGTAGATTGCACTCGAAAAAAATTTTTTGGTTGAAGGGTGCGGATTTTATGTGACTGACGTCATAAGTGAAGTAATTTTGGGGGTCAATTTGGCTCATGTTGCCTGGCCTAGGGCCCAACCGCTAGGCCAAAGTATTTCGTTTAAGTTTTCATTGGAAACTAGACTCGAGTCCGAGTCTTTTGAGTCTTTGATCAACTTTCTAGCATTTCTGGTTCAAAAGTTATGATCTAAAATAAACAAATTAATTAATTATCTAATTACTTACATCATAACTTTTGAACCCAAAACCCCAGCAGGTCATACATAGTATCAAAAGACTCGGATTGCAGCCTAGTTTCCAGTAAACACTTCAGTGAAATACTACCACCTAATGATTGGCGCCCAGGGCCAGGTGAAGTGGGCCAAGGTGGCCTAAAAGTCCTCCACTTATGACGTCCCTCACAAAAAAATGCATACCCCAAGCAAAAAATTTTTTTCGAGTGCAGACTAGAAGACTTGCCACGTCTTTTGAGACGTTTATTGGGTCTGTAGAGCATACCGGACCGGAGAAATTCCCGCGCAAAACCACGTGCATTTTTTTTCCCAAAAATCCCCTAAAGCGGTTGGACGCCAAAGAGTTAAAACCAAGTTACTACAATCTCAATTACTTTAGGGTTTTCAGTACAATTACTCCAACTTAATGACACAGATTATGGGCATTCAACTCCACAAAAGCATGTATGAACTGTTGAAATAATACAGTAATTTGTAAATACAAAATTGCATTGGCAACACACAAAACAAACATGTATACCTCACCTTCACAATGCTCAAGGGTTTTCTGCTGATATGATAGCACATGTAGCAAAAAAATGTGAGGATCAGCATGGAGTACCGGTAACTGTAAAAGAATCAATAATTTAGGAAATATGTCTACAGGTGTAATTCTGTTGCAAAGATGAGAATAGTTAAAATAATTTCCTAAAATGAGATAGAACACTGTAGCATCAACACCTTGGCTGCCAGCTACGAATATATCGTACCTGGAAATCAACCTAAAATCGAGCATATTTCAGTTATAAGTGAGGTAGATTTTTGGCCATTTTGAATCATGTTACCTAGGGCCCAACTGCTAGACAGAAGTATTTCTCTAAGGTTTTCACTGGAAACTAGCCAAGAACCCAAGTCTTTTTTTAACGTTTGATCAACTTTCTAGCATTTCTGGTTCAAAAGTTATGATCTAAAATAAACAAAATAATTATCTAATTATGGGATTAATCAACTATTTTGTTTACTTTATATCATAACTTTTGAACTCAAAACCACAGCAAGTCATCCAAAGTATCAAAAAACTCGGATTTTAGCCTAGTTTCCAACAAAAACTTCAGCGAAATACAACCATCTAACTATTTGGGCCTAGGTGCAGATGAAGTGGGCTAAAGGGATCTAAAAGTTCTCGACTTATGACGTCACACACAAAAAATCTGAAACCCAAAACCAAAAACTTTTCTTTTCATTCCAAACTGCCAGATTTGTGGCGTCTTTTGAGGGTTCGAACAGCTCTCCAGCGCTTTCGGCACAAGAGTTATGCCCATTCATTCACTCACAACAAATCCGCACCCCCAACCAAAACATTTTTTTCAAGTGCAAACTACAAGACTTGCTGAGTCTTGTGAGCTTTTGACTGGGTCTGCAGCACTTACCAGACTGGAAAAATTCCCACGCAAAACCACGCGCAATCCAGGTGTTTTCGCGCTAACCGCTTGAATTAACCCGGACACGGAAGTGTTAACCACAGTAAAAAATGGGAACCGATCGCAATCCACATGCTATAAGCATTCTTGCCACTACTACTCTAGAAGCTATCACTCAAATCAGAAAACTGAGAACCCCTCAAATACTTGAACAAAAGAATGGAATGGTGGAAACATGGTAAGCTACAAGAACTGATCTTAGAGTGTGAAGCTATTCAAACAAGACTCAAAAAATCAGTCAAAACCAAAAAACATCAGACCGGAAAGCTTTCCGTAAACTAATACTACAAGTACAGATGAATAAGGCCTTTAGATTTGTGGATAATGCCAACAACATTGATGGAAAACATGACGTCACTACAGGCATCATAAAGAAGCTGAGAGAAAAGCACCCACAAGCATTGGAACCAGAACAATCTGTCATAACTAATAAGCCTGAAACCAAAACAGAGAGGGTGATATTTGAAAACGTAACTCAAGATGAAATTGCATCTGGCACTACAAACTCATCGGGGTCTGGAGGACCAAACACAGATTGACATGGAAACTTGGTGAGAAACGATTTGTTCAAAATCATATGGCACCATTCACAAAAGCTAGCTGACGAAATTGCTACCCTGGCCAGTCGTCTTGTGATGGACACCATTCCGCATGATCACATAACAACTCTCCTTGCATGCAGACTTGTTCCACAAAAGAAAAAAGACAACGGCATTAGGACAGTAGGTGTTGGTGAATGCCTATGACGCATCATTGGCAAAACAATCACAGGACTGCTAAAGGAAGACATCATACACGCAGTGGGAACACTGCAGACATGTGCAGGACTGGAATCAGGCGCAGAAGCAGCAATACGTGCTGTAACGAAAAGTTACAAAGAGGAAAACAGTGAATACCTGCTGTTAGTGAACGCAGACAATACATTCAGCAAAATTAGCAGAAAAGTCAGTCTAGAAAACATCAAAAGACTGTGTCCCCCATATAAACATACCTACACAACAGCTACAACACACCCACCATGCTTTATCTGGAAAATGGGGTCCACATGCAGTCACAGGAGGGTGTGACACAAAGGGACAGTGCAGCTATGGCAATGTATGCCTTATCCACACAACCACTAACACAAGCACTGAGATATGAAACTGCAAATGATGAAGTGAAAGAGGTATGGTATGTGGACAATGGCTCTCCAGTCGGATCACTGGCAGGCATGAAAAAATGGTGGGAATACCTAAAGACAAAGGGACCAGAGGCAAAGGACTTTTGGTACTACCCAAAACCAGAAAAGACCATCATCTTAATAAATGACTACTTAGTTTAATGCAATCAGCACAAAAACTCTTCAAAGGCAACAAAATCAAATTCACAGACAAAGGTGAACGCCATCTTGGATCAGTAATTGGGACAGAATCATTCAGGGAACAATACATTAAAAACAAGGTGGAGGCTTGGGTAAAAGACCTTCAGTTACTATCAAACTATGCACAACATGATCCTCAAGCAGCATACTCAGCATTCACCAAAGGGCTATGCTCCAGATGGACCTATTTCCAAAGAATAATTCTGGACATGAGTAGAATACTTGAACCACTGGAAAACACCATCAGACATCAACTGATTCATGCTCTCCTGGATGAGAGGTAAGTGATGCAGAAAGACAAATACTAGCTCTTCCTCTCAGGCATGGTGGGCTAGGTCTAACAAATCCTCAAGAAACCACCAAGACAGAATATGACCATTCCACTCTGATCACTGCTAAACTAACAGACATAATCTACACTCAAAAACTCGATCTTGATTACAACCCCTCAGACCAACAATATAATATACCAGACACACGAAAACAGATTATGACAAGAGAAGAACGCAAAATGCTGAAATAGCCGTGATGAACTATTAGAGGAACTGACTCCTGAGACAACTCATTAAAGGAGCAATGGAAAAGGAGCACCTTTTTGGCTGTCAGCCTTGCCAATGCACTAAACAAACAAGAATTCACAGATGCTGTCTGCATTAGATATGGATGGAAGGTGAAAGGCATACCCACCCACTGTGCTTGTGGAGAGACAAACTCTGTGGATCACAGCCTCACATGTAAACTGGGTGGCTACACTTCAATGAGGTACAACTCAGTGAGAGACTCAAATAATAATAAGAGGTCGGTACAGATGTTCATACCAAACCCACACTTCTGCCAATCAATGAAAATGACTTTGAAAGGAAAGTGAACACTGCTGACAATGCAAGGTTGGATATCTCTGCAAGAAGACTGTGGAATAGCTGTGAGAAAACTTTCTTTGACATGAGGATCACGCATCCTACCTCGGTCATATTCTGGGAAGACTCTAGCAGAGATCTACCAACAACATGAAAAAGAGAAGGATAAGTATAACCAATGAGTGATTGACATTAAGAAGTCTTCATTCAATCCCCTTGTCTTTACAACAAGTAGAGGGATGGCACCAGAATGCACCAGAGTCAACAAAAGACTGGCAGAAAAAATTGCAGAAAAATGCAGGGAGCCATATGCGTCTGTCATGACATATGTCTAAGGACTAAACTCAAATTTGCCCTTTCTGCCCTTGCTACTCGTTTTTGTAATGAAATGTTATGTTTCTTATTGCATTGCTCTCTACCTCACGACCATATTTTTGTTTTATGTTTGCTTCCTTCACTTATGTGCTTGCTTCAACTGCCCATCTGTACATACCTCAATACTTCACCCATTGCTTGCCCACCATCATCCCTAGAGATAGACCAATATATCGGGCCGATATTTGGGTTTCACCGATATATCGGTATTAGCCAAAACAGCCTGTTTTATCAGCCTCAGTTGATGTTGATAAAATGCTGTTATATTCTGATCATGCATCGATATTTGATACTTTTGACTAGAAACAGGGTTGGAAATTTAAAATACGATCTTTCGAAGCTTGAACTCAAAGTAAGCTACTAGTTCCCACTTCTCAAACCCCTCTGTAGATGTTTGCAAGGAGTTGGCTACTAATTTCTTTATTCACACTGCCATAAAAATTTTGTCGAAACTGTCAATCTCTGAGAGCATTGCATTTTCCT
>JGI24159J19872_10006332_pt1 | contig 15405 bp, 8 predicted proteins | sample Ectturendosymbi4_FD_19872 | JGI IMG/M metagenome (IMG submission 19872) | reverse complement strand
AGGGCGATAAGGCAATTTGCCCCTCCCGACATTTTCAAAAATATGTTATGCAATAAGTTTCGATCATTCCTCCCCCCCGAAAATATCAGCTTGTTGCGGCTCTGACTTCCATGAAATGCGCAAAATTCACGAGGTCTGCAATTGCAAAACACTAGGGAGACACAAACGCTGGGAAGAGACCAGTAATTGCGCACAATTCAGAATATGGACATTTTATTAGCAACTAGTTTGGTTAGGAACTTCTATTAAAGGTTTTTGTCCGCATATTAGAGAATAGGGAGTCAGCTGCGCAAGGCCCATTCTAGCGCATACCACTTCATACTCACGGTCTGACGCCTGGGCCGCAGGCATGCCCTCTGCTGTTCATGCTGATTGAATCATTTTACTGCAGTCCTATATAATAGTGCAGCAAATAAAATGTAAGTTAGCGACTGTGTTCACGCTTTGAAGCAACGGGGTCATGTTTCCTCCGCAAATCACGAATCATTAAACTTTTTGCACTTGGAAAAAATCGCAGATGAAAGCTGTTCTACACTGTGACGGCGTGTCAGATATGATTTGTTACCGACACGTTAGCCGCGCAGAAAAATTCGTTGNTAAACCACCAGCAGGATGACTCCATTTTGCAAATGTCTGTTAGGAGCATGTTAGAAATTTCTATTTGCTGCCATTGATTTGCGCAGGANNCCGTTCACAAAACACTTTTTGAAAACTACGTTAAAGCTGATTGAGTGCGTCACTGTTCAAAACCATGGTGGCTTCAAACATTCAACAATTTTGTTCTGCAAGAAATTAGTATTGAACTTTGCTGATCAGCACCAAGAACTGCCGGCAATAACTTTGTACATATCACCCCAATGCGACATTATTTTAGTCTATTCTTTGGACTATATAAAATTTATCATCAGTTTCTTTTCGTAGATACAGGGTCTTGCTTCACATCATGTCAAAAATAGCAGGGATGAAGGACTAGACGAAGTTTTCTCAGTTGTACACTAAATATTATCAAAATCTGTAAGTGAAACTGACCAATACTGTGATAAGATGCTTGGCTGTAAAAGGATTGCTTTCGACAGGCAGTGATAGGAAGAACGCAATTCGTTTTTGGTTTTCAAACACTAAAATATTTCTGTCAACCAATGTATAATAAAATTTGAAAAATTAAATAAAAAACTGGAAAGCAATCTAGAGTTTATTCTGTCGCTTTCCCTGTTTGGCGAAATGCTTTTCACCAGACGTTAAATTTACAGGTCGAAAAAATATGTTCTGTTTAAAACACGTGCACAATTATTATTATTTTGAGTTCTCGGAAAAGCATTACCCCGTCCTGTGGGAATGGTGTTTCAACCAAAAATCGATACAAGGTTCGTGCAGAGCGGTTGCCGCAGCTGAAACGACGAAATCAGATTTGTATCGTCGTCAGCATTTCTTAATAAAATCCACGTAAACTGGTTTCGGAAGAGTCAGACCGTGACGCAATTGGTGCTCCGGCCAAGATGACGTCACGTTGCTTCAAAAATAAACCTTTCGCAGTTTTTACAATTTACACTTATTTTTGCAACGGTCGTCTTTAAAAAGAAACGGAATTTCACAAAACCAAAATAGAAATTCTTTCACAACTGTCACAACCTTCCCGTAGGTTACAGCGGTTACCAAACAGTGTTACACGTACCCTTAGTGGTACGAGAAGGCCTTGAAAAGGTGGAACGCAAATAGGTCTACTGTCTGTTTTCCTTAACAAAAAAAATATATTCACAGCTGTATAGTTTTTACTCGTTGGGTTCTGTTAATAAGTTCCTGAATTTTTGTGTGCTTTCCTTGTTGGTTTTTGAAAATGGCCATTACAATTTCACAGCCACTTTGTTCATGTCGCTTTTGTGTTAAGTTTAGTTTTCCAAACTTTTGATCGAATGATAAATGGTAGATTGAGTTTTCCTGGAACAAGGCGGTACGTGGTGACAGTACGGGACTTCCAAGTGGTACGTGACCAGAAAAAGTTTGGGAAGCACTGCCGCAATACCTGGACTTCATTCATCGGCAACCTATGCACACAATCAAGCAGCACATCTGACAGCAATGTTTGTAGTTAAAGCAGCGCATTTGCACCAAAGCTTCTCATCCATACAACCAAGACTACTGAAATTCGTTTTCCTGCAACTTCTCTATTTACCGACGTTTTCGCGCCGCAGTGGATTTCTATCACTCCGTGCAGCAGCACCTCTGCTCCAACAGCAATTTAGTTTGATCCTTGAGATTGCTTCAACGTAATTTAACCAACATTTTGCGTGCATTAAACCGATGCATTGTTAGCAACGAAAACGACGGTTTGTCTTTCGCAGGTTTCCTACAAATTTTCCGGCAGCTCCGAGTGCCGCGTTCCCCGGATGACAATCATCGCTATAGCGAACTACTGTTGACGATGACCATCAACGCAATATTTCATATAATCAGAGCTCGCATTCGTTTTTCAAAGGGATCACGTGGTTTTTACGGAACAGCGACCGCACTTTCAGCGGCAAATGTCGATGGGACTGAAAACGATGGAGGGTCAGCTGAGGGAAGTTGGAAGCGTGAGTGATTGAAGCAGTGAGTTGGACCATGGTTGCAAGACAAAGCACAAGTATATTTGCAGGTTTGAATCTGCTGACCTGCTGCATTTCAGGTACTTTTCTGTTGTACCCCGGTTGCCCTTATATCAAAAAGGGGGTTACGTTTGCTGGTGCCACAGCACGTTCCTGATCTTCAACAAGAAGCGCTTTCGTTTGAAAAAAACAATGAAACAATGACGTAAGCGAGGCGCTTTCAGCACAGGGGAAAATAAGATGCAAGATCCTGTCGCAAAACAACGTCTCCCTTTCCTGGTTACTTTTATTCAGTCTACTAAGTTATCGCTGGCCGCATAATAATTCTCACAACCAGGGGTGTAGTGTTAAAAGAAGTGTGGGAACGCACCAAAAGAAACTAGCCATTTTAAACAGCACTTTAACCTCAATTTTTAAATCAGTATTTAATGAAGTATTCACTTTCTTTACACTACAAACAAAAACATGAAACAAGTGTTGGAACGTGTTCCCACGCGTTCCTGTCCCACCACACACCTGCTCACAAGTCACATAACGTAGGCATGTGAGCTTCAGACAAGCTGGTGTGGATGACTGGAACATCATCGTCATACAGACACGTACCTGTGTTCCAGTCCAGACACACAAGATAGAATCAAAAAGTCACAGTAAAGCTATTGCAAACTAAACGCAGATGGGCAAGAGCAGCGATCAGAAACCTAACTGCTTCGCAAAATCCAAATACAAGAAACCAACGACAATTGAAGCTAAACAATAGACAGGGCATCAATTTCATCTTCTTCTATATGAGCTGCAATCACCGGAAAATATGGATTAGGTTTCATTTCAGTAGAGCTTTAGCGGATTTTCATCACATCACCAGGGTGATCGAGACAGTTTGTACTGAAATCAAGAAGTGATTGGAAACGTCGAAAAGGAAGTCAGTTTTGCTGCCCTTTGCAACACGCGCACTGCGGTGCAGTCGCCAAAAATAACTTCTATTGTGTTCGTGAGCGAGGGACTTTTTTCGATTCATCCGGTTAGAAACTGAAAAAACTCTGCAGCGTGTTGTTCGGTCTAACTAGTTCGTAAAAAATTCATGTTTTTGGCCGTCAATAAATTTTTTTTTTCTTTTCAAACATCGCTACGACAACTTGTAACATAAAAAAATATTTTTTAAGTACCTCCGACTGAACAGTTCAATTAAACCAGGGCAATAAATTATTCTACGACTGTTCGGCCGAAATTCAGTTGATCAATCTTGATCACTGATTTGTTGGTGAGAAGCTAAATTTTGCAGAACAGTTGACAACCTTAAAAACCATTTCGTATGACTCTGCAACCAGTTTTAACGTTTCCGATCAACACACATTCTGTCCCTATGTCGTATGGGATTCAATATTCACGTTACTCTGCTCATTGTTCTATTTGGAGTTCATTGTACTCCTGGAAAGATGAAATAAAAGTCGTCTTGCTGTGCTATCAAGCAAAGATATCGCCTTGTTTATTGTTTTTACGAAAAACAATAACAGAATGCTTGGAAAAAAACACGCGACGTTTCAGAATTGTCGATTTTTACGGAAAGGTTTGTGCCCATACGTCGAAAAACAACCATGCTAAGTTAGGCCATACGTATTCTTGCAGTAATATAATGTTGCAAGCTCTTAGCATCATATTTGATAAAAAAACGCATTTTTGTGGTTCTGTAGTCACTATTCTATAATAAAAACCCTGCACTTTGATACCGATGAAAAAAGCTTGAATGCAAAGGAGTGAAGGACGAATATTTACTGTAGTAGGTTGACGCAAGTGGCTAAAGAAACAACTTCAATGAGAAAAGGCGTTAAGAAATTACAAAGCACCTCTAACTGTGAGTCCGGTCCTGGCGAAGTATTTTTCCGGTTCCCTCGACCTTTGGACTTTCCGCTGCTTTTCCTCCGATCAAGGTCATCAACGGAATATTTCAAGGTTTCTCCAGCTTGCTCTGCTGAAAAATAACTTTGTTGACTACGATGCACAAAACGTCTCCTCAAGCGTGATCGTCTTGTCCAGGGGTTCTTTCCTTTCTCTGAACATGTAGCTCTTCCGCATTCCAGCAGATGAGCATGTATCGTTAACATTTCTTTCTTTGGCGTAGATCGACTTTTTCCCAAATATTTTATCATGACCAAAGCATATAATGGTTTTTGAAAATACATAATATTCACTGATATATGTATAAATCTTTGGAAATAAATAATATATACATGTATTTTTTCCTTCTNTTGCTAACCTTAAATGTAACCCGTCACATAGGCAAATGTACCCCTCGGGGTACTTTCACCCAAGGNTGGGAACCCCTGATCTAGTTAGTGAACAAGTAAATAGCAGCTGGTTGCTGCGAAGGAGCGGCATCAGAAACCCAGTGCTCTTGAAAAATGGATTCTGAACGCGCTCTCACAGTTCAAATCGACTACGAGCATTTTTTCCAGCGTAAATATCAATTACCGTATTTATTCGATTGTAAGCCGCGGCTTATAATGTCTTTTTCATCATTTCGTACGGCTTACAATCAAGGGCGGCTTACATTTTTTTTCTTTAGCTTATCGAAAGGTCTCGATAACTCCCAGTCTTTCCTTGGCTACGTTTTGTTGACCAAACTCTTTCTACTCTTCAGCATCACGTGCACAGGTGCACAGTTCATCATAGGAGGGATTATGATGAACAGAAGGCAGTGGTAGTGGTGTGAACATCTTTACCAGGGTTGCCAATTAAACGCGAAACGCGCTATACACGAAAGTACCTCAGAGGCTTACGTACTTATGCTCATGTGCGGCTTGCAACCGAGGGCGGCTTACATTAATATTTTAACACCATTTCGTGCGGCTTATAATCAAGGCGGCTTACAAGTAAGGCCGGCTAACAATCGAATAAATACGATAATGAAACTGCTTCTTCATCTGCTACCACATGGAGTCTTTGCAAGACTGCCTTGTTCCTAATACTGTGTGCAGGACCTACGAGAGGGGGGTACAAGCGCTGCAGCATACCCGGGCTCGGTAGATACTGGGGCCCAGGAGCATGAAAGTACGAACGCTAAGCTTTTTTGTAATCAAGCACAAAAGTACTAATGTATACCAGTTGCCAGTATAACGATTAATCTCTTTCTAAATGGTGCTTGTTTTATCTAAATTCTGATTTCTATACAAACAAGCTATACAAGTTTCGACGAGGGTCCCATAAGCTAGCAGGGCCCGGTATCTGTCCCCGTAGCCACCGGCAAAACTTTTTTCAGAGGCCCTGACTGGGTTAATTTTCAACCCTATGAGTAAAAGTTGTTTAAATACTTTATCCTGTCGTAGTTGTTCCGTACATCACAAAGCTTGATTGGTGCAGCTATAACTAGATAGGAATTTTTCCAATTCGGTGATCAAGTTAATGTCTCAACGGTACTACAAACGATTCCTTGTTTGCATATACTCACAAGCATCGAGTACGTAGGTGAAGGTGATAAGATAATAATATTGCAAATGGCCGAAACGAGAACTAATGATATTTGCAGTTACAGCCGTTGGGGACACGTTTACTCTTCTACACTTCTCGGTGGTAAGAGCGCTCTTCAAGTACTGCACTAAAACGTGTTCTTCCAATGGAGCAGATGCGAAACGATGCGCGAAAATATGGGCTCCCCCCCAGTCGCAGACTGAAGCAGTTAACAAGAAATAAGATGTGGGAGACCACGGCTAACGTCATGAAATCTCCAGAACACCTGAGGTCTGGGCAACTGCAAACAAAGTGTCCCACAACATGAGAAATGCAGCAAACTCCGCCATAAACGTCCCAAGGTCCCAAGCAGACATTTCGATTGTAGGTTTTTGGAAAAGCAAGTATCAGTCTTGGTTTGTGAGCAGCAATATGGAGAAATCTTCATATTATCAAAAAAGAAACTTACATACTATTTTTACATTTTTTAGCTCGACGTAGTAAAAGCTGGAAGCAGCATCCGTAGCTTAGCGTGCCCGTAGAAGAAATTCCCCAAACCATCGATAAAATTGTAAATTGCGTTAGACATCAAAGCATCTCATTTTTAAGTGGGAATAGATGAACGTGTAGCATTCCAATCTAAATGTACTTTATTCAACAAACTTTTCAGATGTTTGGTTTGAAAAACATCCATGATAAACGATCACCATTTTTCTGCAAAAACCTATTCATCTCTAATTATGTCTTTGAAGAAGTTTACACAAAAAGAAGTTAAACCTTGTTTCAAATTCGATTCCTTCACCAAAAGCAAATATGTTTGGACTGGACACAAAACTCTCAAAGACGCCCAGTTTAGAGTATGTCAAGTAAAAGTTTTAAGAATTAATTTTCATCAAATAATTACTAATAGTTCACAACACTGGACCACTTGTCACACTTGGCAATCAAATCTTTTTCAAGGAATGCATCTTTGTCACGGATTGGATGCGGCATTTGTCAGAGTGCCTACGTAGTAACACAGGGCAAACGTTGTTGCGAGATATTTTCAGGTGACCTTGGTTTGAGGTGAAGTTGTTTTTACGGGAGGGTGAAAGTTGAAACGAGCAAGTGTTGTAAGTTGAGCAGGGCCCGGACACTTGGCACTGGAGAATAACGGGGCAATATACCTGGTGGGGGTTCTTGAAGTTGATACGTAATAGGTGAGGCGATCACGGCGGAAGCGCTGCTGTTGCCGTAGTAACCGCCTTGTGCACCGTAATAGTGCGCGTAGCTCGGAGCTCCGTATCCGTCCTGCAAAGCGAGGCAAGTGTTTGATAACTCGGCTAAAGGAAAGTGCGCCACGCAAATAGCCTAGCAAAAAAGCAAATAGCCTACTGCTCTGACTAAGTACCATGGGAATTGCGAATTACTCAGAGTACTTCGGGCCGCACGCAGAACCGGGACGGCCACAGAATAACATTCTTGAAGCAAACTGCTGTGGCGACAAAACGCCGTGTGTTGTCCGGATTGCTGAGACGCGAGACACCCGGCGCAGTTGCGCGGGAATGCAACAGGATGCTGGACTTCCGGTCACCGACGCGCGTGGGAACTTATCACACGAGCAGCTGGCCTCAGGGTTGAGCCAGTGGGCCTCGATTTCTACCTGGCAACCCAACATTCAGCAGGTCTTGGAAAGGACCGAGCCAGTTTTGTCTGCCGCGACAAACGCGAAGCTTTGCTGCGGCGAGGCCAGTAATTCAAGCGTTGAAACGATTACACACAATCGTTCAAATGACTTGCACGAAGGATCAACTTTTAAAAAGAAATTCTGGATAGTTCAAAATACAGGTGAACAGTAAAAATCGCTATTTTAGACAAAACATTTAGTCGAACTAATTTAGTTGTGAACGATCTTTTATTGTGTTGTGAAATCTATTCAGCAGACAAACTCTTCACAAATAGCTGTTGTTTGGGATACCTACTTTTGCTGTTCAACAGGCCCAACTCCTTATAATATAGATCTGCGTAAAGCCGGTAAATATCTTACAAATGTAATTGGAGGTGAATAGAAAACTATATTCTTTTGACATTTCAACTAGGATTGACTCCAGGACTGAGTAAAAATAGCAAACAGGTTTTGACAGAACTTGCAAAAGTATCAAAAGGTTTCGCTTCAGCTCTTGCACCAACAGCGATAAAAAAGCTTTTGCGTTTTAATCAAAAACCTCACACTCTGTTCGCTCGACGTAGTAATGAACAAACCTGTGGAGACGGATTCATGTTGTGTCCTCCACTTAGTGAAGCGTGACCACCATACCCATAGCCACCGCCAGCACCTGAAAATACACATTTTGTTGAATGGTTTCGTTTCGTTTCTCCCAATCCTGATCCTGTAACGTCCGACACTCACCAAAGTTTGCAGGGAAAAAGCTAGCTAACGTTTCCATGAATTCTACGCAGTGCTTCCTATACTTTCAATGCAAAAGTATTCCTCTCAAACTGCATTCTTTGCTTCGCCAAAGCTTGCACAGAATCGATGCAAAACAGAATACGCCAACGCTTCCTACCTTGCGTTAAACCACAGCGCTCTGCTTGTGAGGTAACAATGCATCGAAAGCAAGTCCCCACAGAGAAATAGTTACACGCACCGCCGCTCATGCGTGACGCGAAAGACTGCTTACGTTTCGCGCGTCAAGAACACTTGTGGAACGGTTGCGCTTTTTGTCATCCGCTGGAACTTCGCGAAATCGCACCGAGTGAATCATTCTGTCAACATTCGGACACGGCTAACTCAGTGCGGGATCGAGGTGTCACCAATCGGGATGGAAAGGCCGGGGCCAGCTTTAAACCCCACTGGCGTCATTTCGGCCGTGCTTTCGCTGCCAGTGTGGCAAATGCCACTCCCCAAAATAAGATCGTTAAAAGCGCAGCGGCGAAAGTGTTGCGGCATTTGATATAACATTACCTAGTCACTGAAGCGTGTCTAAACTTCATGGAGGTTTCAAAACAATTTCACGGGAAATGGCCTTCGCATGCGTCACAGTGTGTGGGGCGACGAGATGACAGCGCGCTGTCAATCCGCTCAAAAACACCGGGTTCATTTATTACAAATGCAAAAAAATTCCTTAAAAATGCAAAAAATGTCGTTAATCACATGAACAGCTGCAAACAAACGATTTTAGTTTGGAGGATGAAGCAACTGAGAGAAGGTGCGAACCTAAGAAATGTCTTTCTCTCAGCGACTTTGGTCGATTAATTTGTTTCGATCCTACCCACGCATCCAACCAAAGCTCAACAAAGCTGCGCTAAGCTGTCAAGGCCGGCTCGTTTGCAAAATACTTAGGCGTTTCAAGCCAAAATCAAACCAAACATCTAGAAACAGTTTCCCAGAAGTTTCTCGGCTTAACGCGGAAAAAAGCAATTACCACACGTCGATCGCCGAAAACTGGCACCTTTCGCCCCAAATTTACTCGAAGCGTAAGTTTTGAGAGTCAACCGTTCGCGCAACCCGAGCCCCTGGGAACTCGACGCCAATTTTGCCGAGGGTCAAATAAATGACCTTGCCGGAGTTTTTGCAGATAAACTTTCGCTACGTTTGTTAAGACGTCTGCTTTGTTTCTGTGAAAGCTTCGAAAGATCGGAAATAGTAGCCAAAAAATCGTTATCGGCTGCCGCGTGGAAAGGGGTTCGCAAGGCTGCTATGCCAGCGAAGGACGCGTTATTGCAAGAATTCTCTCGCCATTGACATTTTCACGCATCATTTGCTGAGCGGATTGTTAATGGTGACGACAAAACGCCCGATATCGCGCGCGATGAAGTTTCTTCGGTCGCGTGTCGCTGCTTCTTATTCCAACATCGTTGCACCTGCTTGATCGGATTACGACACAATAATTGCGTAATACGTCATAATTGCGGCTGAAAGCAATTACCCGGTTTTGAAGCAATTGTAAACAATCGTAAGTAACCCGCGTCGATGCGTGAGGAGGTTGCGCGTCGAGAACAATAGTTTTTTCTTAGTTTAACAATAAATCTCCGAAAAAATGACCAAATCTACGGAGTCAGAATTAGTTCGAAAGCTTGATGTCACTTTTTTGTACGAAACTTGGTCAAACATCACTCAGAAATTTAAGTAATTTAAGAAAACGTTCGTTACATTTTTTCTTCAACTCAAATTTCATTTTACTTTAATCTCTTGTGCGAATTTTATGACTGGCAAAATTTGAAGGCTTCAGCTGACGTCAATCAAAACCTGAGGCGATAAAGATTTGAAAGAAGTTTGCTTCTTTATTTGGTTCATGAAGTGTTTAGGAGAATACAACAACGTTTTGCTTGTAGCAGGGGTATCCAAACTACGGTCTGCGGGCCAAATCCGGCCCGCGAAGCCCTTTTTGTCAATAATGACAAAATGATATATTTACGAAACATTTGTTGGCTTGTTAGAATGTAACATATCCCCAAACAATCACATTAAGTTAGACGTCTGGCCCTCAAACTGCTGTATGTGATAGTTTATGTGGCCCTCTGACAAAAAAATTTGAAGACCCTGCCTTGCAGCAACGGTAACTGTCCATAAGCCTTCGTCCCACCAGTTGGAATCAATGCACTTTGTTTATCGGCCTGAACGAGATGTGCGCCTCGCAATAAAGACTAATGGAAACTTATTGCATCACTTGTTGAACACACATGCGCAGACTTTGGTATTTTTATCTAGTAGGCGTTGTTCAGGTAGGGTCACAGAGAAAGTTTTAAAAAGCTGGTGAGAGGAAAGAGAAAATCTACAGTTTACTTCATGTTAANTACTCCCAAATGTTCCTGCCGATATTGGAGACCAAAGGGTGGTCATAACGCTGCCCGATAGTNTTGNTCCGTGGCCTCATAGACTGCTTTGTTTCTTGGAAGCGCGTAAAAAAATCGGAAGTGCGGAGATTTGCTTTCAGATCCACGATCAGCATAGAGTTGCCAATCCTTGAATTGCCGGTTACGGAATTTCTAAAGGTCAGCAAAACCTTCGTCGCTTCGATTCTCAAAGTCTCTGTGTCTGCGTCACAAAGATGATTGCTGCATCACAAAACGTTTCAAAATTTGTCGGTCGTAATGAAGTCGTGTGCTGACGCAAAAATCATCTCTTGACGCGAAATTGCTTGAACTTTCCTGACGATAAAAACACATGTCTAGGAAACGCTCAACACGATTTCATTAATGTATGTCTGTGACGTGTTTGTCAACGATTTGGCAAGGCTTTAATGGTGTAATCTGCGCAGTTTTAATTGTTTGGCAAGAATTTGGCCAAGCAGCCGTAATACGAATAGTGAATTGAAATAAATGTAATATATACATTTCTATCATGGAGCATATGCAAGTGAACAGGATTTCATACATTTCAGACGTTCAAGCGATGCGAATGAGTGACTTACGAAAGAGCCGACATCTGCCAAAAAATTATGGGAAGTAAGACATTTTGCTATGCAGTTGCCTCTGCTTTGCCCATGCTCCGTGTCTGGACTGCGAAAAATTGTTAGAAACAGTTTTTTCTTTAAAGCAATTCAACAATTACTTTCCGTACAACCCGGCCATCATGCAGCGATTAGTCAGTTTGTGCGAAATCTCGAATGCGTGACGATTAAAAGGGGAGCTGAAATTCGAAACTTCAGTAAATCCTGCTGACAGATTTTCGTCTCCAGTTGTTACGCGACAAACAAAGACAATGGCTGCGGAGACGTCACAGTGACAAACGAGCTCCATCAATCGTCGACAAAAACCGGAAGAAAAGCTATCCACGAATTAATCGCTCGAATTAGGCCTTGAAAAAATGGCGGAGGTGCAATTTCACGCCACGTGGAGATGTTTATAAACAGAAGCGAAGAAAGATCCCGCTTGTCGGTTGCTTAGTTTATCCTTAAAATCTTCGAAAATATATTTGAAAACCCTTGCCGTTTAGTCAAAATGTTTAGATTTCTTTAACTTCATGATAATCGTAATTGTTTTACTTTTTAAGGATTTTCCTTTCATACATTTCAGGGGAACAGTTGTCGAAACAAGAAGTGGACAACAAATGCCGAAAAAATCCCTGTGTTTAATGCGCCAAAAAACAGTTTCTGATAACAGGTGCAACGCGTTTCGAAGTCAGTTGTACTCGGATTTCAATAATTCCTTGTTTACTGGATTATGAGCAATATTTGTAGCATCATCTGCGCTTATAATCGACATGTGGGGGAAAAGTATTCACAGTTTCTGTAATTTTGCAGTTCCCGATGATTTTACATTTGAAAAGACACAACGAAATTTTTCCAACTTCTTTGCCTCAACGTTAAGTTACCATCAGCATGTGATGCTGTAAACGGGAAAGAAATATAAACTATAGCAACTTTACCGTGAAGATTTCAATAATCGTCACGTGAACTTATAGAGATTAGAAACAGAGAACAGCAAAAATGTTATGTTTGAATTGTAGACGAAACGGTAAAATGAAAAAAGTACGCATTTTTAAATCTTTTTGAAGTACTTTGGTGATGTTTAGAGTTTTAGTTAACCTGTGGTTCTTTTGAAATACTTAATCTGGTAATATTAACGTTGTGTCACACTACAAGGAAAGATATCAAAAGTGAATAACGTTTCACTTAAAAAGAAAAAATAATACTGCAATGTTCTCCAGACTTGAAAAAAGTTTTGAAAAAAGGGAAATTACTTGACGCAAAAGTTTCAGCATTTTAAAGAGCACACTCCACCCGGTCAATAGGATGCCTAACATTACATATTTACAAAAAACAAAATGATGATTAATTTTGTGAATTTGGAGGAACCTGTGTACGCGGACGTTAGGCTTCTTTGAGCATCATTCAGGAGACGATATCAAACAGCGGTTGACTTGGATTTCACACTTTATTCCTGATATTATGTAACGCAAAGTCCCTTCGGTGTTTAGGTTGTACTGTATGGAATGCGCTTTCCTTTTTCTCTTTTAACCAAACGTTGTATCCAGATGAATCCCCTTCTAACAATGAACTAAACTTTCTTGAACAGGGGGAAGCAGCAATTGCGACTTAAAAAATTAACTTGTGCATATCGAGACGTTTTCCGGCGCCACGCTGTTTTGCATCAGTTTGCAAATGACTTGTTAGATTAGATTCATTTTCACATTATTTCAAAAACTTTGTTAAGGTGAGTCCTGGTTAATTTTGTTCAACTAACAAACGCTGTCTGCACTTTGCTTTCCAAAGCAAAATTCATGATAAAAAGCACTTACCGTACATGTACTGCCCCCACATTGCTGGGTATGCCGCCATATTTGAAAGCAGTTGTAATTAAACGCAACAATTCAGATTCCAAAATACAGGTCCAGGTGTCAAAACTTTTACATGTTATCTGACAAGCATTGCACGCTCCTGCGCAACTGCGACTTCACTTCGAATAAAGCACTTTTGTAACGTCACAAACGCCCTTATCCTCTCCGGAATGGTGTTCGCTGAAATGAAGCGGACTCGCCCAAGGCTGTAGCGCGAGGCAACCTGATACTCGGCTGTCTGCTTGTCGTCCACGGCACTAAATTGGAACAGCGAAAAACGCGACGGTCAAAATATTTAGCCACGAAAAAAGCGATTTATCCCCTCGATTGCGCTACCACTGTTACGAAACAAACATCTCTGAATGCAATGCACTGTTTCGTAGCGGCAGCGTGCATTCACGACAGCTCTTCTGCTCACAAGTCGTCTGCCCCGCTGTTGTGTGAAGCACTCCTCCGCTGGGAGGTTTGTTAACGTTTTTTTTTCGAAAAATTTGCAACAAAATGGCAAAAAGGTAAATCTGCCAGATGAAAGTTCTCTTTTTTTCCATGACTACGCAAGTTCTTGATATTTTTTACTCCGTTTAAACACGATTCAAACTTCAGTCGACCCGACAACCGCTCCGGTGTCAACATGACACGCCTCGACTTCCTCACGAGGACCCTGAGGGCAGTTTAAGACGACTCTTTTCTAAATGTCGGTGAGACAATATTTCGACAGATAACAGCACTGATGTTTTCGTCTAAACACAGACTTCCTCAAACCCGTCCCAGTCTGAAGCGAGCATCCAGTGGTTGCTTTTTTCAAACAAGCTCCACGTCAAGTCACAAAGTAAAGAGTCCAAATCCGTGAAGAAATATTCACCTAATGAAGACATTGTCGTCATGACGAAGCAAGATGCTCTGAAGTAAAAATAACTGCTTGGCCTGTTTTGTTGCATCACACGCACGTTGGGGGTCTAATCTCGGTGAACAGCAGTCAAGTTCACCAAATTTTCTACTTACAGGCTGCTTGGCTCACATACTTCAAGCCCTCCCCCAAGCGTCAAAGTAATCGTTTACTACCCCCGATGTAGGGTACGTAATCAAAATATATTTGAAAGTAATTTGCCGTTAGAAATTTATCAGAAAATGCTCTTCGCAACACTTAACTTAAGCCTTGAGACTCTTTTGGTCTAAAACTGCAAAGAGATAGTAGCGATTGACATTATATTTCAGCCTGGCTGAAATTCACTGGACTGTATAATAGCAATAGTTCGTAAACCTTACTACATGTTCATTCATTCATTTTTATACCCGCTTTTCGTCTGTGGAGAGTCGCGAGGGCAACAACCCCAGGACTCGAAATACCTCATAGTCAACAGCAATCTCAGATAGTTCTGCTGGTTTCACACCAAGACGGGGCCAAACAAGGCCTGAGATGTAATCACTCCACCTGGGTCCTTGGACGACCTCCGCGCCGATTTACCTTGGGTGTGGCCGGACGAACTTGCCTCACCAATCTTTCCTGGGATCCTACGTATTTATTGACGCTTATGCTGAAAGCACCTGCTGCAACCTGCTGCATTTTGACGAAGCTTATGAGAGTTTTGATCAGGGTAACGTAGGATTCAGCAGTTAAATGTCTAACTATAATTTTCTCCCATTTTTACCTTTTAGTGAAAACTTCCATGGCAGCAAGGCATTGATCACAAAAGATTTGGTCAGTAAATTTTGAAGTGCTGTTTATTTACACTGGCAGTCACGCATGTGGCTTACTGAAATAAATGCTACTGTTATGTAAAAGGAAAGGACAAAAGAACATCAGACCCCGTAACCCTGGGTGTCAAACTCTCTACACGTAGGCAGGTAACATAGCCACGGTGGGCATTCGGGAGCACTGCCCCAAAATTTATTTTGTTCTCTCCAAAATTTTGTTGTGTCCAGAAAACGTGTTTTACAGCTTGTGACAATGTACAAACAGTATGGTTCCGTCCAGGGATATCTAGAAACTCCTAGATATCCCTGGAGTTTCCAGATATCCCTGGTTCCATTAAACGTTTGTAATGAAACTGCTGACTAACATTGCATTCACTCACTGTTCAAGCGTTCATTGTCTTGAAATATTTCCTTAGGAAACACCCA
>JGI24159J19872_10006330_pt1 | contig 15409 bp, 9 predicted proteins | sample Ectturendosymbi4_FD_19872 | JGI IMG/M metagenome (IMG submission 19872) | reverse complement strand
TTTTCCAAATCACTTTTCGAAATCCACCGTCTAACCCCAGCGCGAAATCATTAACAGCGTTTTTCAACCTTCCTTCTTGGCACAACTTGATTATTGTTTCGTGGTCCATAGCACCATTGCTTTACGCATGCTTTAGGTAGGTAAGTCCAAACTGCAAGATTTTTATGGGAGGCAAAGCACTGTCTAAGTAACCATTTCACGTTAACACGGTTGAAAATCACTCGGCAGGCCATCTTTGTTTCGGTGTTTGCGCATGGTGATTGTGCTGTCACAAATGCATTGTCAGGTCATATTACTGATGGCATTTTTGGAAAGATCTACCGAAACATAGACCATCCACAAACCCGCTTCTTTTGTTGAAATATTTGAAAAAGTGAGAAAAGGTTCTTTGTTTATGGACATTTCTGCGTTTTTGCCAAAACTAATCGGGTGTACTGTTGCTTGAGCGAAACCTTCTGTACATTTTTGTGCTAACGCTTACTTTAATTAAAATTAGATCTGCTAATGATTCAACTGTGTTGCAGTAGTATTACACTACTGACGTAACCACACTGACATCTTAATGTCACGGTGTGACTGACGCCATCTTTGACAGTAACTAAGAATTTAACCAAGTTGAAGCGTAGCTCTAGGTGTGATTGCGTTCGGAATGAATATCAGGAAAAGTACTTTAAAGAGCTGAAACATTCGACCCCTTGCTGTTGTTGGGAAACCTCTCTATTTCACAAAAAAACACCACTGACTTGAATTCACGATTGCAGTTTATTAAAACTAATTAACTGTTTTCTCTCTGCTTTGAGTCTAATTAAGTTATAATATTACTACTCTGCGAAACAACAGCAAAAATAACCTGCGCAGGAAAAATGGCGTCCAACAGGGATCGGTCCGGGCGCCCTTCCTTGTGAATATTTACATCTCTGACTTGCTAAGCAATGTTTGCAAGAAGCATGCACTCACTGAAGACCAATGAAATTAGGAATGTTGATGCAATCTGACAGTCAGTGGAAGGGTTCCGTTCAAACGGCATGTCGACTTTAAAAACATTTTTTCAGACCTAAACGTTGAAGCTCAGCCAAACCAGTGTCGGCAGTCGTCCATCTCCACCATAAAAATTCAAATGTGAGCTTGACATGCACTTCGATGGTGAAGCCCAGTCATTATTTCTGCTACGAGCCTAAGTTCTTCCAAATAGTTTTTGACAGAACATTTACGTAGTACTGGAACTTCCGGTGTTTTAGGATGTGAACTATGTTCCATTGTTTGTTGTTACCGTCTTACCAAGTATTCAGCATAATGGACCCCGCCCCAGCGACTGAGCAGGTTACCACCAACTGGCCGCCAATTCAGTGGTTATTTGCAAAAAATTAATTCTTGAGTCATGTAGTTTAAGATCAGCTAAACGATTTCTTGTGGTGTGCATTATGGAAAAAGCAAACTATTTGCAAAGAGAGCACAGTTTTTGATCTAATGACGATCTTCGAACATACGAAAAATTATAATGTTAACGTTTTGTTTAGAAAAACAAGAACTCATCAGCTTACCTTGCATAGCGACATAGCACAGCTGATCTGCGCTGTTTTTAACGGCGAAGCTTTTACTTGTAGGGAACGTTGCGCGCATTTCGTTGAATACTGCAAAACGTAGAAAAGGGCGTCTTCATTTTCAACCTTGGTTCAAAATGAAAAATGTTCAGCAAAGTTGCAGTGCGAAACAAGAAAAAAAGACGTTTGAGAAGCTATTGTTAAAATAGCTTTTGACGAGCTATTCACTTTTTTGTCTGTAAAATGCAAGGCGTTCCAAATGCTTTTAACTTTTGTCTCCAAATAGCTGAACAACATATTGAAACGAAATGCGTGAAAGGGAATTCATCTCGCCCACTTCAAAACAAACCGACGCGTAAGAATCCAATTAAGAAAAAACGCTTAAAACTGGTTTTAAATTTTTGTATTCTAAAAATGAAACTAATCGTTGAACGAAAGAAAACAAGTAGTTTCGTAGACAAAAATCCATTTTGTCGAGCTTCAGACACTCACGTCCTAATGTATCCAATCTTTGATGTATACGAACTTGGTCCAAATCTACCAGGTACTCAAGCCCGGCGGGGCAAGCTTGAGAAGACTGGGGCAACGGCATCCACTCAGGTTGCAAGTTTGACTGTTGCATATTTACCGGTTGCATCTGAAATTTACAGTATTTCTTTGTTCATTTATTTTTTTGAAACTCTCAATATCATTTTCAGTATTTTTCTATTCACTCATTTTCACATATACTTTCCACAGGGAAGGGTGATGGGGGCAGGAGCCCTAGGAAGCTCCAAACGGCTTACGGTTTTCAGCAACAAGTAAAAATTCTGCTGGCTCCACACCAACACTGTGTAAGGTTGGATGTGTAATCACGCCACTTGGTGCTTAGTCTGCATCTGGGACGCTTTTGCGTGGGGCAGGCAGCAGGACATCACTTGCCAACCTTTCCTGAGCATTCTGGACATACGGCCCAACCAACGCAGCTGAGATATCTCCATTTGTAGAAATGCCTCTGCGTTAATGATTTTACGTATTTCACAGTTGTTCACTTTCCCCCGAATTATCGCATCGTGAACTCTTCGCAAAAATCCCAACTCTGCCGCTTGTACTGGAGATATCCCACTTTCAGTCGTTTCATTACCCACAATCCATAACCATAGGTGAGGACTGTGAGGATCGGAACAAAGAACTGTTTAAAAAATAATAGCTTTGCTGTGTTTGAAAGCTCCCGTTTTTTGACAACAGAGAGTTAAAGCTCACGCAGAACTGCATTTGCTTTACATATACGTGTATCAGTCTGCTTGTTCCGCATTCCGTCACTCGTGAATATCACCACAAATTACTTGAATTTCGCCACTGCTGCTGTGTATACTGCGCACTGGTTTGGGTTTCTGGAGACTCATAAAACTGTTGATGTTTTTAGTGCTAATCTTCATCCCAGGCTGGTCAAACGCAGCAGAAAACCGATCAAGCGCATCTTGAAGACCCTGTTCATAAGATGCAAGTAGCACCAACTGCACGCAAAAAGCAAACGGTTAATGCTGCAGCTTCTCACAATGACATGATTTGACTGTGACTGTCTATCCACTTTGTATATGAAGACCTTTTTCGAAGTCGAACATTCACTGTGAACTGTTGTGATTTAATTCCACCGACACGGACACAAATATCTGAGGCAAAATGTAGTAACTTGACGACCAGTTAAGTGTTCTAGATTATTCTAGATAGAAAATGATGGTAACGTCTTCTAACAGGCGGCCGTCAACACAGTACTCCTGCTACACTCCCCAAAACTTTTCACGAGAGACCCTTCCTCGAGGTCGACGAGACAGGTGTGGACATTTTGACGTAGTTGCAATATTTTTTTCTTAATTTCGTTTTGAAAAGAAAAGAACATTCTGAAAAGAACATTGGAAAATGGTCACACCTAGTTGTTTTATTCTGTTATTTATGGCACAACTGATTGATTTGGATTACAGATGTTTGGAATGTGTAACTAAATGGAGGAATCATTCCAAGTGAATTACAGGAATCAAACCAGGAAGAACTTTTACAGTATCTCTAAAACCTCTAAAAAACGTACGACCAACAAGTGGTTTTCACATTCATTCAGAACAATTAATATAAACAGTGGACGTCTGCTTTTTTCTCTATCCTGCTTAAATAAGGTGTCTTGGCTTTCTGTGAAGCTTTGACATTCATCACAGCGACATTTTATTTTGGATTTGTGTTCTCAAGTGCACTAAGATCAACGAGTAATTAGTCACCACAAAGGTGACGCAGTCAAAACTATCAGTAAATTTATTTCACACGAAATCAATTTATGTTAATAGGAGATCATAGTACAGTAACTCTGTGCATCCTCAGTCCAGAAATCCTGTATAAACGGAAGATAAAATAGTATTTTTTTCACGATAGGATGCTAGGAGAGGCATTCTAGCTTCTCCGACGCGACAACGTTTTTGTCTTCTATGGTTTTGGTAACGGAAAATACGAAATTCTGTACTTCCAGCTGTGATTTGAAAATTTGAAAAGCAATGCTTAGTGATTGATATAAGAAAATTTTCTAACATTTTCAAAAACTATCTTCCGGTAAAACACTTTCATTACATTCTGTATCGATTGGTGAATTGTATGTCGGTGTAGAGACTAAAGTGAAGTGGGTGCAATTTAAGTTTTTTTATATGCACGAGCAACTACTTTTACGTTACTTTACTCATTGGACCTAAAGAATTAACTTCGACGCACCTGCGTCTCCATGTCGTTCAGGCACTTTTCACTTCGAAGTGGTTTTTCAGTTTGTCCCTGTGTTTATTACTCAGATTTAATACACACACACGTTTTGTCATTAACGCTTGAATAAGTTATCACCTGAGAAAACAAAAAATTCAGGTCATGTCTTTCAGGCTTTGCATAGATTATATGCGTGTCGCAATCTACCAATTGCTCCGCTCAGCAGTTTCGTTTGAGCAGAAGTCAATTTGCCAATGCAAGGCAACTATGACTAAAATTATAGTTGCACGTGCGATTGCCAGATTCTTTCTCCCTTTCATGCTGTTTCTTACGTACAGGTACTCCAGCAATACAGTATATTCCATCTGCACGTGAAAAAATGTTGACTGTGATGCCCACAAAGGTTCGCATATTTTGTTCAGCCGCCATTTGCAAGCGATCATGTTTTATTAGAGCAGTGATTGTTAACCATTTCTTACGACACCTCCCTTAAGTATTTGTCCTTTGTTTTAATCCCTCCTGACTTTGAAGAAGTCAACTGAACGGAACATTTTCAAGTTCAAAATCGTTCCATGTTGCAGAGCGCGTAAGAGCTCGCTCTCCCCGGAAATTTATTGATGCCCCTTTGGGGGCTTTGGGGGTCGTGCACCCCGGTGAAGAACCACTGTATCAAAGGAACAACAGCCGATAAACTGTGGAAAGAGCAAATAAAGTTTCATATTATAAATTCACAAATAAAATGAGATGTAGAACGGAAGAATTAGCCCTCTTCTCAATCACACTGATCTGTCATGTCAGCAATCTAATGTAAAGTTTGCTTCCGAGCGATAGCTGGCTATCTTTCGTATGAAGATATTTACAAAGTTGAGCATTAGCTCAAATTGCCTTGCTTTCAGTAACAGCGGTTCCCAGGTTTTGACTCGCTTACGCGTGCAACATGAACTGAGATGTTGTAGGGTGTCGATCAATTCTACTTCTTATCCTGTCTTAAAGCAAACCACGTCAGTCGCATTCCGGCCTTATCCGTGGGCGGCGGAAGTGGTGAAGAGGGGCTTGGTTTCGCTGAATTTTGAGAATTCCAGCAAGAAAGGTTGTTTTCTTAGTTTTGTAGTGGGAAAAAACAAATTTGAACATTTTCTTTCCCCCCCTAAAAAAAATTAGGAAAATTCCCTAGTGCCCCCCCTGGAAAAAATCCTTCCGATGCCCGTGGCCTTATCCAGAACTAAATTAGTTGTAGTTTACAAAAAAACTGCTCAAGACAAATGACTAAAACCAAACAGTATTCCAGAGTATGAGCGTAACATCTTCTACACAGCCGTTGCCAGAATTTTAAGACCAGCAGCACATGCTTCCCGTTTTTGTTTTCTACATTCAGAAAAGCTGAAACATTTGTGCGTCTGATAGAGTTTTCGCACAAATCATTCAAAGTTGTGCAAAGTCAATTTTTTCATTGCAAATTTTGTCTCAGCCCTAGCAGATGGTTTCGAGCTTCTGGTCACAAAGTGCCTCTGGCATAGGTTTTTGTTCACAGTGTTCGTCATAATGCATTTCGCATGAAACGTCAGTTTTTTCATGTTTAAGACAATCTCGTGAAAACCATTTGCGATCATCCAACTCGTCTTTAGCTGATGTGTCTCCGGAGGTTTTACAAAAACTGTCCAACAAGTGAAGTACGAGGACTCCTGTTGGTTCACTTAGGTCTGTATTTCAACAAGCACAGGCTACATTTGTATTTGCAATGTCTAAACAGAGTAACCCTGTTTTCAATTAGAAAACAGGACAACTCAACAAATATCAGCTCACCCACAGTTCCTATGCTCAGGTGAAAAAGGGACGAAAAATTTGGTATTATGTCGATCCTTGTGAATTGAGTTCTTAGCAGAAGAATAACAAAAGTCCGAAACCATTGTCGGCAGTCAGGCTTCGATGAATGGGGGGGGGATAACAAAAGATCGAGGACGCTATTGTCAACGCTCGTGACGGTCTACGTAACCTGTACGCAGTGGATCTGAACGGAACAGATCCGAGGCTTTGTGTCAACATCTATTTTGCCGAAATGTTCTCTTTCATGAATTGGCTGTCGTCTTTCTCCCTTGTAAGTACATAGATGTATGTAAGTAGCTTTGAAGTAAAAACGGGATGATTACTAGTAGTCCGACCGAACAAAAACACTATTTTCTTTCCACCATAAATAAAAAAACAAGCGCCAAAATATGAATTAGAAACAAATCGAGTTTTGCTGCAAAATACCAAGTTTTTCAAAGTAATTTACCACACAAGATATTCGCTGAAACTTAGCGTTGCTGGATTTCGCTAGACCTGTATATCTTGGGTAGGCCTTCTATTTCTGCACCTTTGAGGAGAAAATTGATCTACTGCCAATAAGCAAACTTTACAGTTAAACTCGATTTTTTTCTACTATGGAACGAAGTGCCAGTAAAGTCACTTCAACCTCAAAAGCAACGTTACTCGAATAAGGTGATATGAAGCGCTTTGAATTTATTTAAATCTCACATGCTAATCAGCAACGCTTTTACTAAGTCAATGACGTCTACCACGGAAGTCTTCGTCACAGTACACCAACCAGTCCACGTTATCTATCTCTCTACAATCTCAACACTGTGTTGTATCACAACGCTTACTCGCCTATCATTACAATGAAACCCAAGTAGGCTAGGAAGTCGATGAATGCAGTCAAGCGTAGAAATTGCTCTAGGCGCTAGCAACTAGCTACTGGCATGCAAGCTGAAAAAACAACGGGATTGTTAGACTTGTCACATCTCGCAGAAACATAATAATAAAAACATATAATACTTTTTTTCCTCCCCAATTCCTCCCCTGGGCAAATTTCCTCACAACATTTCAAAAATACCTCCCTTGTTGAGCCAACTGGCTCCCGGTTGAGAAACGCTGGTCCAGTCGAACGGTGTTCGTCAGTTTCTCAGTTTTCTACCAGTGCATTAGATACGTTAGCGTCGTGCCTTGATATCGTTCATAAACGTTCCGTTACTCATTTCATCGTGACGTCAACCCTCGTGTCCGGACAAGCCGCTTCCGCTTTGTACATGCTTCGCTCAGCGAGTGCGAAACCGAAGTTTTTTGATGTTTAGAATCGGACGAACGTTTCTGAAACTAGTTTCGTAGTGACCTTCCACAAACGGCAACCGTCGCGACAAGTCTTAGATGATGCGAAGGCTCAGGTTTGAAACAAACAAAGCAGTGCGTGACTGCATGGGCTGGTTTTATCTTTGACTTGTATGGTCTGTTACAAAATACACACACGCAGGTAGTAAACATTAGAGAAGAAACAAGCAATAAACAGAAGTAGCAAGTGGGAGATTGCGAGTAATATAACAGGATTTTCGAACTTTCCTCAATATCTAATTTCAACTTCTGAGGGTTGCAGTTAATGATGTTTCTCAAGATTTGAAATGCAACGCGTAAACTGTGGAATAGAAAAAGCATTCAGCATAGGTGTCGGAAGAAGGCCAATACGCCTGCGGATTTTTAAATTTGATTTTCCTATTAAATTTCTAGCAAAAAAAGGTTGTTATCTTAGTTGCGAGTGGGTATAATGAAATTTCACCACGTTTGTTCCCACCTATAAAAATCTTTTTGGCTACTCTTAGAAAAATCCATTAACGCTCCCCGTTGGTAAAAATTCTTCCGGCGCACATGACACTGAGGTAATATTTGATTGAAACAATGTCAATTTTAGTGAAGACATGTAAATTCATTCAAGAAAAAAACCTTAAACCAGTCCCTTGAAATTAATGAAATCATGGTAATTATTTTTGGCAATGGAATAACCTAAATAGTTTTATTTAAACCACTGACTTTGGCAATGCTATTCCTTATATGATTGCACAAGATTTTTAAATTTTTCTCGGTTTTGTGTAAAACAGAAGATCGAAGAAATTTAAAAGATAAAAGACTTGAGATAGTGAGCTGAAATTCATTGTATCAGTATCCCTATATGTTTTTTCAGTATTCTATCCAGATCTGCAGCCTTAAAATCAAAAACTTTGCGCGGGCCAGTGTCTGGTTTTCTTCGTACAACAATTTAATTTTTTTAAGATAAAATTATTTGTTCTTCGCTCTCTACTACCACCACTGTTCCTTTGGGGGAAATGTAACTAAGACGTGAATAACTAAAATGTTCCTAATTGTTTTCCTCCTAACTACTGCCTTGTTGTGGCGCAGGAGTTTGCGTAGTGCGTACCTCTTTGACCCCTAGAGCTATGCTGGCGGGAGTTCAAGTTCACAGCAGGGGCAACTATGCCAGACAGGTCAAGGATAGAGATCTGACTAACTAGTCGCAGGTAGGCAGGTTCGGCAACCTGTCTTGAAGATAGGAACTCCACCAAATTTCCCATGTCAACTCGGCAGCAGGGGCTGGCAGTCTCAGTCAGGGCGACCGCTAGAATGTTCCATGACTTCCAGTCTGCTGTGGCAGATTTCAGCTGCTTCTGTGTTAAAATTATCAGGCACACGAGTGTGCCACTGCGGGGCAGCCTGCCCTCATCCCAGCTGTCATGCTCTGGCATTCCGCTGGATACGTTTTTTGGTAGGCCCAAACGCGGGTATTTGGTAGGCCCAAACGGGGGCCCAAACGGGCAGGGCCTGCTTGAGTTGTGCTCATTATTCAACCTCTCCGTTGCGAGCCCTTTTTTTCTAAGGCTCGATGCGTTCCAAGGTAACCTGGCTGCACCCACGCTCTCATACATGTTGGCATCAACTAGATGACGTCATCATTCGAAGACGCCAGCTACGCGGCCTCAAGCAATGCCGCAGCATGAACTTTTCAAACTGCGGAACTGATCACGCCCTGGTTCGCTGCAAGCTCCAAATGACACCAAAGTTTTATCAAACTCAACCGAAACCGTTGCCCGTTGTAGACGCCTCCTCTACACGCGGTTATCTCCGCAGTCAGCTTTTCCAAACACTGCTATCCTCTAAGCTGGATATGACAATTTAAACCGTCTGATCCGAACGTCGCCTGGCGAGCAACGCGTGATGCTAGTACGTCCAGTGCACTGGAGGCTTATGGTCGCCGAACAAAAGCGCAGCCTGACTGGTTTCGTGATAACGATGACCTTCTACCCACCCTTGCAGCTAAACGATCAGCCAGATTGAGGTAACAGCGAGAAACAGCCGCTCCGCTCACAGGGAGTTACGAACTGTAAACGCGCTGTTCAACGTCTCACTCGTTTTTCAGTCTCACGCTACTGGGAAAACGTGAATATCCGCAAAAAACAATGAGAAGACTGCGGTGACCTTCACGGGCTTTACAGCGGTACGGGAAGCCATCGCCCAATTCCGAAGAAAGTGTCCCCTTTCCTCGCAGCTGACAGAGCACTCCAGGTTGACATTTCTGCTCAGCTGGATCGCTGGGCTGATCACTATAGCTCCATCTATTCTCCACGAGCCCATGTCATCTGTTCGGCATTATCCCACCTGCACCAGCTACATGCCCTTCAAGAACTGGACAGCCTTTCACCATGGAAGATGTGAAACTTGCAATCAGAGGTCTCAAGAACAAGAAATCTCCTTGGCAAGATGGCATTTCTTCAGAGATTTTGAAAAGTGGTGGCAAACCTCTGCTAACGGCGCTTTTTCGCACATTCACGAACTGCTGGAATAGACGATGTCTTCGGGACGATTTCAGAGATACCAACAAATACTCTCTAGAAGATCAAGAGCGATCGTAGAGATTGCAGGAACTATCGTGGCATCTCGCTATTGTGTATCGCCGGGAAAGTTTTTGCTCATCTCCTCTTGCCCAGAGTCCGTAAGTTTGCGACATAATTCTACCTGGGAGTCAATGCGGGTTTTGTTCCGTGCCTCTCGAAGTACAAGAGGCATGGTATTTTCACTAAGACAGCTCCAAAGTACAAGAGGCATGGTATTTTCACTAAGACAGCTCCAAGGAAAAGGCGTTGAACAATACAGCAATGCTGTATGTGGTTTTCAAGCTGATAAAAGCCACTACGGTGCGCCGGTCCGGCTTGTATAACATACTCAAACTGTCGGCCTGCTCTGAAACGCTACTTTCCGTCCTTGTAGTGTTCCACCGGAACGTGAAGCAAGAGTCCAGTTTGATGGCTCTTTGTCCAAAACTTTTCCAATTTGCAGAGGAGTCAAACAGGGCTGCGTTTTGGCGCCGAGGTTGTTCGGCATATTTTTTCAGCTCTTTTTGCCCACGCTTTCCCAGAGCAGGATGAAGTCATACTCCACACTTGCCGCACCGGCGGGCTGTTTTACCTTTCCCGGCTGCGCGCTAAAACCAAGACCAAGCGTATGGTGATTGGTGAATTGCTGTACGCCGATGACGCTGCCCTAGTTGCCTCCTGCGAGATGCACTTGCAAAACCTGTGCGAACGTTTCGCTAAGGCCTGCACTGATTTCACTACGACCCAAACAGTCATTATGTCACTCGGAACATCCATTCCACCACGCATTCTCATCAACGGTTCACTGCTTAATGCTATTGACAAGTTTTTTTGTGTGGGATCTGTTGTCAACTTTTTGAACAGTTCGAACGACGAAATCAACCAAAGAATTCGCAAGGCTTCGATCAACTTCGGGTGACTTAGTTCTCGGGTTTGGAAAAATCACCCCATCACTATCAAACTATAGGTCAGGGTCTACACCACTTGCGTTCTGAATATTCTGTAATACAGCAGCGAGACGTGGTGCACATGCCGCCGCCAAGCGGCTCAATGCATTTCATTTCAGATGCCTCCGCTCCATTCTTGGTATCTTATGGAGGGACTATGTTTCTACTTCTACCATCCTGCATGTCACTGATTCATATGATCCCATCACCATCATGAGGCAGCGACGACTACGCTGGCTGGGCCACGTTCATCGTATGGAGGATGGTTGACTGCCTAAGGATATCCTCTACGGCGAGTTATATAAAGCTCCTCGCAGAACTGACAAACCCAAGCTTCTCTGAGCTATGCAGAAAAAATGGAGAAGGGCCGAGCTCATTCTCGTCGACGACGGGATGGGCGATGGTGATGTTTCACATGTCTTTTACTGTAATTTTTTCAATTCGTACTGCTTGTGTAATATCATACAATTGTTCCAAGGCACAGTACGTTAACCTTAGTGGCCTAACAACCGTTTTATAATGCATCTGATACGTTGCGCTGTTCATGTTTATTTACATAGACTTGATGTTCAGCCACGCGCTGAAGTCGGATCCAGCCAGTGACGTAAGGAGGGCTAAGCTGGCGGCTGGTTCAAGAACTGTAGTAGGAGCAAGAAATGTTTTGTCCCTCGAAACAAGTAGAACAGTGTGTTTGCGAAAATACCCAAACCCCTCCAAAAAAAGAAGTTGCATTATTTACAACATAATTCCTTTATGGTTTCAGAATAAAGCTCAATCACGAGAATTTACCCAAAAACGACTTTCTTCCGTTTTGTTTAAAGAGTAGAAAGTCACCGAATAAAATCACGACCAGGTCTCCAAGGTCTACATTGTAACTTCTATTTTGCTAAAACATCAATATTACAGTACAAATAGAATCAGTGTGACATCAACCGTCGTTTTGTTCAGTAATGCAAAGATTTAGTCATATCACTGACATCACTAGCGGAAGCAGAGCATTCTTCAATGTTAAACAAAACTATAGCATTACGCACATGTTTTAGCTGTTTTGAGGCACAAATTATGTTTTTTCACATAACATCCAAAGTTCGGACGATTTGCGTCTTTTCATTTTGCTGACAGACCACCGTTGCACGTGAAATAGCCCACTGCAGTAGTCCAGGGTTGTCGCGCCCAGATGGACCAAAACAGCCAAGTAGCTTCAAACTGTAGTGTATGCAGGCTCTTTGCAGTTTCCACTGGTTTGTGACATGTTCATGAATTGCGTTGTGTGTGTGCATTGCTCCTGAAGAGGGTTGATCGGTCTCGCGCTGGTGGCGCAAATCATCTGAGACGACGCAAAAGCCGTAGCAATATTTACTAAGATTGTTGATCCGCCAATGACGATAACAATTTCTTTGAAGCCTGCATAATACTCCATGTTAGTAAGCTTTAACACATCACTACCACACATTAGGTATTAGGTCTGCTGGCAAGATGCCGCCATTTGTCAACTGGACGCTGCTTCGTTCCGGAATTATGAGCTTGAACTCGAACAGTGGTTTTCAACCTGGGCCGGAACCCCGTGGCGGTCTTTTGCCTTTTCTGGGGCCGCGAGAGCTTCCAATAAATATTCATAATTACTTCCGTTTTAAAGGGTACCACTGTTTGCACTGATAGTCAAAATGGGATCACCCGGCAAAAATGATAGTGTGGATATGAAAATTACTGTACTTTTGCGCTTGGTAACGGACGATAAACTTTGCGACGTAAGAATCTGCAGTGTTTGTAAATTAGATATCTGATTGCGGTAGCTAACTTGGGAGTTTAGTTTAACGAGTTGAGCTGTGGAGTAATTTGTGCAGGTATGAGTCTCTCTTACTGATGTTGTCATGGGCATGAGCTTAATAAATGAGTCTTTGTTCAACATAGTGATATTGTACGTTATTTTTTAGTCATTGTGATTTTCTATTGTGCAGACACTACGCGTTTCATATGCCTGACTGGAAATGTTCGGAGGGGATCGTGAGGTTGAAGTGCTTTGCAAAACGGGTCGCTGCATGAAGAGAAGGATTGAAAACCCATGAACTGGAAGGAACACAAAACAGTGAATGTAATACGAAACTGCAACGAAAGGAATATTGATTGCGTTTGGTTGGAATTTGAGCTGAGATATCACAAAACAGGACAGATGTTTAGGCTGTTGTAATGTCAGCACAAATGGGCAGCGCTTACTCATTCTCCGTGAGGCGCATTTCTACGATAAGGTCGATCAAAACTGTATTGTAATAAAATGAGGAATTATGGGGATGTGAACGTTTCGGATTTGCTGCTGCAAAACGCATATCATACATTAAAAATGAGCCTTCAGCAAACTTAAGGATCTGTTTTTCGCCTTCAGCAAACTTAAGGATCTGTTTTTCGCCACCCCACAGCCACTTCACTGCGAACCGGATGAAGTTCGAATCATACGAGTATAATAATCCTGCTGCGAGAGGTTTTCACGACGTTGTTATGTCGTAAAATGCCTTGCAAGAGAAAAATCGCATTTGTCAAAGCTGTCTTTAAGGATTTTTTTGAAATGCTTTGCAACTTGATTTAAATCTACTGCAATACTGCTGGAGGAGAAATTATCCGAAAAGCAAGAAAACGATTATGTCAGAAAAATAAGACCACTCAATTTGTTCAACATGTGCTGTACTTTTCATAAATCCACGTCATTCCAATATAATCGGTGCAACCTGTCGTTGCTTGTTACTTCGAACAATTACGTGTTCGTATCACAGAGAAAGAATGCTTCATTGACCAGGACGGCTTTGGCCCTTGTCAAAGATGATAACGTCCTGTGGAAACACAACAGAGCATGAACGAAGTGTTAAAATCCTTAATTTTGCCATGCAAGAAGCTCAACTTTAGCGTGTCGATCTAATCATGAAAACGTGGTTGTCAGCTGAAGCATTTAACCAAAAAGCAAAGACGAAATTATCGATTTTTTATCCGTTGAGCAGATTACTTCATACATATAAGCCTTTACTTCAGTAGTTGCTGTATACTTCAGCCTACCGAAAAATCGGAACGGTGCGAATTGTTAAGTTCATGTTAAACCAGCTAGATCCCACAAAAGTAGTGTCAAACTGGTCAGACGTCATTGAACGCCAAGTTAAAATCGTGGGCCTCGTAGGGGACAAGGAGGGGTCAAGCCACCTCATAGGTTTTGCAATCTTCCTAGTAAACCTGAAAAAGTTGTGTGTTTTCTTAGTTACATGTGGGTGAAAAAAGTTCAGTACTTTTCCCACCTGGAAACCTCTTTTACTACCTATGGAAAAGTCCACTATTGCCCGCCCCTGGAAAAAATTTTTGAACGCAAATAACTACAGCTTTTCAAAAATTAGCGACGAGACACGAGTATAAAATTTTCAATTTTTAGAAAGAACTTTAATAGCCATTCCTAGTACGCATGATTGTTGAAACCAAGTATGAACTTATGTAGGCATGGGAGACTGGGCAGAGTTGTTATAGATGGCCAAGTTGTTACAAACCCCATAACGTCTTTAAAACATGCTGGTTTCCTTTTGAATTAACCCCTTAATGTCCGCATTATCCACGTGTGGAAAAAATCAAAATTATTATCAAATATGAGCCTAAAAACTAAATTGTGTGTTATTTTCCTATTCTAAGCTTTATTGGGGGGGAATGGATTAATGTGCCGAATTGGGGACACTGGTCGTTTGGGCAAGTAGTTTTAAAAAATATAAGTGCTTNTATTTTTTGTCAGTATATTTCATAACAGAAACGTGAAACTGAAACAAAATGGTTACATGAAGCAGCACTGCTGAAAAGAAACAACCTTGAAGAGCTGAGTCATTACAAAATCAGATTTTTTTATGAATTACTATCATTTGCATTGAAATGATTGCCTTTTATCCTACAAACATGCAATGCAAAGACGAACGTCAATGCTTTTGTAATTATTTACACTACTTGTTGAAACCTCGCAACCACTTTACGTCTTAGGAATTTCAAAGTCGTGTTTTTTTGTTGAAAAGGTAATTTCTTTCTTGGTCTCTAACAAGGCATTCTAAAACTGATAAGAATCTTTCTTATAAATGGTTCGCGCTTTGTCAAACGAAGCATTGCATATACCAGATCAACGTTTGTTGCAAGTTTTGAATGAAAGTATTTGAAAATGCACAAGAATTGCAGTTGAAGTGCATTACTGGTAATAGAGCTTGAAACAATGTGTTTTTTTACACTAGCGATGCAGTCGAGAGCGTGACCTTCGAGACCGAGACCTCGTTGTTAAAACTTCGAGACCGAGACTTCATCAAAAACTCAAGAGACTCGAGACTTGAGCATTTTGCCAAAATTTTGTTTTGAATGTCGGCACCACTTCTGAGTTGAATTCTTTTTATTTCTGGCATTTTCCGACATGTTTTGGTTGTTTCTTACCTTCAAATACAACAAACAAAAATCGTTGAATTTTAGAAATTTTACTAAACTATTTCTTTGCAACATTCAAAGTCTCGAGACCTGTAGCCTTCGAAACCAAGACTCG
>JGI24159J19872_10006328_pt1 | contig 15409 bp, 10 predicted proteins | sample Ectturendosymbi4_FD_19872 | JGI IMG/M metagenome (IMG submission 19872) | reverse complement strand
CAAACCAACATTTCGTCGTTCATCTTAACCCCCCCCCCTATATCCGCAACGACTGCATTGTGAGGTAACAAAAACAGAAGAGGTCTGCGTTTCAATAACTCTTCCAACATTTCGGTTATCTTCACCCCACCCACCCCCATATCCATGGGTGAGTTCACCCCATATCCACCCCCACCTATCCACCGCTTCACGCTACAATTCTTTTCACGTTCGTGATTTTTTAATCTGATCGCCCCACAACACTGGGGAGGTCGCGGCAGCTTTTTCTGCTGAAAAATGCCAAAAAAAGTACGAATCTACAGAGTTGCGAACGATATTCCGCACACGAAGCATACTCCCTACTTAAAAACACACGTTTCAAAGACAAGGCGCGAAAGGCGTCCTCTTGTACAACTGTTATATAAATCAGAAACTTGTTTTTTTTTCAAACTGACTCTACAGGCGACAGCAACAAACAGCACCTCCTCCTCCAGCGCGCAATACTTTCGACCAATCAGCGCCGCACCTGAGAATCGGGGAGGAAGTATATCATGGAGGACAGGATGGCACCCTCAAGCTGGTCGTAATTTTCTGCGCCGGGCTCGAGCAGGCACAAGGCGTGGTACAGGATCTCGACACAGGTCAGGTGGCTCTTTTCACTCAACTGCACGAACACAGAACAGCGTATTAGCGATTTTATCGCCTACTTCAGAAAAGAACGTCACTGAAAAAAGCAGTAAGTCGCTGAAACGAAGCATCCGCCATTTCTGTGTTGGTGAAGAACGGGAGTTAACGTGGAAAGTTTATGAGTACGGCAGCCAAGAGCCCATGAAGTCAAAATGTTTATGCCTTTTCCAAAGTTTCAGAAACGTCCACCGAATTTCACCCTCCTCCCATGAGCGTCTCCCAAGTCACGGGGTCAAAAAGTACTTAAAAATTTATCATTAGGTCAAACTTTTCCTGCAGCAGAGTTTTTTTCTTCAGCGATATTTTATTGAAACTGCAACAACAGATATTAATATGCTTTTGCAAGTTTAGTAGCAACTCTGTAATAACAATGGGTTTGTTGCGATTTTTGACGTAATGATGTTGTTTTGCCCACTACTGAACGATTTAATATTATGCAGGATAGACGTGGAAAGGAAAGAAACATGGTCTTACAGTACTTGTATTAATAAATGTCCAATCCATTATGCATACAGTGTTTCAATTTTATGATGTTCTCAGGTTTGACTCTACTGTGGTTATTAATGTACTTTTCAATATATCATCCCTGAAGTCAAACGACCAAAGTTTTTTTTTAATTTCAAAGTATAGTGAACGATAGTGCACATCAATATGCTTCTGAGTTAACCATAATACCTGAAGCTGAATTATTTTGCAATTACAAACGCAGAAAATACACAGTATAGGTCAAAATCAGGTCAAAATTTTAAGTTCTCAGGTCAAAAAATTGGTTACCCCAGTTATGAGTTCTCGACATGGAGGCGAAGAATGGCAAATGACGTCACTCATATTTACTCCGTTTCAAGACCTTGTCAAGTCAAACACTCGTCACTCAGGTCCTCCCCAAATGCTGCATGAATTAACTGCACAGGAAATGACGTGCTGGCAACGAGACAGCAGCAGGGGAGCAGGAATTTTGGGTTTAAATCGTATTCAGTCCCTTCTCGCAGTAGACCCGCGCTTATTCAGGGGTGGGGGGCCTGCGGCCCGCGTGAACATTCGATATGGTCCGCATCAGAATTTTTATTATCCAAGTTAGAACACAACATCGCGTCAAAAAACGAAATAGACGGTAAGCCAAGAGAAGTATCTCTCGCTCCGAGACAGTTTTCACTCCTTATTTTTGATTGGTTGATAAAAGGCAGAATTTTAAGATACAAATAATTATTTTGTAGGGCCCGCCAGCGATATTCAGTAATTTATGCGTTCTGTGACAGTAAAAATAACTTCCCACCTTTGATTTAAATCTTCAATAAACCAGATCGTAAACCCAGTTTCGGAATCCGAACTTTAAATTTCCGAAGTTTTCCGAACACTTACATTCGCACAAACACAATGCATGGATTGGTTACGTGCACGTTAAGACCGATGTTTCAACCCCCTTCACAACTGTTCATCAAAACAAAGCGATAAAAATTACGAACAGGCGTCCCTCCCCCTCCCTGACTCATGACACCGTTTGGGCGGGGGGGGTGACCAACAAATGACGCAAGTTGTCACGGAGACTTTTATGAGGTGGGCGAACAACCGACGACCACGCGAGCGAAACGTCACCGTGACGCGCTGAGGAGGAGCAGTTCCGCAGCAGCAGCGTTCGCACCAACGCAGCGCCATCGCGCGCCACACTCACCAAGGGTTCCTGCGCCGTTTCGAAAACAAACTTCCGGACTTTTTCAAGACCCTACTTTCCTGCATGGCCTACCCGGGTCAAACACAGGCACTGTCACATTTAAATACGATGTAAGTCGAATTATTTCAATCTGGAACAAACTATCACGAAAACGTATGTCAAAAGATCAAGTCCCAATTTCTTTTCCGTTAACTGTCAGACCAAAAAAAATATTTTTCCATTTTGTCAAGGCTGCATAAGAACCATGCTCACCGCTTTCGACAGAGCACTGGCGAATATGATGCATTGGTGAAAAGTCTTCAGCGCCTGCTCGCCAGCCAGGAACCTGGTCGTGACCTCCTGCATTATCCTTTCTTCGTTGTACTCCCTCGCCATTACCCTGCACCATTTTGTGATGATCTCCCTGCGAAAGTAATAGCAACGCAACAGTAAATCACACAGTTAAATGACCCAGGTTTGCTACAGAAGCTTTCGACGGATCGGCCGACTCGTATCTGTTTTGATGACTTTGCGATGGGGTTCGGACTTGCACATGTCTGTTTTCAACTAATCAGCTTCCACAGAAGTAACACAATCAAATCTATCACAAAAATATTTGAAGCTCAAAACGCATTTTTAGTAGTACAAATTCTGCAACAGAAGAACAAATAATGCCAGTATTACAAACAATGCAATTATATCACAGGTAATGCATGAGTAGTAGAAATAATACCACATTACTGCAAATAATGCAATACCCGCACAAACGATGCCATCGTAGTCGTGCAAATGATGGCATGTTAGTACNAGATGCAACAGTAGTGCAAATAATTGCATATGGAACAAAANAATATTATTTAATAGAACAAAAAATACTTTTTCACCATTACAAATAACGCTAGTACAAACTAATGTCTAGCACGGCGTCACAAACCCGGATGTAGCGTTTTTCGGCGTCACAAACCAGGATGTAGCGTTTTTCGGCGAATGGCATCTTCAACGCAGCGCAAATTTACCGCGAATCGGGCGAGGAGCAAATATTTATCTGATCACGTGACTGAGTGCCCCGACCTTACTACGTGACGCCCACCACGCGCGTTCGCTCGCCTCGCGGTGAGAGTTTTCAAAGGAAATGGCTTGTTCTGGAGAAGCTGCCACGTCACCAAGGCAGTGCGAGTTTAACCAAGGCGCGAGTTTAACCAAGGCCTCCTAGATAACATGCTTATTCACAGGCGTTAGTGAAGTACAGGTAACTGGTGGGGACAACTGACACTAGAGCGGGCTTCACCTGGCGCTCCCTTCTACAAGACACAGACGAACGTGTTCGATTCAAACGTACATCACAGGCTGCAATCGTCGAACTGATCGTTGGACACGACGGGAAAGGCCATAGTTTGTGTGAATAACGTATTGCAAGGTTTTTTTAAGGAAAACGTTAGGTACCCGGGAAGGACCTGTAGGGACCCGATTTTCTCTGATTCTAGGGGCCCGATGATCATTTTCTCTGATTGTAGGGAGCCGAAGCGGGTCCCAAAAACACCTTACAAAAAACCCTGATATAGTGACGCAAGTGAAGGAGACCGATCCCAGGCGAAACACACGCGGTCTGGATCCTTTATTGCAGGGTTTTAAAGCAAGGGTCCGCAAACACTTCTTGGTGCAACCCTAAAAAATAGTGGCAAATTCGCGCGACCCAAACTTTTCGTGAGCATATAATTTTGTGAAAAATATTTTATATAAATAAAGATGATTTTTAAGGCTACTATTGACCGTAGCAATTTTCATGCACAAAATTGTATGAAACTTAGCACATAAAACAGTTAATGATTGCATTTAGTTTGTCTAATGAGGATGGTAATTTTAAACTATAAATTGAAATTATTTCGCGACCCAAAGTGTAAAGTCTTGCGACCCGAATTTGAGTCGCGACACGCTATTTTTAAGTGACCGAAAAAAAATTAAGTCAATTCGGTCATAATATCCGAAAATATAGACTACTGAATACTGTTGCAGCGAGTTTTAACACTACTATGGGAGAAATGACTGAAATATCTCAGCGAAAAAACAAACACGCGACACGGATTTGTAAAGTGCGGCTTCTGGCATAGGCATTGGACGAGAAAAGCAGGTTTTGAGATCAAACATTCATATTCCTGTGTATATTTCGATCAAGGCCCTGTGCTTGACGAAACAGGTTTCAAATTGTAGCTTCAGAAAAAGTTTAGCAAAGGTTTCAAAACCTTTAATTTCGACACGCGCACAACGCCGCTGATAAGAAACCCGACCAACAGCGAGTTGGAGAAGCAAAACCTTTCAGCAGCTAAGCCTCTGAATAACACAAGTTGAAGACAAATCAAATTAAAAGTTGTTAACACTCCAGTCAGCAGACAAGCTGACGAACAAGGGCTAGAAAGACGCAAGCCCGACAGCACTGTTGCATCCCAATCGCCTTTGTAAAGACTCTATCGGATAATACGCTCCAGCAGCGGGAATAACCGAAGCAACGACCAGGCCGCAAAGGAGGAAGTCGCTGCCAAATCAGCGCATGTTAATGTTGAGAGATTTCGCCTGGAAAGCCGCGACCCAGAGTTTCACATGGTACGTCACCGGCCTCACAAGCGCTTCCACGCAGCAGCGACAAGCGTACTCCCACCGCGCTGTGCTCGCGCGACACGATGAAGGCGGTGCACCATTGTACAGTGGCGCGCTTATTAACTTATGTTCGTCGTTTACTGAACAGCGTTGCAAAAATGCTTTTCAGCTTTCTCATAGCGAAAGAGCATTTTGCGCTTAACACTTGGCGGTTAAACAGCTCGGCTCCGCCTTTCATACCTCACGCTCTTCTTCATTAACGCGGAAGTGCCTTTCATGTGACTGTGACGTAACAACCGGCTTAAAAATTTATTCGCCATCTCCAAACACGTAACGAGCAGCAAAGTGAAGGCTGCTGCAAAAGGTTGCTTGGCGAGGCAGTGCTCTTGCGAGTGGACTCGTCACTACAGGTTAGAACAGTGCTCCTCAAAGTCTCTTTTTTCGCTGAGTCATTTGGGTCATTTGTTCGAAATAGTTTGAAAACATGACTGAGGCATTTTGATTAAATTGATTTGCTTTTCTTTCGTTCATTTCAAAAGAATTCTGTCAATGACCGACAAATGACCGAAAAAAATGCAGTTCTCCAATGGGGTACGTGTACCGTGCACCCCTTGGCGAATACATGAGGGTGCCCCAAGGGGTGAACCACTTGTTCCAAGTGTCTTCACAATCAAACTTTTTCGTAAAAGTGCAATAATGAAAGGTACATTCCTAATATTGTGCTCACGATTATAGTTTTTACTTTTTAGACTCTATTACATCAATTACAGTGCATGTTTGAATCGTAACCACCAAACACCATGTGTTGACTTCACCAGACCACCAAGCACCATGTGTTGACTTCANCNGACCAGCAAACACCATGTGTTGACTTCACCAGACCAGCAAACACCATGTGTTGACTTCACCAGACCNGCAAACACCATGTGTTGACTTCACCAGACCAGCAANCACCATGTGTTGACTTCACCAGACCAGTCACGTTTATTACAGCGCAAAATGATAAGCAATAAAAACATCTTATTTTTCACTCACGCACGCATGAGTGCAAACAAGACAAAAATCCCCAAAAAGGAGTACAATCAGCAGTCAAGCATTTAATGGCAGCTACACGTGAAGGGTAAAGCTCCCCAAGGTACCCACAGACCCCGTCGCACATTCGAAGCAAATGCGGACAAACAATCCAAGTGTTAGCATTGTTTACAACAGCGTGGTCCAACTAGACTTCACCTACGGGCCATTTTACAATAACGTGAAAACTTGCGGACCACTTCTGACAAAATGATGTGTAAAGCAACACATTCACAAGATTTAAAATTAAAACGGGAAGATAAGCGACTGTGTCATTGAAATTATCACACAATAGCAATCTATTACAAATCTCCAGTACTGGGATGCCTGTGATCTAGGCTTCTCTGATACCATCGTTCCCATATCAAACCCAATATGTCGGCTGAATGAAGTCGGAAATGATTGTCCGGTTCAATTCAAATTCTGTTTTTAGATTTGACCTGCTTCACGGCAGGCACTGTACTCCAAACACCGATGTGAAATCGTTCAGTTTGGGAAGCTTATCTTTGCTGACTAATTCCCATAATCTCTCTGTGTAGTCTCGTGTAACGCCGTTAATGCAGTTCATTTTTACTAAAAGATGTCATGCTTGTTCTAACTAAAATTGCGTACTGCAACGCACACACAAGTAACAATAGTGGGAAAGCTTGCGGGCCTTAATAATTCGATCTGCGGGCCGAGGTTTGTCAAAATGTTTCGGGCTGATTCCGAGCCTGCATACAAAACTTTTTTGCACCATTCGAAGTAACGATTTTTTTTCGTGACGTACATTTGTTTTGCTCATATCGATGGCTTCTGTGAGAGAAGTGATTGTGATTAAATTTCAGCTAATTCTATTTTCAAACACAGCTGAGTTCTTTTGTTCTCTGCTCGGATCAGTCTCAGACTGTTTTTCAGAAGACAGCGGCGAGGAAATTAGCGCGCGATGGCATTGTTAAAAAGATCAATCACTCATGCGATTCTTGGCTTGTTTTACGAAACGATGGTCTACAAACAAGCTTTTCACGCCTACAGCGCTATACTAGATAGTTTCTTTTAGGGCTATAGCATCATCGTGGATGGTTTCGTGAGTTTCTTATTTTCTTGAGAAACATTACATTCCGTATATTATCGCTGACCAACAAGCATAAGTTTGTGCTTGTTTGAGCCAATGTTTTGGTCAAAGTTGTTGCTATTTTGGGTGTGATAAAACCGTGTACCTTCAGCTAAACCCGTACACTACGTTGTTGATACCCCGCAGCTGCGCATGTCTTGACTCACTCAGTAAATTTAGCTTTCGCACCTAAATCGGGCCATAAAAAATACGTGTCGGGCTCGGGCCTGGTTCGGGTTTCAAAAATATATGTCGGATTTGGGCTTGTGATTTCAGGCTCGGGCCGGGTTCGGGCTCCAAAATGAGGCCCACATACAACTCTGAGTTGGACCACACTGATTTGAAACGAACATCGAAGCCAAACGCACCACTGTTCCAGTAAGTGGCAAAACGGTACAACCTCTGCCTTGCTGCCCGACACGTGTCGCGGGAAGTTTTGTCACAGTCAGCAAAACTCCATGTCCGGCATCACAATCGCCTCCTCCTCTAAACGCAATTACAAGGCGCTCGCCCCAGGAACAACGCCTCCCACTCGCCAAGNGACATTCGGATCGCGCTGCGCATTCCAGCGTTCGGGCGAATCGAGCTTGGCCGCGTGTCAGAACGTCACAATCCTTTTCGCAACACACAGCAGGCACCGTCGTGCGCGGACTTTGGGCCCAAACTTGGCCAGAAACGGGCCCGGCCGATGCTGGCACCGCCGCTGCGCAAAGCGGCCTTGGACTTATTGACCACGTGATCTTCCGAAGGGGGCGATTAGGCGTCGATCGCAGCACGCTGTTTCACAACAGGAACAGGGGGGGGACATGGGAGGGTCGCGTGGAACATGGCCGCGCGCTTGGGGGGGAGGGCGTTTCTGGTTTGCAACAGAAAAGCGCCGCTTCCCGAACAAATCATAACGTGCCTGCCTTATCGTTTTTGCGACTTCGTCGTTTTCCTCAACTTCTTTAGTTTTTGTTTGTCGCAGCACGTGTTCTGATTCATTGATTTTATTCTTCAGTTCGCTTGCTTTCTCAGTTCTTGTTTTAGCCTTTCAACTTTTCATCTGTTAGCTTTGCTCGTAGATTCAAGGACGAAAGATGCGTAATTTTACGTGAAATCGATTTTTATATTTAAAAAATTGCGAATGGATTCAACTCAGTTGCCTTGGTGGTGACTAGATATACCCAAGGTCGTGACGAGGGCGGGTAAGGGGGGCACAATTCCCTGGGCGCCGAAAAGTCCCAACGATGTCACAAGTTCTTTCTTTAATACAGCAAATTTTCTTTCCGAAAGACCTCAGGTTCGAACATGGGGGCGCCAAACTTGTTTCTTGTCCCGGGCGCTATCCAACCTTGGGAAGCCCCTGAATATACCCCCTGCTTATTGTTGCCTTTTTCAAACACTGTTAATCACAATATTACCAAAAAAGAAAAAATCCCCCTCCTATAAACAACCGCCATTCAGCAAGACGACCGAAGGTCACTTTAGGTCACACTTACTCAAGCATTTCAAGATCTTCTCTTTCGACGGCGTACTCCAACATGACATCCGACAAGTGAACGGCCCGTTCGTTATCCGCTAACAAGTCGTCAATAGCCTGCAATGATGTCATAGTCACATTACTGTCACATATTTTAAACTACGCAAACAGCAGCGCACGCCAGCTGCAAGTGCAGGTAAGCGAAAACCGTAAAAAGCAGCAAAAATTCCACACTTTGCATATTGCATGATATTTTGCGCATTGCATTGCATGAGCCGGTGGCAAAACGCTTTCTTCATCAACACAACAGTCAGCAACTGCATTCACTTCGCGTGAATGAATGCTATAGGCACGCGCTTGAAAACTGAATGCACCATTTAAAGGTTAAACGTAACAGATAGGGAACATCGTTTTTCGCCGCTTGAGCCCTGTCTACCCAAAGAACAAGCAGAAAGTTGAACTGGCGAAGGCAAATGGCTGTGGACCGCTCAGCGGTAGGTGATGTTGCAACAGAGGCAAAAATTTTCTGAGAACTTTCTTCCGCGCACAAAATTCGCTGCATCATTAACCCCCTCAGTCTTGCGTTGATCAACATCAGTTTCGGGACAAAACAGTGAGTTTATAGTTCAGGCGCAATAATTGCCGTTAACACGGGCGGGGTGTGGACTTAAAAGAAGGGACTTTCCTTTCCGCGCCAAAGATGTAAAGGCAACTACAACGCGTGAAATTTTGACGGAAGAAATTTCACCACTTTTTCAGAAAAGAAAGAATAAATGGACAGTCGATGTAATAAGCAATAATGATAAATAATGATGAATTCTCACCTCCAAGACTGTCTTCATATCACAGTAGCCAAACAACTTCTTGAGTTCATCCACTCTCAGGGCGGCACTGACCGATATCAAAAACAGTTTTTTGAATCTCTTGTTGCTTTTCATCTGCAGACGCACAAACGCAAATTATTGAACCGATTTGAACCCCGCTGCGAGTAGGTAGAGCCGGGAACATGGCCACGCCGGGAACATGGCCACAGCGAACTTGCCGCTTGCTCAACCATCGTGAGCTTAAATGCAGGAGGCGCTTCATTGTGCAGGACAAACTCGACACCAGGGCTGTGGAGACGGGACACAAATTTCGGGTTCCGGCTCCAGGCATCTACCAGTTCTTGGCTCCGGCTTCGGCTCCAGAACGATTTGGTCCAAAAAACAGAAAAAAAGCATTGTATTATTNGTACACTTGGATTGCTCCATAAACNATGTCTGTTGAACGGGAACCCATATTTCAGACTCCGGCTCCACCATCTAAANATTTTGGGCTCCGGCCGTCCAACAACTGCTTGGGCTCCGGCCGTCCCACAACTGCTTGGGCTCCGGCCGTCCCACAACTGCTTGGGCTCCGGCCGTCCCACAACTGCTTGGGCTCCGGCCGTCCAACAACTGCTTGGGCTCCGGCTCCACAACCCTGAACCCGACACAAATTTAAATCGATTTCTTCTTGTTGAACCAACCAATCACAGGCCGCTACGTACGAAAAAGAAAATAGAACACGTCATTCTTCATACAAGTCATCGATGCGAACCGAAAAACGACCAGGAAAGATAAACGCAGCGATAGAATCAACAGCATATTAGGTCGTCTTCCGCACAGACGCGGTTACGTCATAGTGGTGCTATTACGTAATGGCGGTGCTTCTACGTCACAGTAATACAAAGTGCGCGATTACCTCAGGATGCATCAGGACTGCGAGGCCGAACGTGACAAGCTGATCAGTCTTGGAGCTGAGAAGGAGCGCCCGGAGTCGGTACTCGATGTAACGGGTCTCGGTACTGAACGAACGCATCACTGCGCACAGAAGAAGAATGAACGCATCATTGCGCACAGAAGAAGAATGAATGCATCAAAGAGTAAGACGTTCAATCTGAAGTTGGGGCGGCAATAGCTCAGTGGTAGAGTGGCCGCCTCTGAAATGAAAGGTTCGATCTCCGGCCACTGAGCGAATCGCCGTAACCCTCCTTGGGCAAGAGCGTTCACCTCAACCACCCCGGCAAGAAGCAGGCTTGGGCCTGCGGCTGGTCGGTCGTGGTGGTTTGTCGCCGTCACGCAACGCTCCACAACCGGTGGACCACGGTGGAACGAGAATGTCGTTTCCAGGGGGTCGCGACACATTTAAAAACGTTACAATACTTCGGCATTTTTAACCAGAACGTTTCTTGAAAATTATTCGATTTTGTATTGATTTATGGATCGTGAGATCTCTTATGATATCCAATGAGCAGGCTCAAATTTTCCGCAAGCAGCAATTTGCATGTGTTGTTGTTAATACTTTGTTTTGTTTCAGATTTCAATTTCATCGTCGTTTGTTACCACAATATCTTATAGTGAGCCGCAAATCATTCAGCAAAAGCGGATCGCAAGCTGACAAACAACTCGAGAAGCACTGGTTTACCGGCGTAAAGTTCACACGCTTGACGAGTTTGGTCAATGCTTACATGTTTCCGGGTCCTTCAGCTTTCCAGAGACCAGATCGGCCAACGTCGGCTCCGTCCATGGGCCACGGACAGCGAGGTTCAAAATGTACTCCAGTTCCTCCCGACCCGCGGCACTGCGTCAGGCAAAGCGCGGATTGCGATAAACAAATGCGGATTTCGATCAAAAAACGCGGATTTCAATCAAAAACGCGGATTGCGATTTTAAAAATGCAGATTTCAATAAAAAATGCGGATTCCACTCAAAAAACGCAGATTTCAATCAAAAAATGCGGATTACGATCAAAAAATGCGGATTTCAATCAAACAAAAACGCGGATTTCGACAACTATGCGGAAAGGGCGCAAAACCAGGCTCGAGGAACCCGCGCAAATCAAAAAGCCACCAAGGTCCAAACACTGTTTAGTCATCGGGTAACATCAGCATATTAACCAGTGGCTGACGTTTCCCAAGAACTGTTGGCCAACGTAACTGCCTGTCTTAGTGATGCCACCGCCGCGCATCAATCATAGGTGGGAAGAGGGGGGCAAGGGACCTTTGGATTTTGAAATTTTGATATTTTTCTATGAACTTTTTAGTAGAAGAATCTTTTTCTTAGTTTCGGAGTTGGTAAACTGAAATTTCACCACTGCATCCCCCCTTCCCAGAAAATCCGCATTTTCCCCTGAAAAAATATCTTCCGACGCCCACGGCATGAATTAAAACGCGATGCTGCAAGAGCTTGCGACTGTAGGATCCGCAAGGGTTGTCCATGGGACATATTTATCTTTCCCATTCCCATGCCATAGCAATTTATGCCTATCCCATCCCATGGGACGTTTCCCATGGGATTCCCATAGGAATGACATTCCCATGGACAAGCCTGAGGATCCGGTAAACAGTTGGCTCGTCCCAAACGACCTCGTTCCCATTTGGGACAAAAATTCTTCACTTTCATTTGTCTTCGTCCGACACTTTGGGACACGCGCTTCACGCTTCAGTTACACGAAAACGCCGTTAATTGTCTTTTTCCGTTCGCAAGGAAAAGTTACGGGTGTGTCGTGATTCAGGGGCAGGTTACGATGAGATTCAACCACACGGGTCATGCTGCAATGGCGAGGTTTCGGCAAACTTCGCGACGTTTCGGTAAACTTCGCAGTTCAGGTTCCAACTGTAGCGCCTGTTTCAGCACCACGCCCAAGGCTTGTGAGCAACCACAAACACGCGAGCATTGTTTTTTTTTTGCGCGTTTAGTGAAACTACCACCCACCGGACTGAATCGCGCGTTGACACGTCAGCAAGCGGCGAAAGGAAAAAAGGAGTGGGACAATTGGCGCGATGCGGCCAGGTGAAATCACTCAAAGGGGCAACGGGCCTCCTGCAGGAAAATGTATCGCGCGATGACATCCGCCTACTCGTGCAAGAAAAAATCCTGTTTCGTTGCAACGACGCACACACATGAAGTTGTGACGCAACAATACAACTATGAATTCTTCCTTTTGTGAACCCGTCGCCGCGCACGGGCGTTGTTCAAATGATCCGTTGGCAACCGCTGCTGCCAATGGCAACGCGCGCGTATTCGCGAAGTGCGGGCACGCGAAGACCGGAAATCTGCAAATCGCACTAACTTGAAATCGGCGTCAATTAACCAGGGTTTTGTGATCTCGGCGAAGGTTGCGAGGCAGCCGGGTGTCGGTGGTTGCTTCAGGTCGAGCAGCAGCAGATGAGTTGACCTGTGGAACGACAACATCACACGGATATGCGACAAGAAGTCCAGATGACCCAAAAACATTACTATTATCACCCTCAGGTGTTAAAGCGATGCTTGGAATGCTTGGCTTTTGTAAACATTTGTTTGAAAAATTTATCGCCCATCAGAATGGTTAAGGCTCCTCGTTTGTTTCATAACAACGTGCAGCAATCAGCCATTCAAAACCAAGCTTGAGTTCAAGTTCAACCAATCAAAACCAAGCCTGCGTTCAAGTTCAAACGACACACGCTAGTTATTTGAATGTTATCAAATTCTAATAAACGTTGCTCACGGTTTGCAAAGTAATACGTGCTGCTTTTTTGTGTCAAAAAAGAGCACGATCCAGCTCAACCATTGTTGCGGTTGCAGCAGCAAACTCGACGCTGTTGGACATTAACACACGTACGAGTTTAACGTCAAGTTCATGATCTCGAGGTTGGATTTGATGAAATATTTTCGAAGTTGGATTTTGATGAAATATTCACCATTCAACACATACTATTGTTACAAGCATCTGACATCAACAGAAGCAAGCGATAGGGGGTCGCGCGGGAACATCACAATACTGGGCGTCGGTTTCACCCACCTGATGACCCCAAGCCAGAGCTGACGGACTGAGGGGGAGTTTCGCGTTCGCAGAACAAGCTTTTGCCCGCTCTTGAGCGCATCAGCATACACTTTTAATTTCTCGTCGTTTGTTTTCAAGCCTGATAGTCGGTTATTTAAGGTCTGCACAAACAGAAAAATGAATCATCACAAACAAAAAGTACCACAGCACAACTAAACTGCTGTTCATTCACCAGATGCAATGAATAGTTATTGCGGATGCAGTTAAAATTTGTTTCATCACAAAAGCTTCTCTGTCAAAGACAACCTCAAATTATTGTCATGTTGCAAAGCTTTATTAATTCAATTTTGCCTTCAAATGGATTACATAACACAAGAAATGCACATTTTTTGCACATAAAAAACGTGAGATGCTTTATTGCGTCACCTACCTTGCTGAACTCCTGACTTGTTCCCAAGAAAGGATCCGGGATATCCATTGCTACAAAGTCAGCTTCACTTGCTTCACAAGACTGACGTCATGTGAGAACAAGAAAATGAGTCAGCCAATCAGAAAAATAGCTTCTCACATTGTTTGTCACACCTAGATTATTTCTAACGCATTTGAGTAAAAACCTGCATGACACAATGAAATGTTTGTGATGAAACAATAAAACCTCACAAGAATCAAGTTCTGGTCTATTTGGAACTAATCCATTGTGATCTATGTACTGTACTGGAAAGTTGAAATCAATTTCTGTAGTGTTGCTCCAAAATCAGCTCAAAACTTCTAAAATATTATCATTTGCTTAAATCAACCATGTCCAACCCAAATAGCTTACTGGGCCAAAAATTATGTCACTGTCTTAACCAGGGCCCCACAATGAATGACATATTAATGAGGGCTGCACATTGAATGGCTTACTTTGATCTTAGCAAACTAAATTTAGCTTATACTAATGTAATGAAAGCCTTCAAATCCAAAATGCAATGGTGCAGAGGTGTTACAGTGGCACTGAGGACCACCTGCGTCAAAAATGTCAAATTTAAGATTATCAAAAAGGACAGGTTGTCAGTATTTGAGATAATTTCACCACAGCGAAAACCTCAACTGGGTCGCACGAAACTTTTGACTGGGCCGCAGGTTGGACATAGCTGGCTTAAACAATGCTGCTCACAATCAACAAGAAAATCCACCAGTACAATTAGTAGGATTTTACTTTCTTGTAAATTAATTGTGTAATTAATCAAAAAGCTACTTGATTAATACCAGTAACAGCATGTGTGAAAATGAAAACAACTAATGCATAAAATGAAAACACTAATGCATAGTGAAAATGAAAACACTAATGCAACAGCATGTGTGAAAATGAAAACACTAATGCATACTTAAAATGAAAACACTAATGCATAAATATTAACTTGTACCAGGTTATAATCACTGCACAAGTCCACACTGAGATCTCTGATACACAAGCAAATACAGATTCATTAGGACTGGAAACCAACAGGAGTTACTTTTTGTGCACTGTGAAGTTACACTTAGCATGCCCCTCTTGTGACCAAAACCGCCTTCACATGTTCAGGACGACTCCAAACATTGCCAACAGAAGACTTGTTCTAAAATGCTCTCTTCCAAGATTACATTTTAGATATTTTTACCAATAGAACTATTTATTTTCACACCTCAGCATACCGTGAATGTACAGTGGTGCAACTTTGTTCTGAACCTAGCCCTTTTAAGCTATATTCATTGCTTGGAAACATCTTTCCCCTCCTGGTTCCACCAAAGAGTTCTTTTTTTGGCCATTTCTTGCCATACCAGGTTGTTTATGTCCACACACCTGAGGAGCTGATAAAGCTACAGCTGCTTTGAACAGCTACCACTCTCTTCAAAACTGTAAGCACTGCTTGTGTATTTTGGGACTAAGGATGCATAGTGTTAAGTACAAATTATTTTTCTGCAAGTGCAAGTATAATTTACGTCACTCACAAAAAACCCACGACCCCCAGGCAAATTTTTTTTTTGAGTGCAATCTACTAGACTGGCCGATCCGTTTGAGCCGTTGAACAGCTCTCTAGCGCAATCGGCGGAGGAGCTAGGGCGTTGGTAAGGC
>JGI24159J19872_10006326_pt1 | contig 15413 bp, 12 predicted proteins | sample Ectturendosymbi4_FD_19872 | JGI IMG/M metagenome (IMG submission 19872) | reverse complement strand
TTTGATTAGGCTTGCTAACGTCTTGAAACTGAATGTGCATGATTACAGATCTAGTTAAATTCGTTTCTAAAGAAAAGCCACTTATTTTATATAAAGTTATTCCAAACTGAAAAGGAACGAATAGCTTCTGCAAAGAATTACAGCTTGTAAATGAACTAACACATAGCAGCTTGAACTATTGAAGAACTAGCTCACGTCGTAGTTCTTTATTTAGGTTAACGAAGACTAAAGTACTGAAAAGATAGCCGTTACTTTGACGTAAGCATTGTGTTTATCAAACAAAGAGCTACATGCTGTAATGNCCACACGCTTAGACAGCTTTTATGTGCAAAATGAAGTCACAATCCATCTAAGTGGGTCAACTGANCGAATATATAAACGGAACAATAACGAACGTCCGGTGGTCAGTGAGCAAAGCCCGCATACTTGCGCCTCATGATAAAAGTTGAAAGTTTAAACGTACTATATTGGCCGTTACACGCGCCAAGGGCGTACGCAAGGGGGGGTTGGAGTTACCCCCCTCCCTTGAGCTTGATATTTTGCAAAAACGTCATTACCTGCGCGAAGGAGATCAATTATTTTCGCATACTTAATGCTTGTTAATTTCTCGACTTGATGCAAATACCTCGAAATAAATTTGCATGCAAATTTCAAGGAACATTGTAAGGGAATCTGGAAAAGCCCAGGTTGGAAACACTGTCTGTGACCAAGGCATCTTTTTGTGATTTGAGACTGGCATTTTTACGTATGCAACTGCTAAGTTAATTTGCTTGTTTTGCAGATTTTCTGTCATTTTCTGCATCAACAGTGAAACATTCAAGTTATATCTCAGAAGATTTTCTGGAACCTAGTTTGAAAACTACGAGTACAAGTTTATTTAAAGCGTCAGGTAGTGGATCTGGAAGCGGAAACTTTTTTGTGTCCCCCGATCATTCATCCTCAACAAATGCATCGGATTTGTCGGAACAACCATCGTCATTTGTTCATAACACACCCAATGCATTATCAACATCTAGATATCGAGAAAAGCCTTTACGTAGTTTCTCACCCAAAGAAAATAACTTTTTGTCATCACCAATATTCACAAGATTAACTAACTCATTCCATGTCTTGCCTGTCACTAATCCTCATGCAGTGTCATCGACCTTTGTCTCGCATGTACTTCATGAATCCATGAAGTCTTTGACGCAGAATGCATCGTCGTGGCCATCTTCTACGTCTGCATTTACAGCATCTCATGGAATATCTGGAGAAACTGTACATACCAACAGTGAAACCGCCATCGATCTGTCTTATAAGCCACGTGCGCCAAGTTCATTAAGAAGGTTAGGCCCATCCAAAATGTCCACGCAAACAGATGAACCCGCTATTTTTCCAGAAAAGCCTGAAACAACTCGTTTCTACCCGTACACCTCGCAGATGCGCTTTAAGTCTGGTCAGGGCGCAGGCAAGTTTTTTTTATGCTCAAGTTAGTTCAGCATACTCGACTGTACTATTTGTATATTTACTTTGCAGGATTTTCCACCACTCCACACATGACTGAGCCAAAACCTTGGGAGACCAAAAAAACGAATGGTAAGAAAGAAAGTATTGCAAACACGTCAAGTTAATATGCTGAAAATGTTGTTTTTATCTGATAATTTTTGCCTTTTAGAACCTCTTATTGTAAGTAAAGTGGCAACGCAAGGTAAGCTTTTCTCTGTTGATCTTCCGACCAACTGGCGTGAAATCCTGCATTTTGAACAAGCAGTATTGGTGACAAGACCACATTTGCTTCGTTGCATGGACTACAACAGAACTTCACAAAGATTGATCGGCGTTTGTTTGGATGCTTCCTCAGAAGCGGTAATAATCAACGTAACTCTGAACGTCACAAAAGTCACTCCTAGACCTTCGTTCGTACGTGTCTTGGTTTCGATAAAGCACAACGCTTTTCTGAGGAAACCCGAATATATTGTCGTCACGAATATGTCAATACACAGCAAGTCACTGCAGGAAGCCGCTTGCTTTGGTTCATCTTCACACGTCGCACCAACCGCTCTCTTCATCCGGAAACTGACCAACTTTCTGCCGCACTTGTCACCCGACGATGTAACCGTTGTTCTCAGCAACACCACGTGCCGCGTCAACAACACAGATGCTTCGCAGGCTGCTACCCTTAGCTTGTCGTGGTTCATCGACAAAATCGGTTACGATTTATTTACCAAGCATTACTACCCTTTGCTGGTGATGCCTGGAAACAAGCAGTGCAGCAAAGAGTTCTTTTTCGCTCTTTTGCCCGAATTCATCATGCAAGCACTGGTCGTGAAACGAGCAAGCGATCTAGACATGAAGGAAATTCCCGATAAAGTAAATAAGGGAACAGTGCTTCCTGTTGCTCTTCCTGTGTGCATTGTTGCTTCTTTTGTTTTATGTTTGTGCGTTTTTCTGCTGATGAAGCGTCGTAAAGTCAAAAAACCATTACCGGGGAAAAGCATTTGGCAAGACTGGATGTTGTATAGCTCCAGGTTGGTGGCTTTGTTGCTTTGCTCGGATTGAGTTTGGTGTATAAAAAGTGTGATCAGATACTTTGAGAACCAAAACGAACGTAAAATTATGAGCACGGCGTTTTCCTTGTTAAACGAGAATGAAATACACACTACTTTTTCAACACGAGTACAGTGTGTTTTGAGTTTCTCTTTTATTCAAGTCCTACATTCTTTATGTCAAAAATGCTGGTTGTTTCGTGGTAAAGCGGAAGAAAAGTATTTTTATTTAAGCCATGTTTTTATTGATAAAAGTGCTCCTATCATTTTTTTGGAGAAGACAACAGGCAATTTCTTTTTCTGTATTCCATTGAGTGACAATGCGTTTCATGTGGACATAGATGAATTTCTTATTTTTTGTGAAGGAGTTGCAGCATATTTTGTAGCTACTGCCGTTCGGCGTTTTTTTCAGACCGCATCACTTTTACAGCGCATGCGCAAGTGAGAAGAGTCACGCGCTCGACTCCAGTGTGTGCAACTGCACACATTTGTTTTTTTGTTTTAGGAAACCTGCTTTTCTTGCGGAGGAATTAGAACTAGACCGTTTCCCTCCCTCTAAGCCCAGAATACTTCCGAAGGAAGAGAGACCCAAACAAAATAATCCGGCTGCAAGAAGAAAAAGCATTATCCAAGGAAATGTTTCGTTGGTTGCTGAAGACCGCGTGCATGACAACCACGACTTTTCTTCGACCGATATCCTACCCAACCAGTTTAGCACCATTGAGACTGGAACATACTCTTTTGTCAGCGGTCGCTTTGTGGCCGAAGACGAGAAAAGCAGCACTTGCAGCGATACGAGCGCGTCGTCGTTTTTCTACGACGAAGCTTAGGCACACCTCAGGAGTGAATAAACTTTCTTGAGAGGCAGCGCACATCGTTAAGTAATTGCAAGATCAATATTTCATGACAAGCCATTTGGTATCTACATTTACAATCCAACCGCCTACGAGTAGCTCCGTTTCGCTTGTGCTATCCACCAACTGGGCTTTCTGTCGAATTTTTATTTGATTAGTCGGGGCTTTCGGTAAGGAAGAAGCTCTGATACTTTTACTGCCTATAACAGTGGTTCTTAACCTGGGGTAATTTTACCCCTGGGGATAAATCTTAACTTCCAAGGAGATAAATTTACTGAACCATAAATTGCAGCCAATGTAAATTTTTTATAAATCATTCTCAACTATAAGAGTTTGTTAATTTCGTCTTTTAAATATATGAGCGCCACTGAGTGTATTGGGTTTAAATTTGGTAATCTTATTCGATAAAAGGGTAAGATATGTAAAAAAAAAGGATAAGAACTATTGGCCGATAACGTTTGTATTCATTGTAGTTACAAGTGTGTTCACTGTTCAGAGCTGCCTTTGCTGGTGTTCAGATGTAGCTGTTACGCTTTTGCCGTCGTTCTGCAATCTTTTTATTGTGTACATGTCGACGTCGTAGATAGAGGTGGAGGAAGGAATGTTGTAGTGGGAGTGTGTGTCCGCTCGAGGCTTATAGCCTGCTACCTGGATCATGGTTGTTTGATTGTGTGACATTCAGGCCTGTACCAGCTTGGGACACCAGGGGGGGCGAAGAGTGTTCTGAGAGGGGCCGAAAGTTCTAAACTACGTCCAATAGTTTTAAACTATGTCCAACACATTTTTTCCAGAGGGAATGAAAATTTTGCGCCCCCCGCCTAGTTACGGGCCTGGTGACATTTGACACTATCGGTAATCATTCAACCATAATTGGAATGCTCTTTGCCCAATTTGTAACAAGATTTAAATGCGCCCACACTCAGCGCGATTTTATCGCAGATATTTTCATATTTTGTCAGTACCACCAGCTCCAAAAGACAAGTGGTTCTCTGTGAATCAAACCTGCGTTGATAAAATATTTCAATTTGTGAAAACACGATTGGTACCAACTTTCAAATAATGGTGGTATAAACCAAAACAACTTCGTATCCTTGAAACCTGGACGCCCACCTCTTGTGCGACTAATATGTATTTGGAAGTACTTAACATTTTAAATTTTATTGCGCACGCGACCATCCTCAGCTTTCCTACTGGAAACATACAGTTGATCAATTTGTCACAGAGATGTCTTGTATCACAACATCAGTGCAAGACCGAGGGACACGTGTACGGTATAACCACACGACAAGGTTGAGATGAAAACCACCTTGTCTTGTCGACAAGCTCAGGCACTCAGCAAAATCGTGAAGAGAATGTACTTTATAAAGAAAAAATAAAAATGCAGTAAAACAGTGGGAGGTCCCTAGTATCACTTACCCCCATGCAGGCCCGGAACCAGGGGGGCGAAGCCCCCCCTAGAAAAATTTTCGTCCCCCCAGGAAAAATGTGTTGGACATAGTTTAAAACTATTGAACATAGTTCAAAACATTTGGGCTACTCTCAGAAAGCTCTTTGCCCCTCCTGATGTCCCAAGTTGGTTACGGGCCTGCCCCTTGATAAATAGGGATTCCAGACACCAAACCTTCATGCTTCGCTGCCCATCTTCATACATAGTACAGCACTGGATGTATTATTATGCCCGGTATTTTTCCGCAAGAAACCTTCGTCTGCACCTCACTCGCAAAACTTATGAAAACTAAGCCCACGTTGGACCACACCCTTGCGCCGAGTTTATATATAACTAACGCCTATACCCAGCTGACACTTCATGAAATATGAGTCAACTGCAACTCTGAAAATTTCAGCATGTCGTAAATAGTACCCCTGATGATTAAGCCCTTTAAATTGCGTGGAAATAAGCAATAGATTGCTGTTGTTACTTTAAATATAGTATCATGCTTGCGGAAGTAGACGGTTTATTTAGCATTGCGCTTAATATTGGTGTTAGTGCATAAATTATTCGCTGTTTATACTTTTTAACTGGTAAAAGAAGTATTTGTTGAAATTGTCGAGTCAAACCTCTGCATTATAGTACTTTTCGAAAGCTGAGTAGCAAGGCTGAAGCTGGAAGTTTTGTTATTGCTACTGGAAAGCTAGTGCAGGAAGATCTAATTAGGCCTAATAGCATTATAATCACTGTCAGCTTCATTGCTAAAGTTGCGCTCCAAATTAATAAGTCCAATGGATTAGCTTTTACATCATTAACGCTTGAACATAGTACCTTTCGACACCTAGCTTTTCCGGCTGCACAGTGAACCCATTAGGTTAGACTCTAAGAGCTCAGCCTCTTGGCCAGTGGCGTAGCGAGGCTAAGTGCCGCCCGGGGTCGACCATAGAAATGCCGCCCTTTCCACACGTCAACCTTACTTTCAAGAATTTAAAATGAAAGATCATGTTTCGTGCCTATAAGGGATGATCAAACACAAACTGCATTGGGTCTTGTTTTTGTTGTCGATTTATGATTCCTGTTAGTAGCCACCTCTCTCGTCATTACTCTTCCTATTTTTTCTGCTTGTTATATACATACATGTACCCGGCATATTTCATCAAATTTTTGCTTTTTAGCTTCCGGTAAGCCGCACCACTCGGCTTTAATCGTTTACTCCAGGGTTTCACAACCTGTGAGCCATGGATAAATGTTTGACTGTTCACGGCCAGGTAACATTGAAATTGAGTATGTTTTGCAAGTCGAACCCTTTAATGTAAACGTTGTTAGCTCATGAGCTGCAAATGACACAATACGCTCTCTTTTGTCATGATGCGTTAGAGATTACTGCAACACAGAAATTTCAACGTAGCCGACCACGTTGTGCACAACATGCAGTTGCTGAAGACATTTTAAGGCAGACAGGCGGCTCTTGTTGACTTAAAAATGAAATCTGGAAGCAGGAATAGTGTGGAATATGACATGATTATGTGCATCACCATGTACTGAGCCTCGAATATCTATACTTTCTAACAGGGCAGCAACCAGCTGATGATATTTTCGCGGTGGCAAAATGATTGTAAGTTNATGTTGTACCTCACAACTAAATATGTTTTTGAAAATTTCAAAGGGGNAAATTGCCGGGCTATCCCTTTCGTTGCGGCTCTGCTTTNTGACAACAAACAGGCCCGGCCTTCGCATTGNTTGTNGGGAATGTTGTGTTTTTAAAAGCTGTTATATTTCTCCACCGTGCATGTGCAACAGTTATAGCAATGGGAGAAGTTGTACAGTCGTTGTCCGCGGCATAGGTGTAGGAGTAGGCAAATGTTCGGGGGTGCGAAGGATTTTTGCCTGAATCTCCCCGAATTTGACCGAAACGTTTTGTGCGTCTTTTGCCCACAAATTTTCTCCTAAAAAGAGTATGAAAACCTGTTTGTGGGGTGGCCTCCAAAAAAGGTCTCAATTGCGTTTTTCTGCAAACGTTGGCAGCCATTTTTTGAAATAAAACAACGTTAGGCGCCATTTGTGCCCGGATTTTACCCAGATTTTCAGAGGTTTTGCCAAAATTTTCAGGGATTTTGTCCAAATTTTCAACAAATCAAAACTTTTGGATGTGTGCTTGCACCTCCTGCATCCCTTTCTCCTACACCACTGGTCCGTGGTCCCTGTGTTGGTTTATTAACTAGGCCACATGCTTGAAAAAGTTGAGAATCCCTGGTTTTCTCATTCCAGGGATCAAACAAGCATGTTAAGAGTAGTGATGGCAGCATACCTACTTTACAGATGTCAACATTTATGCATGCTAATATTCCGTGCAGTAGCCTTACCCGTATTTAACTAAAAAATGTGTATATGTTGTGTATAGTAGGCTATAGCCTAATATTAAATTTGATACTATTATATCAATGATGTAAAAACCGTGTTTCTATTTGAATATGAGCTAATGATGCCTAGCAGAACCGTCGCCAGAAAGTTTTCAGTAGGGGGGCTTTGCGTTTCTGCGGGGGCTGGGGGCTTGACCTTCTAAAAATTGGCAAAAACTCAACTGATTTATAGTGTTTCGTGTTTCAATTTGGGGGAGCATGGAGCTTTGTTTGGGGAGCTAACCCCCGTGGCGACGGGATTGATGCCTAGGCCCTACTTCGTAGGCGAAATATATACTCTGTAAGATCTTAGTGTCTGATTCTTTGCTGGGAAAGGATTTCGTTCGATAGACAATGATGTAAAAATGTTTGATTGCTCATTTCTCGTTTCAGTAGTAGTAGTTTATTTCTCTTAGAATATACAAAAGGCTTCAATCCTTAACTCTGTAAGCACTTACACTGGGCCCTCTTAAGATGCGGAACCCATTTTGATAAAATTGGTCACATAGGCTTGAAACCGGCTCTGGTTGAGAACCGCTGGCTTGTTACAGCCATCATCATGACCTGCAAACGTACACAATCTATAGCTGTTGGGTTAGGCTTCTTCCAATTACGCTTGCATAGTGTCATTCCTTGCCTTCTTTCGTTACCAATAGACGTCTATCTGGGAAACTGTAGACCTACTAATATCATCAAACCCTTCCAGGTAGGACATCCAGTAACAAGGGGGGCGCAAATACCTGGGTGCCGAATCACTGCAGTGGGCGCCAAATCATGGGCGTCCACAGGGTGGGGCACAACGGGCATTTGCGCCCCCCTGGATTTTGGGACTAAGAACCAAAATTTTCTATAAGACGTCAGGTCAGATGCTTAATTCCGATTAATTGATTTAATTCTTAGATTAGCAGTTTATTTGCCGGTATGACACTCAATGACTCACACTACACAAGAGCCAGGTTCACTGTACTGGTGTCATGCAGTGATGAGCTTGCAGTTCACTCGTGTCCGCTCTTTTCCTGCATAGGAAGGTTGTTGCGAAACTGGCAAGCGGGTTGTTTTTTCGTTGATCTTTATTGCGTAACAATAACATGGCAACAAATCTTCAAAGGTTCAGTTCAAGTTACGATAGCAGGCGTCAGGGTTGCCAATTTGGCTTTTTTGAAGCCAGATTTTGAAATTCTGGCTTTTTTTGAACACCTTTGGGTTTTTCTGGATATAAAAAAGCCAGACAAAATCTGGCGTTTTTCAGTAGGAAAGGCTTGGTTCTGGAAAATCATTGTCTGAGCTGCATATTCAGTACAAATACCTTCTGAAAAGAGTTTGTAACCATGCAGGGTGCACAAAATAATGAAAAGAATTTACTGTTGACCTAAAAATTATCGATGTTATTGACAAGAAACAAATGTACGACAGTAAAATTACGGGGAAAGAAAATGCTTCTAAAGAGTGGAATTGTATTATATTGAATATATCTGACAAGTTTTAATGTCTGTTTTGCGTTTGGTTATGCATATTTTATGTGTTCATGCCTTAAAACTGCTATCTGGCTTTTTTGGGACAAGGTCTGGCTTTTTGTAGTGAAGAAAGGTTGGCAAACCTGGTAGGAGTTTCGCCGCATGTGACTTTTGAACGCAGACATCTTGGCAAGTTATGCAACGAGACGGCACGGTCACTGCTGATAGCGGAAACGCACGTAATTTTATACTGTGTGATAAACAGCATGGGCGAATCTGTAGCAATGCTTCAACAAGTTTGAAAAATCCATTGTTCGTGTGAGACTGTGATTGCGAACACTGTTCCTGAACAGAGGAATAGCTTAATCAAACTACTCTTATGCAGGCTTCTTTTCACCGGTTCCAGCGTAAATATAGATGTTTGACCCAAGGGGGAAACTTAGCCTATTTGCCACTGTAGGTAAACCGCTATATAGCCAACACTCAGGAAAAACTTGAGAAATGATGGTGAATCCGGATGCGGATGGCCATACTCAGAGGCGTAACGAGGGGGAGCAAGGGGTGTACATTGAGCCGAATCATTCCCCCGGCGCCGAATCACTGAGGGGGCGCTGAAAATCCCCACAATGTCGCAAATACTTTTCTTGAATAACACATTTGTTTCCGAAAGACCACAGGTCCGAACGTGGGGACGCCAGACTTGTTTCTTGCCCCGGGTGCCATCTAACCTCGTTACGCCCCTGGCTATGCTAACCCTATACAACACCGGGAAATACTCAAAAAGCAATGATCTACTGAAAACCAAAAGCATACTAAAACTGAATATAAGCTAAGTGGGGTCCCAGTCTTTCCATTTAGCTTGCCAGGTTGAGGGCACGATTCGCCCTCTGGCTCCGGTTAGTTACACCTAGGGTTGCGAAATGGCGGGTATTTCACCGGCCTGGCCGGTATTTACTGCTAATTTAGCAGAGGCCGGGAAAAGGCCAGTATTTTGATAATCAGTGCCCGAAGCCGGTATTTTGAAAATAAATAATTTGCCGTAACTTTGAAAAGAACAAACGCCAAGTTTCTCAAATTATAATGACTCTAGTAGTGAATCTTCAGGGAAGTTTATTTGCTGCAGTTGACGCAATCCTTGGTGCGATTGTCACGTCACACACACACCGAAATGTAATAAGCCAGTCAAAATACGGGCAAATTGATTGTGGCTTAGCAATACTGATTGTCTCTCTGTTTTACCTGTGCCGCTTACGAATTACGACACAGCTTAGATCTGGCGCTGTTGACAAAATGGCCGGTATGTAGCAGAGCTAAAAGATCCTCTACTACATCTAAAAGAACTTAAAATTACAAAACAGAACTTAAACGACAACTTAAAGGCTGCTGGAAAGTTGCTGGAAGGCTGAAAACACAACAGCCTCAAACAAAAAGATCCGAAGTCAACGAAGCGTAAAAAAACGTCATGAATACGTCAAGCCAGTAGAAGCAACCGGATTGGAAGTTTACAGATAAATATGGTGGTGTTTCCTAGCGACACAGGAAATGTCAATACCTTTAGGTACTTTTTAGGGATTTTCCAAACAAAACGAGTATATAAGAGCCTGATTTTTCATTCCAAATTCAGAGTTTTCTAGCATCACTCTCTGACAGTTCTCTCTCCTTCGATTGTACTGCCCATTATGGTCAGACAGCAGAAGTAAAACGAAGCTCTGCCTTGCAACCAATTATGCTCGACGGTTGGTTGTGAGTGCTGAAGTCATCCACTGGGGGGTCCCCAGTCAATGTTTCAGCTTGAGTCTTCAACCTAAAAATGAAGGTAGATTCATTTTTAGTTAAACAGAAGTGGCGTGTCCCCATAGATCTCTGCCACTCTGTTCTATAAAAAGGCGTGTCCAGGTTAAACTATGACACTCTGTTTCACATAAAAAGGCTTGTCCAAATGAAATTTTGTCACTCTGTTTCATAAAAGGACCTGTATGAAATAACCCCTGTTAGAACGTTTTCTTTAAGAAGTCAATTCTGTAAAAAAAAAACTTTGTTAAAAACAAAAAGTCTAAATGAAAAAGATAACTAAAATTATTCAATTAACTTGTAAACTATCCCTACAAAAGATTAGATGTAAATTCAAACTATAAAGTTAAATGCTTAGGCCAAATAACCACTTAGCAGTGAACAAATACTAAAACAGGAAATAGCTAACGCAGCAGATCTATTGAGTAATCACATCCTGTCTTAACGCAGTAGCTTAAGACAGGAAAGAAGGGAGAACACTAGTCAAGCAAAATCATAAAAGCCCTATACACCCTAATAATTAGCTCAGTCAACGAAAAGCACTAGAGAAGTAACATCTTCTGATAGCTTGACGATTGAATTGTGCTGTTGATTGCAATACGTACGCTTGTGCATCTGTTGGATTGTTTCGAGAGAGAGAAGTTGTCCTATTGCTACAAATCAATGTACTTGGTAAGTGTGTTTGCTCGTCTATCATGATGTCTTTAAACAATAAAAATATATATTTGAATATCATATATTTGATTGACTTTGTAAGAGAAGTAGTCAGAAGTTTTAGGGAGACCAAACAGACTGAGATCTGCGAATGTCCCCCTTGGTGTAACTGCTAAAGCNAACCCATGTATTTAGCCATAGTTAGACCAAAAGCACACATTCTTAAAGTCTACTATANACCCATAGAATTTCGTGTGTACAGGTATTTTCACAAAACGCATCTGGCAACGCTATAGTTACACCAGAAGTCGGCGAACGTTTTNGCACCGCGGACCGGTTTCAGCNTTTTGCGGACGGGCCCTCAANAAAATAATGAATGTTTGGCACATGAAAATTTATTACAACTCGTGGNACTGAATCAGATAGCGATCTGGGTTTGCTTTGCCGCAATAANATACTCCGACCTGTAGGGATTATAGTAGTCAATGGCACCCGCAGTGTGTTCTTATGTCTGTCGTTCCAGTCAGTTTTGGACCAATTTGACCTTGGTTTCGTACGGCCCGGTAACAATTTCTTCATGGACTGACACCGGGCCGCGCCCCGGTGTTTGCCGACCCCTGAGTTATACCACTGCTTTTCACACAATAAAAAGTAAGTGGCTTGTTGTAATACGTCCGTGCAGGCCTGTGGGAATACGTCGTTAAGGTTTCATTTCTGACTTCTAAGTAAGTACTGAGTGCAAAGCTACATTTGCTGCGACGATTTTTCATAATTCATTGCTCAATTTTTCAAAGCTGGTGTGGTATTCTAACCTTAGTAAATTCTCCAATAGTCGTGTCAACATGCCGGTCCACTTGTCTGATAAATGTATGATGAGCGTAGACCCGTGAAAAAATCAGCAAAGACAAGTAAGGTTTTATTGAAAGGGTGATTATGACGAGACCTAGACGTTTGCAGCAGTCCCATCGCCACGGGGGGGCTTTAGTGGGCTTAGCACCCCAAACAAAACTCCAAGCCCCCCAAATTGCAACGTGAAACACTAAAAATAAATGGAATTTTGCTTAATTTTATAATGTCAAGCCCTCCCGCACAAACGCAAAGCCTCCCCCCGCAGAACTGCAAAGCCACCCTATTGAAAACTTTCTGGCGACGGTTCTGGTTTGCAGTCCTTTTTTCTGTGTGACGCTGTAAATCTTGCTAGGTAAAATAATGTCTTGTGGTTTATAAAGACCATGGCAATATTTCTGCGGAAAGAAGCATGCTGCTTTGAAAATATGCAGATAACCTATTGTGAAAATTAACGTAATATACCTAGCTATTGCTGCCAACGAAGGGCATTTTAGTGACTACTGTAGTAACATGGGNCTTTTTCTTTGTGGTGTAGGCGTGTAGAAAACGTTAATCGTTTCATGAAAGTACATTTGCATTCTATCTTCAGCAACCTGACAAGGATTAGCAAAATGTTGATGCTGCCCCCCACCCTGGAAAAATTTATGCGGACCCCCATGTGCCAAATGACTGCGGGAGGCGCCGAAAAGTCCCAACAATGTCGCAAGTACTTTTTTCAATACCGTATATTTGCTTCCGAAATATCTCAGGTTCGAACATGGGGAAATGATGGTGAATCCGGATTTGGTTGTATTCTAGGCTGGAATATGAAGCTTTAGAGGCCTAGTTCGACTTCCTAGCGTTTCTGGTTCCCAAGTAGGGGCAAAAGACCCCAAATCGTTGAGGACATGGATGAGTAATTTCAGGGGATCTCCCTAATTAAAATCCGGAAGTTTGGCCATAACTTTTGAACTAGAAATGCTAGAAAGTCCATCAAACCCTCTAAAGACTCGTATTGAAGCCTAGAATCCAAAAAAACTTGCTTCTTGTCCCCGGCGCCATCTAACCTCGTGACGCCCCTGAGGACATCTGCCTTTCAGTGATTGCAACGTCTTAAATTCGATTGAAATCGCTTTGAACGACTAATTCACTACAGCCATTGCCAAGTTGTGCAAATGTGTTGATAAAAGCCTTGACCACGATCATACCCAAACATATCGTTTGCTCTTGCGTTAGGTTTTCAGACTAAGCTTCATCCCTCGAAGTTCATCGAAATGAGTGCAAAACCTTTTGTAAGCTTTTCTTGTTGCAATGAATTTTCTATGACTGCGGATGTTAAGTATACCGTTTAACAAAGAGTCAAGCTCTCTACGTAACGTACGTTGTCTATCGGTTGGTTCTGATTCACTCTACTTGCAGTTCAAGCCTACAATCTGAGCTCTAAATTACCCACGTAAACACAACGACACTATAACTCGCTTCAAGAACGTGATCTTCCTACACTATTGGTATTCCGCTATGCAGAAAAACAGCAGTTCTATTAAAACTGAGCAACGTTACCTTTGCAGAGTTCTTCACTTCAACCGCCAAAATTTAATGTTGATAAGGCCACCTAATGACTAGGCTACAGCTTGTGGCACTTATTAAAAATCATCCACTGAACATTTGAATTAGCGCGAGACCCGCCACGAAATGTTCGTCGCCATGCCTAGCCTAGGTGGCAGGTGATGCAAAATTCTGTGCCGTTGGGGTGTTGCTATGGATCGAACGATTAAGCTGGCCTTGACTACTTGCCGTGATTTCATGCAGTTTTTAGATTTTGAGTGTACGGGCAATATAAATTTCGAACTATCAGACCAGTAGTGTTTGTTAATCTGCAGTCGAATGTCATCTCTGTCCTTTGTTCAAGAGTTTTAACTGGGGAGGGGAAATGGTTTTGGCTGACGTAGAGGAAAGTGTAGAGACTAGGCGCCAACTGCCTCGATCGTAAGTATGTTAAAAAAGCCCTGATTTCAAATCAAACACTGGAATATTTAGCACACTGGATTTGACCCAGAATTTTGAGTAAATAATTAACCAATTTGCTCATTCCACAGCCACAGTTTCTAGTTTTTAGCTAGACTACCAGTCGAGGGCTTTCAAAAACAAAAGCTGAAGTAAGTTAGAACTTTTAATTTTTTTTTTTAATAGTGAAGAGTTGGAACTTTTCAACTATTCCCTAAAACTAATTTTTTATCAAAAAATTTCCACCTCCCTGAAGGCGCCGCCCAGGGCCCCCTTGCTACGCCACTGACCAGGTACAAAGCTCTATCTGCTGTGGCGTGTTTTTGTAATTCATCTGCTCAATTTTTTAGAGCCTGCGTGATGTTCTAAATTAAATTATCGTAATATACCTGGATACATGGGCGTCGGAAAGAGGCAGGGTGTATGTCGGAAAAAGGCAGGGGGTGGATTTTGATATTTTATATTTTCCTAGGTTGTTCTCTGAGTTTCGAGTGGGTAGAATAAAATTTCACCATGGTTAGCCCCAGTGCCGTAGCGGCGAAATTCTGGGCCCCCTTAAAATGCTTGCAGAGGCTCCGCTAATGGTGGTTTCTAAAAACAGTTTCAACGTTATGACACATTTCGAGGCCAAATGGCCTTCACAACAAACTAACCTAATTTTTATTTGTTATTTTTTCCCTATTTCATAGTTCCATTTGCAGACAAAATATCAGCAGAACTGCCGCCAGAAAGTCTTCAATTGGGGGCTTCATGTTTGGGCAGGCGGGTAGGCATTCAGAAAATTTATATTTAATTCACAACACAGGATTTGCAATTTGTGCGAATTAATTATAAAATTATCAAATATTTTCCTGCAAATTACCATACGAGGCTCGTAGTTTGCAACAAAAGTTTTTTGAAAGATCTTAACAAAAGGAGTTGGGTTCTAATCAATGTCGTTTAAAACCCTTTACATTTTTTGGTTATAACTCGCCAGCCGCTATAGCTAGAGAGTTGTTCAAACCGTCTACGGATCCGACAAGTCTTCTTGGTTCTATTAAAAAAACTGTTTTGATTTGGGTGAGGGGTTCGCCTGGGAGAGGCTCGCAAAGTGGGGGTGTTTTTATTTTTTTGACCAACTTTGACGGACCCTGGACGCCAATCCAATGGGCCAAAATTTTGGATCAAACTTTTTTGGAAACTAGATGATCTCCCACGTGGATAGAGCCCTTGCTTGACCTTCTAGCATGTCTGGAACCAAAGTTATGGCTCAAAAAAACCATTTAAAATTAGAAAATGCATGAGTCTCCCACTGGCGTCCACTGTAGCTCGCGATAACCCGCGAGAACTTCCCGCTAGAAGATGCTAGCAAGCTATACGAGCCCTCGAAAGACTCACGAAGTCTTCTCGTTTGCACTGAAAAAAAAACATTTTAGATTTGGGTTCGGGGTTTTCGGTGGGTGGGGTTAGAAAAAGGGTAGTTTTGGCTTTTTTTT
>JGI24159J19872_10006325_pt1 | contig 15415 bp, 7 predicted proteins | sample Ectturendosymbi4_FD_19872 | JGI IMG/M metagenome (IMG submission 19872) | reverse complement strand
CTGTGGTCTCTCACATGTGCAGCTGTGATACTCTCACTGTTCCAAGAAAATAACCTAACAGTATACCACACAGGGTAAAATCTTGGACAGAAGCAGTTAAAGATCTTTCATGGTCTCTAGAAACTTGAAAAATGCTTATAATTATTTTATCGAAGCTAAAATTTGTACACAGAATCAGTGATACCACACCAAACTCTGTTTCAACATTAACTTGCCTATGTGTGGTCTACCATCTAACATGAAAAGCTCTTCACACAACGTGACAAACATCATTTTATTTTTGAAACCTCTCCAAATACAAAACCTAAAGAGAAAAAGTGGGGGGACATGGCATATTATATCCCCCCCGTCTGAAAAAGTGGGGGGGACACGTCCCCCGTGTCCCCCACCAAATTGCGCCCATGCTACTGCAGAGTACGGCGCCAATTCCTAAACTGGTCGCGTTCAGGCAAAATGCGAATGCATTGTGACATGCACGCCATCAATCAAACAGATAATGCGATGTTCGAGCACTCATTCACAAAGTAAAATGCGATTGTAGTGTTCAAAGAATAGTGGCGATTACAAACAATCTGACTGCATCAAAGCAAGCAACCATGTTGTTAGACTTTCTGCATCTTTCGAATAATGCAACTGTCAGGGCCGGTCCTAGCAGGTGCGGGGCCCAATGCAAGACCTAAGCGCGGGGCCCCTCTGAGCAGTGATTTTATGACGTCATCGTGTTCAGTCAACCGTGTTACCATCGTGGCAGAGCGCAGATATGCAGCACAGCGTTGACACAAGAATCGAGCACGTTTGCTAACGTTCGAGAGGAAATTTGCTAGTTCTGACGAGATCGTTTGTTAACAATGAAATTTATATGGCGTTTCTACTGAATTCTCAAGCGCAAGGTGCATCTGGCAAAAATGAATAATCTACCCAAACACCATGGCGCGGGTCCCCAGAGGCGCGGGGCCCTATGCAGCTGCATCGGCTTAAGGGCGGTCCTGGCAACTGCTAAATAATCTTAGGCCAGAGCTGTGGAAATAGCGCGCTTTGCTGAAATGTTCAATGATTTCTTGACCATTTTAGTTTAAAGCTAGGCACTGCAGCAATTTTAGCAAACGAAGGTTTGGCTACTAAGATTATGTCAGTGTATCTCCAACGCACATATATGGCGTGTAAGCCAGGAGTTAGTGCCGCAACATGACAGAACTCGGTTATTGACAAACGTACGTGAACGACGCTGCCACGGTTGTATCGTTGTCTACAATACACTGAAACTATCATTTTGACATATTGAAAATGTGCTTAAGATTTGCCAAGCCTTACATGATGCTCCAGGTCCAGGGAAAGGTGCAAAGTATTTGTTGTTATTTATAAAAAAGGCCTTGTTATTGACGACCCAACCATTAAGTAAGCAACTATGCTTCCAGAGTTACCTTGAAATTGTGCACCGGTGCATTAAAATGTCTATGTATGCTCTGTTACTGTATGTGCGCATCTGTCGACAAATTTACATTTGTGTTTTACTGTTCTTTGTTTCATCTGAGCACAAACAATATTAACATAAACTGATTGTGTATGGTAGGTACGACCTGCACCAACTTTATTGCCGTTTTTAAGTTTCATGTTTATCATACGTAACTCTTGACGTATCAGACACCAACCAGAGCAAAATCAGCTGTTTTCATGTATGCCGTAACCTTACAAATTGTGGTAAAAAGTAAGTTTTGCACGTTCACTCTGCCCATTTGCACCAATTCTGTATAAATAAATGTCAGCGTCTGGATGGCAATGCATTTTCATACGCTTTTGGATGTGAGGAGTTCAACAAGCCAAAATCGCGTGTTTTGCTGAAGCTCCATACTTACAAATGACCCAGATAGCTGCTTGTTAAATACAAGCGCAGCCGGTTCGATCTAGTTGCTATAAAGCGTTGGCTTCGGTCGTTATTAGCTCAACCACAAAATGAACTTGCAAAACCTATAGCGCGATAGAGCACTTCGAATCTTTCGTGGGGGTCAACCTACTGTGACATTTTATTCGTTAGAAGTTTGATACAGTGTGACATATTGTGACCAAAGAGGAAGTGAGGTTCAATTAATTATACATAAAGAGCGAGACGTCATTTATGGACGACCCATAATGAGATAGCACAAAAATAATTTTAACATGCCACACCAACAGGCCTTGCAAAATTATGTGTGGCGCTGGAACAAGTACATTCTAACAATTAGTACTCAGGAATGAGTGAAAATGTTGTGTTTTAAAGCAATATTTCCTTCAGTACATCATGCCGCAAAAGTAGATCAGGTTACAGATTCTTGGCAAATTACTCAAAATCCTAGGCAGAAAATTTCCTAACTATTTTCTTGTGCTCAATGCCGTTTGCTGCAGTGGGTGTAAAATAATGATTTGTCATTTTCAACTGTGTAACTTCACAATTTTTGTTGCTTTAATGAAAGGTTTGTAATACCTTGTAATCTTGTAAGAAACAAGTTATGCAGGACCAAGCTTTCTGTACCGCGTGGTGACAAGCAATACGGCTTCGCTCGCAATTAGATGTGAGGTAAGGTAACTAGTGCCTCACTGTTGCTTGCAAGAAAAAATGAGACATTTACAGTTATATTTCGAACCTGTAAGTAGTGACGGCATACTGATTGGCAAGTCCGTTTCTCGTAGTTGAAGAATTTTCTCTCAGACATCCAGGCATCCATAGCAGTTTCTATGAAATTGCTGGGAAGTTTGTCAGCCTTCCATGCAAACCAATTAAAACCTATTTCGGCACTGTCGGGCAGTCGTACAGCGCTATGTCTTATTATGTCACGGACAGGTAAACCACTCTTCAACGATTGAAATGCACTGCGTTCCCTGAAGTCGCACGGGGCCGCTTTATACGTTGCAACCCACCGCAACTCGGCATCTACAGTCATGTGCCTCATGTTTGACGCAGGAGGGTTAACCTTTCTTCTGGCATCATTATGCTGATCCTCCATTTCTTTCTCTTCATTGCGATTTAGAGCAATCATTCTGCAAATTGGTGGAGGTGGTGTAGTCGTTGTTTTCGGAGTCGTTGATGTGGTCATACCTGGCTGTGTGGTCGACTGCTGATCCACCGGTGGCGTGACTGTTGTTACCGGGCAAATCGGAAGCCTGACATATTTTCCGTTGAAAAACCTCCACCTACTTTTAAATTCTTTGGGAATAGGATAAGGAAACTCATCCGTTTGTTTATCTGACAAAGTGATGTTTACCCTCTTTTTCGTGAAAGATGCTGTAAAGGTGTCGTTTTCCTCGCGCTTAATGCGCAAATGAAACTTCCTAGGGTCATGCCCTCGCAATACTGTCCTACCATATATGAATTTGAACTTGGAACGGAGTAAGTGGCATCTCAAACTTTTATCAGAGTCGAGGCACTGGCTTGCAAGAGAATGAACTGAAGCTCCTTGTACAGTGGGTTTATCCAACTTAACGATATTTGAAGTATTTGATTTGGCGTAATAGTGGTAAGAAACGTTGCTTGTCGGTAGGCCTTCCACAGTACACATGACTGAGCTCACCATCAAACAAATTAGGGTTGCTGTGGAGAAAACCATAAATTCCACAGATACCCGCACAAATCGGAGATAATTTATATCTTGGCATTTTCTAACGCTTCTTTCCATATTTTCTCTTATATTCTCAAGTCAACCAGAAAAAAAGCAGATAGGTAACCAAAGCTGCAAACTTGCCAAAGATGCCAGACTGCAATATGATTGCATAGCAAACGAGGAAGAGTTGTGATGCAATAAAGGCCAATAGTCAACTCTAGTCTTCTAAAACCATGTCCAACTCACTAGTTCTTTTATACTCATGAAATGTGAGTCTACTTAAAACCGTAACAAAGGGATTAGAATGGTGATTTCAGGGAGTGCAGTAGTTCTTTCAGCAAATAGGTTGTTTCAACAATCACTTCAATTGAAAGGTGGTTTATAACTGCGGTTTGTTGCGGCCTGTAACTCATTACCCTAACAGTACCTTTGCTAAAAACTATAAAAATGCTACTGAAGTTTATAATATAGTAGAACATCCCATAAACCCACACCTCAGAAAAAAAGATTAAATTGAGTAATTACAATTAACGCAGTTGTAGTTTCTCCTGCAGACGAAATCAATCGGCGTAGCTTTCGGAAAACTGTCTTTCAACCTAAGTTCAGCTAACCAAAATATGGTTGAATTACAAGAGGTTCGAACCAGCCAATTTTTCAAAATAAGTCAGTTATCTGTACCTGAAAGACTCTTTTCGGTAGAATTCTTCAGATTAGATGCAATTGCAGTCATCTATAAAAACTTATCCTTGACATAAAATAAAATGGTCGGTGCAGTGTTGCGTGAAAAACCTATGAACTTTCAAATCGTGCCGTTTGTTTTATCTCCAAGTTCAGGCTTTCAGTGTGATAAACACATGCGGATGAGCTAGTCTCGAACCCAATAAAAAATGGAACAAACATGATAAACCTGAGTTTTTTTCATGTAATCGATCGGCAAATTCTCTGCAACCATAGTAGCCTATTGTGTTTTTGCTGCTCCAACTCCCTTTTTAGATGTAGGCTAGCCCAGTGGTTCTCGACAGGTCTCACTTGGTTCACTGAGGGAGGAATTTTTTATTTCTGTGAGGAAATTTGTTCCAGCGGGGAATTTGGGAGGAAATCTGTGGATGAAAAAAACCAAGATTTTATTATTTGTGTATTCAACACATAAAAAGTAGCGCAAGGAGGTTGGTTAATGGGTATGTCTACTGTACGCAAGGACAAGCTGCTTTAACGGCAGTGTCTGACTGACACTATAAAACAGTCCGTTTTGTTCATAATCGTCTATTGTTTCTTCACAGTAGGTAGTGTGAAATTTTTACAAGTATCTTTTTTACATTTTTGTTGGGGAGGAATTGACAGTGTTTGGGTTTGCAGGGGGGAACATGACAACAAATTCGAGAACCGCTGGTCGAGCCTACTTCAAACCAATGTCTTTGTGAATGGTTAGAGGAGAGAGGCCAGGAGAAAGGGAAACTGGTCAAAAGATAGTGATAATGTATCGGTAGCACCGACAGCTTATATTCGAAACTAGGTACGAAGCCGTTTGCCCTATGACTACAGACAAAATTGTCCAGTGATTTGACTGCCTGATTCAGCAAGCTTGCTTCAAATCGCAAAACAAAATAAAACTGCACAACTGTTTCGACAACACTATTCATTACTTTGATTATGTTTATGCACAAAACTAATAATAACTTGTCAGTTGTCACTGTTCACTGTTGTGACTGTGAGGGATAAAACACTACTTGGCACCCATCACGACTGAGGGCAGTCTAAAACTGGCACTTAACTCATTTTTACAGGTTTTGCATGAGTTAGAGCCAGTGCGCAAGATAAGGTTGAGAATCATGAACTGGTCCCAAGATCTCATCAGTCCTCTCATGAGGTCACTGCAAGGAAACGACCGCACGTTAAGCGTTTGTCGCTGTACTGTAGATAAAAACTGAAAAAATCTGGATATTTCGAATCGTGATTCATTAACCTCTTGTGAACTTTTTAATTTTACTGCGGAGTGCGGATTGATCAAAGCACAAAGTTCTGATCTATGGCAGCATTTCTCGTGGATGCTTGGCGTTGCGCTGATCACATCAGAAATACCTTGGCTTAATTTCTGTACCAAAAGCACATTTTTTGTGATTCACACACAAGAATAATGAAGTTCAATGAAAAGGATTTTTTCAGTAGACAAATCTATCGGTGAACGCACAGGAATTCCTAGACTGAAAACAAAATCAAGCCACCCAACATCAAAAGAGGTTTTCTTTCTATAAATGTTGAGGACCCAGCCCGCTTCAACTCAGTTCAACTTTTATAGATAACATCTTAAACAACACATGAAGCGGCAGTCATGGACGTGATTAAGTCACAGCAGCAACTCCACACACCCTTGAAACAATCAGAGTCGTCATGCATGATCAACTTCCGCAGTTTTGGATGCAACTGACGAATGCATCAAACGCACCAAGCGCGCAGTTATAGGTGTCAAGCAAAATTTCTGACCTATTTGTTTGTCAATTATTTTGCCTCTCAGAGTAAAGGAATAAAGTTTGGCAATCACTTTTTTGATGTGTTGTGTATATTAAAACTTTTAGGTTAGATGTAAGATACCCACAACAAGCTCCAGTACGGGAATAACTGTAACCACTGAAAAATATTGGACTTACTCTAATCCGACGCACTTACCTAAACACTAAACCCTGAGCCCTAATCATCAGTTGTCTCAGTGTATTTCATACGTTGAATATCACTCTGTGCATGCGCACATGGCCTGAAGTCCGAAATTTCGCTTGACATCGCGGGGACTTCCCAGAAGCGCGATTTTATTTCGTAGGAAACCAAAGTGTGAAAAACAGCAACAAATAAACAGATCAATAAAGAGAAATCATATTGGATGTTTCGAAGACAGCAGTTTGCATCATCAGCAAAAAGTGTACATGGATGGAAGCCAATGATGCAAAGCTTTTGCAATTACAGCAGTTAATTCCTAAACTACAATTCCATCAGTGATTTTTTATAAAGGCTGCATGTTCTTTGTTTTCACCTAAAACACATCCGCAAAGTACCTTTGTTCTACCAAGAAACAAAGTTGTAAAGTTTCGATCAGATGCGTAAATTAGGCCTGGCTGTTTGGATTTAAACTGTGAATGCAACTCAGCTTGTCACCGATGCAACAACACACTGGGCTGGTAATCACTGGGTGAGCGAAAGGTCAAACGTGGAAAGCTGTGGTTGGCTTGACGAAACAAACAACGCAATGCGTGAAGTCATGTTTAAAGACGCAAGGTAGGCTGTCCTGACTTAATGAGGTAACGGTATTACGTAGTGCTACAGCAAACGTTGCTTTAATGTGCGTTTTACAATTGAATAAACTCATTTCTGGCGAAGAAAATTTTGCAGTTTGTTTCAGCACCCAATCTAATTGAGTAGATCATCAGTGAAAATCGAGCCTCGAAACAAAATGCAGCAGGCTGCAAACTTGCCAGAAAAGCTGTTTGTAGCATTCACAGTCAAATACCCATTCTGCTGATAAAAATTCGCTAAATATTCACTCAAATGCAATTGTGGCAAAGCCGCAAATGGACTGCTTTTCTTTTGGTTGAAGCTGCTCAGTTTGGTTCCAACAAACTCTGGTTTACAATAAAATAAAACAGTTTAGAATTCAGTTAAAACAGTTCAGTTTAAAAAAAAAAATTTTTTTTATATAAAAAAAAGCTACTGAATGTTCTTATGACACCTAGAAGCACAATATATACTCCCTCTGGTCGCTTGCGTAGATTTGTATCACGATAACATAGAGAAGGCCGTTAAGTGATAAAAAATCAGACAGTTTCTGAAAAACACCCTTTGCTTTCTTAAATTGTAATTATTCGTCAGCTTTGCCCCTGCTTCATTTATTAGCTCCCTGTTTTAGGACTGTGCTAGCGGTGTCACTTGAGTTTGTCTTTCGTAATCGTCATATAATTGCCCTGCTTCTTCGCGGCATTACGCCTGTAGCGCTGCTTTGCCTTGTTATCGGAGTGGCTACGTAGATCAGTCTTCGTCTGTCTTTTTGGCTATGACCTTAAAAAGACTGGTCATCAAGATTACGAAACGTCAGTCGTTTAATGCACTTGGTACAAGCCAATTTTTTCATCATACGATCATTTGCTTTTAATTTACAGTGTACAGCACATTACGTTACGTTTTTTGTTGGGCCCCCGCAGAGTCTCTCATATCTCCAAGAAAGCGTTTTGTGACTGGAGCCAAAAATACTTTTGAGAAGCACGATTTTTGCAGTAGTCGTTTCCAACATAAGCGGCTTTTTAGACGCTTGGTCAAACAGGTTTACTGTATTTGATTATCACATTCGCAATAAAAATTCGGCTCTAGCAATGCGTAAAGCGCAATAAAACGCTTAAAGCGTTTCGTGAGCAAATCGATCAGGTATTGCGATAATTAATCGGACTTGCTATTTGCACATGAGAAACAGGTTACACCCTTCTGTCACGAGATTAAGAGCGAGTGTGAATTTCCAAACCTGTCGGAACACCGCACTTTTGCAATTCCATAATACAATGTAACGTTTTCAAAGGCGGGCTTAAGGCGCAAAAAACGTTCTCGCAATAATTGAAGAGAACTTGAAATGAAATCATATTTTGTCTCAAAGCTTCTGAAAGTATCAATAGGTCTGGCGAATCTTCAGCAGCGGTGCAAGTGTGAAAACTTACTGCAAGTTGTATATGACAAGGACGCACGTTTGAGGAAAGACTGAAACGTCTTCCCAAACACTATTTTCGTATCACGGTTGGAAGACCAAGTACCGTTTTTGTTCATAACTGTTCCGTTGCACACACACTTTTTGTCACGACCGGAAGACAATATTTGCTACTGCACATGTGTTTACACACTGCTATTTTTTGAATACGGTTCAATCAGTATAAACCTTGCAAAAACACATCAGTACTTTCCTGTTGCACATCAAGTGTCTTCCATCACCGCGTTCACTGTCGTTAAAAGATAAAGCAGTATCTACGCTGAATTTTCGTGCATAGATGAAAGTTTAGACATTGGAGTCTAGGGTATTGCTGAAAAAAATTTTTTGAACATTTTTTTAACTAAAAAAGGACGTTTACCTTCTGTGAAAATTTTTATCCAACCAACCAAAGAGGATGTTTTTCGTACAGTGGTCTTTAAGTACATGACGTATTTCAATGGCTTGAAGCCAAGCTGTTGTAGTATCTTACTTTAGCACGCCAGAACGAAAGCCGGGCTGTGAAAGCGCAAATTTCACAAGCTTTCACGCAATAGCTTTTTTTCGGTATAAGGTGCTCAGGCACCCAAGCAAGCTCGATGTTTCAGCCTCGATCACGTGACTATGTTCAGAAAATCGTCAAAGTCCAATCGCTTGTGCTTGCTTTTGTTTGGCAGAAACTCGCAGATCATTTCCTCCACATCTGCATCGGTGAACTTGAGGCGTAGCTCGATAAGCGTTTTTCGGAGGTCATTTTCGTCAATGTAACCGTCACCTGCAATAAAAAGTGATTTAAAAAGACAGTATTTGCGAAGACGTTTTTCAGCCTGCACTTCCTATCACGATATATCAGGCTTTTAGTTTGCTTCAGCGTATTCATCTCTGCGGTGATGAAGGACATAACTAGTATATTTGGATTACAGAAAATTATACTGAGGAGGTTTTCGTAAAAAGTCCAGAAATTTTATACACCTGGAACGTGACAGCAGTTTTAGAAAAGCTACACAAGATCTATCCACTGTTTTCCTCTAAATACATGAAACGATTGCTTGTGAGATTCGAAACAACCGTTCAGAAGGTTTACAGACGATTTTTACAACCTTTGAAGATCATAATAGCAAACGGAGTTACCAACAATCGATAAATGTAAACACATTGTGCCCAGTACGATAGGCCTTCCGTGCTTTTTCCTTGGAACTCAACAAAAAACACTACCTTTGCACCTTATACAAAAATTTGAAAAAGTTTGGCAAAACCCTAAGTTTACAAAAGCCAACGTACCGTTTCGGTCAAACCTTCTAAACACTCCCTCCCACTCTTCATCTGGGTCTTCATCCTAACAAAACGACATGGTGAGTATAAGACTTCAGGTTATAAAGACTTCAAACTTTATTAGACACATCCAGTCGGTTCTAGCCTAATAGGAATTTTCTGTTTGTCAAAAATTTAGCAAAGCAAATTCCCAACCAGGTTTGATAAAATTGATAGCAAACATAAAATAACCACCGCTGCAGTTATTAAATTGAACGAGAAAGTGATCGAAGTGGCAACAAAGCTACTGCGCTTGGTAGTTTTGTTGCAAAACTAACTTGGCTGATGTGTGCGAGGAGTGCAAGGAAATCGTGGAAATTGAGGCATCCAGTGCCGCTGCGGTCGACCTCCTGGACGAGGTTTTGAATCTCTTCATCAGTCGGCTCCTGGCCGATTGCCCTCATGACGATGCCGACCTCCGCCGGGCCTGAAATCGTGAAACCCCAGGTTTGTTGGCGTTTGTGCGCAAACCCGGTTTTAATATCATTTCTCCGAGACGACAATTTATCTTTTTTTCCATGAAGTGCCAGTCAGCGCAAAATAACTAGAAACACATTTCGCAGACAGTGAGAGGCTAACTGCACCGGTCTGCCGCACCGCAGGAAAATGGTGATGGTATTTGCGAACGACGTTTGGCAACAATTAACGGGTTTACAGCAGAAATATGAACTCGGTGTTTCCGATCTGGTATTGAAAATGAAACCTTTTTAGTTATGCTTCAAATACATACATCAACACAAAAATAAAAAGCACAACCACTTACGTGGTTATAACCAGGAATGCGCAAATCCCTGTTATGTTTCGCAAAGATGCGTAATGCAGTTTTTCGCTCCTGTCGAAATGTGCGTAAGTTTTGTATTTGTGGAGAGGGGGGTTATTTTGCCAATTTGGCCAATGGTTCCTTTCGTTTAACAAAAAAAAACAGCCATTTTCGTCAAAAGACTTTGCACATGTTGTTGCAAAAGTATTGCGCAACATTTCACTTTTTTGTGATCGGAATTCATCGTAATATCATTTCGCCGTTTTGGCATTCTGTACCTTTTGTATTTGAAAACCGCACAAGTATCCTCGAAAATGACATTTTTGTATGTATCAACGTAATTTATTTCTGTTGCATGTAGAACAACAAGCTTCGAGCAGAATACGATTTTGATATTCAATCGACCGTCAATTAAGGTCACTGGGAATTTTTTTGCATTTTTTTGCCTTGCTGGTGTCTTTATTATGCGTACCCATCACATTTCTTTGAGAAAAATTATGTTTGTTTTTGAAAAAAATGTTTTGAAATACAACAGATTCGTTTGCTCGGGTCAATTTCTGATATGTTGAAAAACGCGCCTGTGTTCCTGAAACGTTTGGAATGATTTGTGATGGTTTTAGTTTTTGTCGGTTACCTGAGCAGGGTTGAAAGTTGCTGCGCTTTGAGTTTCTAGTGATTTTTTCACATTTTTGAAACGTTTTAGCAAATTACGGAGCCTGGTTATGTGCAAAGCTTTTCAGCACAAGGTACTTTGTCTGGTTTCAAATCCGATCAACTACTCCCAAGTCAAATTATACTCATAGAATTTTTATGAAGATGGTTTCAAATGAGATTTAAGACCATAATTTTGTTTCTTGTTATGTGACGAAAATTGGATAGCTATCGCTGGTGTATGATCATTACATGTTCAAAAATTTACGACGAAACTGAAGTCAAACTGCATTGGCCTGGCTCCTGAATCCTGATGCCTTTGTAGAAATATTGACGAAAAAGTATCGCGATAAATAATTTTCACCAGCAAAACTTTCCTTACCAAGCTATTGACACAGTTTCCTTATTATTTTCGCCAGACCTGTTAGATATATTTTCAGTGGAAGCAACTGTGGCAACAATATATTGCGCAAAAATCGCAAAGAATCATTCTCGGCCAAGTCCAACAGTATAAACCGAATGTGGTACACTTGACCAAAAGAATGGAAGACGTGGCAGTTGGATCAAATTCAGCTTTTCGTTTGTGTCGAATGCGTACTTTTAACTATAGCACACTGAGACATGTCACAACTTTGTTTCTAAATGATTGTGCTCACAAAAATCGTGTACAGGATGAACAGCATGAAATGAGAATTTCACGTGCACGGGTTAGTGATTGATGTGAATGCTGTAAGCGCAACTGCAAGCAAATTGACTCACACACCACAATACTCTCAAGAGCAAAAACTCTTAATCTATTATTTATGTTTTTGGTTCAACGTTGTCCAACAACTTTTGAGCAACGGGCCATTTTACAGAAACGTGACAACTCACGGGCCGCTTCCACTAAAATTGTGTATAAAACAGATTCGCCAGATTTGAAACTGAAAAAGGGAAGATAAATGTGTGCGTCACTAAAATTATTGCACAAAGAGCAATTTGTTAAACATCTCTATCAGTGGGATGCCTGTGGCTGAGGCTGATCTGACACTAACTTTGCTTCATCAACAATACCAGGTTAGTGGCAGCAGGTTGGAGACTATCGCCCAGTGTTTCGACTGCCATTCAATTTCTGTTTTTGTATTTAACTTCACCAACGTATGTATGTATGTGTTTTCAAACACGGAGTGCACTTTTAGTGTGAAATTTTTCAGTTTCGGAAGTCTATCTCTGCTTACTAACTTCCAGAAGCTCTATAAGGTCTGGTCTAACGCCTTTAATATAATATTGCACATTTTTTTTATGATGTTTTGCTTGTTCTAATTAAAGTTACCTACATCACACAACATTAAATCAATACCGAGAGAAGCCCGTGGGCCTTGAAAATTCTGTTCGCGGGCCACATGTGACCCGCGGGCCTGTGGTTGGACCACACTGTTCTAGCCATTTCACGATCACTACGTGGTAATAACAATAACTTACTTATCGCTCCTGTATCATTCGGATCCAGCATGTAGAAAGCTTCTTCGTAAACCTCCAACAGCTCCTCAGTGAGCTGGTTGGCTCTTAGTGACGGCACTCTGCCAATGGAGCAACGAAGAACATTGCTAGTCATTTACGCGCCACCACTGTGCAACAAAAAGCAAGTCACCATCAACTATCAAATGTGCGTATCTATTCCATATCTGCGAAGGAGATTGAGGCTCGCGCGGTTATCAGTTTATGGATTATAAAAACTATTTCAAAAACGAACCGATTCTCTCGGGCAAAATACAACAAAAAGCATTACCTCATTTTCCAGTTAGCTTCCGATCCAACGCTCAGGGTGCTCAGGATGCTGACATTGCTGCAGTAACGATTCTTATCGCGCAGGCGTCGTTTGTACTGCCTGGCCTTCTCTTGCGCCATCCTGCGATGTTGGCAAACAGAGACTACGGCAAAATTTCTTCAAACTCTACAAAAAGCATTTACCGACATTCACGTCTTCTGAAATGAAAGTGCCAGTGTTATTTGCGCGTGATGAAAATTAACATCTACAGCAAACCAGAGGAGATGTTTTCAATGTTCACAACGGATTATTTGTGTTATAAAAGGATAGGCACATGCTTGCCGCTACATGTTGTTCATGGCACTGCGACTGTAACAAAAGCACGTCATCAGCCCAGTTGAGTAGATAAGAGTGGTGGTGTTGACAACGCTCGACAATAAGCCGATGAAATAACGCTGATCGCAGCCAAATTTGGTTGTGGCTGGTCAGCCCTTCACAAACAAATGTCGAGCTTCGAGTAAGCGCGGTTGCCAGGTGCGAGCAGGCCCCAACAGCTCGCAGGACAAGCAGGCACACTTTGACGAACTTCCCTCTTATGCTATAATATCCGTCTCAGCCAGAAACAACTGTGTACAGTGCGGCCAACGAAGAAATCTGTTATGATAGCCAAGAAACAAGGTAGTTCACACTTCACATGTTGCAAAAATTTTTTCGCTTCGAATTTGAAGAAATGTTTTTCAGAAACAAGACGAATACACACGTCCTACAATGTCTTTGCAGCTTTTTTAAAGTACAAATAAAGAGCTATTCGTAACATAGGAAACATAAGAACAGTTGCAATAAATTCAACATTTTGAAGCAACAGCGTTACAGCAGCTGCACTGCAATATCAACCGGCAAGTGCATAACACTGCAATGTAAATGTCTATGGTCTATGGAGTAATAAGACCGGAAAATAAACTTCCCAGATTTCAATAGCTGCTATGACAGCTTGTTTTCTGTTGAAACTAGTAGCTGTTACAAAATGTTTCACACCTGACAGCAAAACTCAAACGGGCATTTTTACGAAAACGAAACAAAAGTATAGGTGATTTCTACTAAGACATCAATCTGTCAATTCTTGGATATACAGCACCAACAATAATTTTAGAGGTTAGGTTAGACATGTGAATATTTTTTGCAAGAGGAATCTCACGAGACCCAATAAAACCGTAATATTTCCTAGTCAAGTTACCTTGAATAACTATCGCCCATTGCCATTCTAACACACACACTTTATAAAAAAGTCAGTTATTCTTAGAGAGGCCTGATGGAGCATCACATGGTCCGAGGTTGATGTTTTAGTGGGCCTAAACTATTTTTGAGTCCCTGCTGGGGTTGTTGAGCTACGTAGGCTGTACACACAGCACGATAACCTTTTCTCAAGCTTTAATGCAAGTACGGTTTTCGTGTAAAGGTGTATGTGTTTCGTGCTGAACAACCTGTTCCTATGGAAGAGTTCAGTGTTCAAAACAGATGGATCAAGGGAAAAAACGAACTAGAATTAACAGGGCTGTCTATGAAATCTGTGACAGTGTGACAGGTTAACAAGCTGTGGCGTCCGTGAGACGCACAACGGCTCTCAGTCGTTACGCATCAGCTCTTTTCCTGTCCAGCACCAGACAAAAGCAAACGCTTTGAAAACGGATGTTTTGTTCACGCAAGCGTGAATGACGATCCCACAACTGACGGTGATTTATGGTCAACATTCAACATTGAGACACCTCAAATTCGCCCGAGACACCAGGAACAGATATCAGATCGCACGTCTCTCACAGTTAGCGCTCCAAGGAATACGCACGTAATTCCAAGAGATTCGGCAAGCAGTTGATCTCATCAAATGTTGATTCTGACCTAAAATATCCACTTTTTGGAACGTTTGTTTAGGCATCATAAACAAAAAATGTGATACAATCATGATCATGGTTACGATAGCTAAAAATGCCTTCTTAGTCGTATTGCCTAAACTAAATGGATGGCTTTTCCCTGCCAAAAATCTTTATTGTTAGAAAAGGTCAGGTGTCGAAGTCACATAAGCGCTGAGCAGGATCACAATCCAGCACGAAAAATTACTTTTTTTCAGAAAAATAACAAAGATTACGTACCTGCTTCCAAAAAAAGTTTTTCATTTGAAGTAACAAAAGATGGCATTTACTTAAAGCAAAAACAAACACTAAGTCACAAGGAATGGCGGACAGACATCATAAGCAAGCAGCAGCAGCAAGTTTAATCAAACTCAAACTCTGAATACCATACACTGACTGTTGTGTTCAACGCCTCACCCTTATAAACACGGCATGCCTCGACGGAATTCTGCGCGGCTGAAGTAAGTATCGTAGCGGTGATGTGGCGCCTAGAACGTGAAGTCCTTCAAACTACAACGAACCCTTTTGTCAACAACAATTCCACTCGCGTGTCCTCGAAGAGTTGTCCAAATAGCAAACGAGGTAACGCGGAACCAATACCTGCTATCAGGGGCGACTCGTCTAGACGGGCTGCAGCCCTCCCTGAAAAATGTCAGGCAAAGATTCCGCCAAACGACCAAACTCGCCTTAAGTTTGGATTAGTTACCAAAATTTCACAACACAATCATTTTCGGTACTTCCGACACCATTTTGGCTCAA
>JGI24159J19872_10006324_pt1 | contig 15416 bp, 14 predicted proteins | sample Ectturendosymbi4_FD_19872 | JGI IMG/M metagenome (IMG submission 19872) | reverse complement strand
CACAACTGCAGACAAGCATGTGATTGTCACTTTTCACTAACTGGGTCAGTCCTGAGCAGGAACAACGGCCTTGCCACATTTGTCCATGAGCGGGTGTAATGGTCACTGGTCGATCAGTCTCCAGAACAATCAGACTGAGTGGTTGTGCGTAGACGTCGCAGGATTCAAGATCATTAACGTCTACAAACCTCCACGCTCGCGATTCACACCAACGGCCATCCCGACGTTTCCACACCCCAGTCTGTACGTTGGTGATTTCAACTGCCAACATGTCAACTGGGGTCACAGCAACACATCTCCTGACGGTGAGAGCCTGGACTCCCGGGCAACATCCAACAACCTTGGACTGTTGTATAACCCAAAGGAAACAGCCATCTTCTTCTCTCACCGATGGAACGTCGGCAGCAACTCGGACCTGGCCTTCGCGAGTTTCGGCCAGGACAGCCGACTGCCGGACAGACGTGTTTTAGGAAAGTTCTTGAGGTCACAACATCGGCCTTCCCTCATAACGCCCCGAAGCTCGATGTTCCTTCCCACGGCGATCCGGTGAAGTGTTGGAACTTTCGCAAGGCTGATTGGAAGCGCCACAGGTGAATCCGTCGAGGGATTGCCACCTCCGGATACATCAAACATTGAGAGGGCATACCAGGATTTTTGCGAGAGCCTACTATCTGCGGCCAAAAAATGTATCCCACGTGGCCGTCGGAAGAACTATGTGTCATTCTGGGACAAAGAGTGCGAGACCCTCTATCCCTCCTTCACCTGAGCCCCAGTGGGGACTGACTCTGATAGAGCCACTTCGTCCCTACTATTTCGGCTCGGGCAGAAGAAGCAGGAGCGATGGGAGGAAGCTGTCAATTCCGACTTCTCGCACTCTAGCCACAAGGCGTGGAGAACCATCAACAAACTTACTGGCAGGTCTGGACGCTCTTTTCGCCAGTACCCTGTCTCGGCAAACTCCATGGCCACGCAACTCGTGAAGAACAGGGCACACAGGACCGGGGATCGCGAACCACAGGCTGGCCAACAAAGAGCTGTCCGACCTATAGTAGATTCCAACACCAGAGGGTCACAGTATCCCTGAACCCTTTAGGCCGGAGGAGTTTGCTGCTGCCCTCAGACGCCTGAAGCCAGGAAAGTCTCCGGGATTTGACTCCATCTTCCCGCAGTTCATACTCCACGCCGGCTCGGCTCTCAAATCTTGGTTTTGCGACTTCCTTACTTCCTGCATGCACCAACTCAAAAATCCAAAGATCTGGAGAAGAGCACTAATAGTTGCGATCCCTAAGCTAGAAAAGCCATTGAGGTTCCCAAGGAGCTATCGTTCCATATCTTTGCTGTGTGTTCCCTTTAAAATCCTCGAGAGACTCATAGTCGCTCGTGTCGACCCAATCATCGACCTATTGCTCCTTTGGGAGCAGGCGGGCTTTCGACACGGGAGGTCGACCGGAGACCAGGTCACTTTGCTGACACAGGACATCGAGGATAGCTTTTCGGCTTAAAAGAAGGCCGGAGCTGTGTTTGTCGACCTCACGGCAGCCTACGACACTGTGTGGCACCGCGGCCTCACCTGGACGCTGCTGCAATTGCTACCTGACAGACACATGGTCCGCATGGTCATGGAGATTGTAGGCAATCGCAGCTTCACGCTCACCACCGGACACGGAAAAAGAAGCACGTGATGACGCCTCAAGAACGGCGTCCCAGAGGGATCTGTCCTGGCGCCACTCCTCTTCAACACCTACATCTCTGATCTGGCAACCACCATCTCCAGAAAGTGTGCACATGCTGACGATCTAGCAATCATGCATGCTGATGGAGACTGGCAGGCAGTGGAAGGGGTGCTGACCAAGTACGTGGCAACTGTAAGTGAATACCTCCAGACTTGGAAGCTACGGCGCAGCACTACACAAACGGTGTCGGCAACCTTCAATCTTAACAACAAGGAAGCTAAACTTGAGCTGAACGTCAAATACAACAGCGAAACCCTGCCCTTCTGCTCCGAGCCAAAATACTCCGGCGTTACGTTGGGCAGGTCGCTCACGTATCGCCGGCACCTCGAGTCACTTCGCAAGAAGCTAACATCACGCATCGCACTCCTGAGGCGGCTTGCTGGTTCCGGCTGGGGAGCTGGAGCAACAACTCTGCGAATAGCCACCTTAGCCCTGGTCCATTCAACCACAGAGTACTGCGCGCCTGTCTGGTGCCGCAGTGCTCATACCCGCCTCATCGACCCCGCCATCAACGACGCCTTGCGAATTGTGACTAGATGCCTGCGTCCTACACCAGCGGACAACCTTCCAATCCTCGCAAGTATTTAACCTGCTGAGCTTCGTCGCAAAGGAGCCACCCTGTCTCTACCACGCGTGCCATGGAGTCTGGACATCTGCTCCACTCAGCGCTCACCCGTCCATCGAGTGCAAACGCATGGCATCTCAAATCGAGACACCTTTTTGTACCCACCGCACATCTCATCACTTCATCTGACAACAACATACGTGCGGCGGAGTGAGNGGATCACCAATGGAATGCGGAGTGGGCAGACAGTNCCACACGACTCCGCATTTNCATCCCCGACATCGGCACCCACCACCCCGGAATGACCCTCCCAAGAAGAGCCTGGGTCCAGCTTAACCGCCTCCGCACTGTTGTCGGACGTTTCCACTCCTGCTTGTACAAATGGGGTATGGCCTCCTCTGCGGCCTGTCAGTGTGGCGCAGAAGAACAAACCGTCGACCACGTTGTCCTCCAAGGTCCAATCCATCGACCTCCCCATGAACTGCATGGCCGGACGGTTCTGGATGATGAAACAACCGAATTGCTGCTCAACATCTGCCCCGAGATCTAGTGCGGCCAAGCAGTGGTTTTATCAACTAGCTCAAAAAAAAGAACTTAGGTCCCGTGCTCTATGCTACAGGCCCTACACTACCTCCATCCGGCACTGGTGATATCTACCCAAAATTGAAAATCGCTGTCGAAACTTCATGATTCGTAAACGATATTTCCGAACAAGGTTTTTTACTCATGTACGTTTACACTACACTCTCGCTGAAGACGTAGACTAGTTAAAGTGCTGCAACTCGTCAGGGTCTTAGTACAAATCTATTGCAACAGTTAGGAGAAGCGCTGTGGCGACCTTGGTCAATTAGTTTTCTAAGCTTTTATTGGCCTTGAAATGTGGGTGGTTCTTATATGCAAGAGAAACTGTTTGCTTGTTGGAATCCTGTTCTGCGTACAACTGGAAAATTTATCAGAATGAAAGAGCTAGAAGGAACCATTGATGTTTTCTTTGTATATTCCAATGTTTGCTAAAAACTTTGTGTTTGTTCGGAAAAGGACTAGAACTTGCCATAGATTGTGTATTTTATACAGCGTCACTTTTTGACATATATTGTTTGCAAGCAGACGTCGACGTTACCTGTCAAACGCTGACAAAGTATTCCGTAGGGGTATCCGGATATAAGGGTTTCGCATGGTAAAGTGGTCCAAACATCCGAAGTAGTTAAAAATGCAACACACTGTTCGTGATCACTAATGCCTACTTCCCCCTGAGAAAAGGAAATGTTGTTTTCATTTAGTGTCACCAACATTCCTCCTTTTTCTGTAATACCCAGCCATATCAATGTTTTGTCTTGAGGAACGGATAGAACAAGTCTTCGCAAATAACTGAAAAATAAAGAATCGTAACATGCGTGACCCAAGTTTACAATAAATAACTATAAAATAAAACTATATAATACTTAACATTCGAAAAAACTTGTCTTGCTTAACTGCGTGGGCGTGCGCTCAAATCTTTGTTTAAGTTACCAGGAATCTTTTGATTGACAGCACAAAAANTGTATTGAACAGGTCTACTAAATTCAAATAACGTTATGTAGCTACAGTTTTTCAAGCAAAATCAACTTAGGCATCGCTGTGTTCTGTATAGTTCAGCTGTGGAATGCCGGTGCAATGCATGGGCAGATTCTGCATGCCTTTTATTTTGCAGGATTCGTTTGTAGCGTGGATAATGTGTGCAGGTTTGTATCTAGGTAATTTTACTTTTGATGGAAAAAGTTTACGTTTTGTTTTTAAACTGGCACAAAGTCCACGGAAAGCTAAAAACCGAAGTTAGCTGTTTTACGTTTTGGTTGGTGAACGTTCTGTGTTGCTTTATTAATTTGTTTAGTTTTTGTTGACCTCTTTCATAAACATTGATAAAAGCGTGATAAGTAGTATTCTTGCAAAACGTAATTTTTCCAAGCAAACACAGCTCGAGGACCGATGTCCAGAATTACGCAAAATCACATCAGCCTCCATAAAATACAGTGAAAATGCTACTAAAAAATTCCTATTGAAAGAGTTTTGAAAACCTTTTGAGCAGAACAAAAATTATTTTCAATCGGATCATACTTTGAATGTTAAAGGGTTAAATGCTTTATTATCTCTTGAAATAAACATAAATTATTTGTTATTGTGTGTTGCGGTCACCATGGTGTTGCGCAGCACTGAACATCGCATTGTAAGAGGCATCTCCGACAACACGTCGTCGCTACTTATTTGGTCATCATGAGTGACCAGAAAAGTTTTGTGTTTATAATTACTTTCATTTGTCATCCAGCTGGTTATCTGGTGCAATTTGGAAATGACTCAGTTTTTAGCAGGTGATGAACTCTACAGAGGTTCCAAACGTAGTTTATGTATTTTCATTACTTGCATTACTTGCTTTTGATAATACTTTCAGTTGGTATTAAACACGCATTTGAAGTATGATTCTAAAAAGGGGTATACCACACTTGGCACAGTTAATCTTTCAGTTTCTTTAAAATTTTTCATACTTTTTATATTTCCTGGAGTAAACCAAGTTAAGAAATATTATGTTGCTTTCCACGCTTAAAAACATATTATATGAAAAACGTTAGATAAAACGCTGTAAAGCATTCAAGCATACTACCAAGAGATTGCGTCTGGACAAAAAAGGATCAGCACATCTTTAAAAAAATAATTTTGCCCAACATTTGTTTTTACGTCCATAAACAATCACTTTTTGCATGGAAAGCAGAATATGACCGGTCTAAACAAGCTTTTTCAGCACAGTCAACATATGCTATGAATAAAAACATCAACATTGCATCTGTTCAGGTATTGTGGAACCTCTGAGCTAAGATTGCTCGAAATATTTCATTTCAATATATTAAGTTCCGAATGTTTTGATGAAACCATTGCCACATTTATTGTCGTAACTATTCCCTTTTGAGACCGCATTAAATAAAATTTCTTGGGCTTCTCATCATGTTCTCACTGTGTTTTATATAGCACTTAGAAGTAGCAACAAGGCGCAAAACACGTTTTTCACCCAACAATTATATTCTACACTTTGCTTCCAATTCAAGAGACCATAAACGCGTACGAGGAGGCATTTCATGAAACGTAAAGAATTTATCATTATTCACCCTCACAACTCCTCTTCATTCCGATTTTGAAAACCTTCGTATCACTGAGATTTTCACAAGTTTTCTAAAGTAAAAACAGGCATTGTAACTTTAGCAAATTTTTGTGCTTGCGTTCTGTGTGTTATGCGCAATAAGCGTGCTTCGACGGGTATTTACACAACAGATTTGTATGTTTTGCTTCCTGCAAAATGTCTGAGTGCTTCCATGATAGCAAATGCACTCTCCTTTAAATACGGCGTTCATATTTGTTCAATGCAGCAGCAAAAAAAACCCAACCAACCTGTACTCGGTTTCAGTATCATATCCAACGTAAGCAACGTCCCCACCAATCGATTGACATTCATTTCGAGCTTGCTCGAAAGAGGAAATCGTCGTCGGAATTTCAAACAACAACAAAGCATATTCATAACTGCTGTAAACTGATTTGCGCCAACCGTCATTTGTGTTCATCGAACCTATAAATGAAACATTTCTCAATTAACTTCAACAAAATCAAGTCAAGAAGGAGTTCCTGCAATATCAGACTATTCAAAGGCACAGTAGACCTACTGATGCTAAAACTACAGTAGTTAACAAAATTTAATTATTTTTATGTAAAAATTCCGAACGAAAATTTTAATTCTGTTGTTGATTTGTGAAGCTTCATGGAGAAAATGTTTATAGTGAATTCTGAAAATGTGGTTCTGCAATAAAGTTTCTAAACACTAACAAATAAGCTTCTCCATGCCTGTAACAACACCTAAATGTAACAGCCTCATGATTAGAGTTGTCAAAGTTTTATTATTACCAAAATGGAGATGAACGTGCTTGTACAAAAAATCAGTATTTATATTTGCGCAGCATATTGATGCAGAAGCAAAGTTTTGTTTGCAATTGGTTGAACTATGTGTCGCACGCAGTACAGCGCATAGAGTTCCTGTGTCACCAATAACACGAAACCATCGTTGTTTTTAGGAGCTGTCAACCCACAATGACTGTTCTACATGTTCAGCAACATCCTTCTAGTAAACAGCGTTTGGAAGGTTTTAACTCTTAGGTGTTGAATGCAGATTACAGTGCTCTTCAACCTGGGTTCCGCAAAACATGTAGTGGAGTTCCGTGAGTTTCAAGGGTTCCATGAGGGTTCCTCGTTTAAAGGAAATGATTTCTTGCTTCAGTATGTTGATGCGTCATTATGTAATTTTAGATCACTGTGCCGCATTCAGACTCCACGTGGGCCAGTTAGTTGTACAGGAGGTTGAGTGCAAATAGCGGAACAAGAAATATTAAGAGTTGTTGCGTTACATGTTATTCATTGTTGTGCAATTTGTTGCATCACAGTTATACGATGTTGCCGATGTACAGTTCACAGTACTGTACATCGGAGCAGGTCCGCAAGCAGCTTGGGGCACAGGGAGAGGTGGAGAGCTTTCTGAGAGGGGCCCAAATTTTTAAACTATGTCCAATAGTTTTAAAACTATTTCCAACGCAATTTTTCAGGTGGGGCAAAAAATTTGGGGGGTTCTTCCCTCAATTTTTTTACGGGCCTGCATCGGAGTAGCAGAGAGTAGACAGTGGACTAGAGCTGCTCTTCAGCCTTTGTGGTAGTAAAGTAAAAACAGTGCGAAACTCAACTTTTTATATTTATTCAAGCGAAGCAAAATAACATATTTTCTTATGTGAAGCGAAAAAATAGCGAAGGTGTGGACGGTAATGAGCAATGTAGTTCAAATGTAAAAGAGGCACCTGATCCGAAGCGGACCCAATAGCGAAAAATGTGATTTTCTTACAAGTAATTCGTGTTTTTTAAATTTTTGTTAATGGGGGTTCCATGACAAACGCCAAAGTGTATCAGGGGTTCCACGATGACAAAAAGGTTGAAGAGCACTGATTTAGAACGTGTAATAGACGATCTTTCAGTTTTGAAAAGGTGTTTTTCTGGGACATTTCATTACACGTGCAGTCTTCGTAGGCTTGAATATGGACATAACAATCATGGCATAAGTGAAAGGTGAGCATTGTTATGTTTACAAGCGTTATGCCTGGGTGTGTCGTGGTACTAGCAAGCCAAAAATGTCACTTTTGATTTGAAAAATCACTGTTTGAAATAGAGTGAAGCTTCAAAATCTTACAAAATGGTACGAAAAATTNTAACAAAGCAATTGCCCAGTGGTTTACAGTACTGTGTTGTTAATCTTTGCTGACGATGAACACAGGCATTTTTCGAAACATTCAATGCAACTTCATTTATAAAAATTATACAATCGATTGTACTGTAATTACAGGGTGGTCCAAAAGGTGATTTTAAAATCACAGTTCATTTATAAATTTTGTAAAAGCAACCTCCTAGAACCGGTTTTGGTATAGCTGAGGAAAAGAGTGAGTTTACCAATTTCAAAAAAATATTTTTCATTGTGTTCATGCAATAGCCGAAGCACATTAAAACGCAAATTCAAATGATTATGCCATCACACGACTTCTAAAGTTGTAGAAGATATAAAAGACCGATATTTTGGAAACTTTAAATTCATTTAGCATGACTACTTAATTCACGAACAAGCACATCAGGATATTCTGCTCAGTAAAAAAGTTTTGTCAGAATTCAAACTCTTAAAACGGAACCACAGAATGCTTACCTAAAGGTTCGTGAAATATATGTTTTTGACATAACAGCAGAGGCACAATGCCGCTCCACGGGTTACAATAAATGTCGTACCACTTTGGGAAAGATCTTCTTGCAACTGCACAATCCTCATCTAGACGTCCGTTCGGTTCTCCGGAATCCCAATTAGTCCATCCGTGTTTGCCATCAGGACCAACAAAATGATTAGTACCTGTCTTTCGCGTCAGTCCGAACAAAATCCATTCGGCGGGGGCATCAGCAAAATGCGACTGAATGTCTCTGCGTGGTTTGATCATTAGATGGTTATCAGTTATAGACAGAAACCCATCGGAGTATTTTTCTAATTGTTTCTTTTTTGTGCATGTTGCAAAGCAACACAACACCATACCACATTCACAACGGGGCATGAGTGTACAAACGTCAAGGTGAGACGGTAGAACATAGAATTCGTTGAAAGTATAGCTACGTTCAACACCACAGTATTTCGCAAACAAACAAACCACACGTCATTAAAAAGAAATTCGCCAAAAAGATGCAAAAATGATGCGTTTGCCATTTCGCAGAGCAAAAATATATCTTTTGCGCGACAAAATAAACGTGAGAACAGCAGGCAGGGCAGCGAAAGTTGAAGAATCGAACGTAGGTTTGAAAAATAATGAAGACGGTACTTTGAAAATGGTGTAGGTGGTATTTTGAAAATGGTGCAGACGGTACTTTGAAAATGGTGTAGGCGGTACTTTGAACATGGAGATCTTGACTGTACGAGATCATGACGATATGTTTTTCATACGTGAGAACAGTTGCTCACAGGTGTATATGCTATCCAAGAGAGAAATATATTTTTTGCACCTTTTTGACAGATTTGGACAAATATCTGAAAACACAGAGCAACGGAAGAATGTTTCTCTGAAATTTTGCGTTCAACTCAGCCAAATATTTTGTCATATAAACTAAAAACCGCAAATAACTCAAACATATGTCATCACCCAGGAATCTGACTTCTTTACTTTCGCTGGTCATTGAATGTTTTGATTCCATCATGACGTGACCAACATCTGGATAATGTCGCTGCTGCACTGAGCCACCTAACTTCGCTCAAATAAATGACATCAACATAATCCAATCCAATTGCTTCCAGAAAAGATTGAATTGCCTGTTACTTAAGACCCTTTGATCGTATAAAGTTGACAGCTGAAACAACTTTTTCCACCACATGTTTCATGTCCAGAGTCTTGGCACACAGTCGTGGAAGAGTGTTGGCACACAGTCTCTGGAAGTCTTGGCTTTTAGAGTCTTCTTTTGCAGGGAAAATGCGCCAGAAAGATTCTTCTCCATCATATGCAGCAGGCTGGTGCTTTTGGAGGATTTCTACACTACGATGAACTGCTTCTGCACACCTTGGAAAGCTTTGTACACTACAGTGCGCCCCTCACGCGGCTGGCCTTTGCGGAAGTTGGAGAATTGACCTCTTCTTGGCACCAAAATACGAACTGTTGCAGAGCAACAGTTTTCTGCTTGGATGCAAAACGGTCATGGAAACCCGGGACGAGTTTCATATAAGCTGGGTTTACACTTTCTTTGCCATGCTCAGCTCCTTGCGGAGCTAAGCAAACCACGATAGATACCGGTTGCGACCCAGCACTCCCGCGCAACTGTGTTGATCATCCAGCAGACCGCAACCTCTTAAAAAATATAACCCTATGAAGTTCCCACTAATTCCGCCATTATCTTTAAAACCATAATAAAAATTTATTAAACTGTCGAGGGGTGCCCGACGAGACAACCTGTTAACAAGTTTTTTCGGTGTCTCTGCGCCTTAACCTTAATTTGCTTGAAACTGTTCCGCGTTTGCGCCAATAAACTTGACTCAACACAGGTCTTCCTGGGGAATAACGTAGTGGTGTGCCATAAATGCGTGAGGAACTGCCTTCATCATCAGTTCTGCAAATCCGTTTTGCTTCCCTATCATAGATGGTGCACCTTCAGTTGTTAGGTCAACAAGTTTACTCTCACAAAGGTTAACTTTCTGTAACACTGGCATGGGCCTCGGAAGGATTTTTCCCAGCGGGGGGGGGCCACTTGGGATTTTTCCTGAATTTTGCCAGGGTGGGGCAAAAAGTGGTGGAATTTGATTTTTCCCCTCGAAACTAAAAATACAACTTTTTTTTGCTGAAAATTTCAAAATCCAAGGGGTGGCAAGAACCCCCCTTCCGACGCCCATGAACACTGGTACAGAGGCACTTCTTCGTCGACATGTCATCCTGTTTTTTTGCCCATCACAAAGCACATGTCCAATAGTTATTCATTAACAACAAATGTTTTCGTAACACCACTTACAAATATGCAAATTGATCTGTGTCTAGATGCAAAACCACAAGCACCTTGCTTTAAGTAAGGCAGAAATTTAAACCGAAAGTGCGTCAGGGCCATGCAAGCACTGTGCACTTTGTGGTTACCATGGAAGGGACAACAAATCGATGGTCCAACTGTTTTACAAATAATGACAAAAAATAAAATTTTCCAGCTGAACCAAAACCTGACATGTGTAAATCATAGTATTTACGTGGCAAATTGTGTCAAAGTTTGCTGGCCTAACAATAAACAACTATTCCACGAGATGGCCAGCGCACCGAGGTACTTGGAACAAGCCAGATAATACGGATGACAGCGACCAAGTGGCCTTATCGCGGTACTATTCATTGTTCCTTGGCATAAAAATAAATCACCTATCGATGAAGCTTGCACTGTTCTTTTTGTGGAACGCTCTGGTGTTTATTCCATATATGGACACCTGTGAAGATGAATGGCTTAACAAACGTAACGCGTTAAATAGCATTCAAAGCATGATCCCGCTCGTGTCAAATAATTCTTGTACCCTTTGCGTTGTTCGTTCGTTTCGTTCATTTTTCCCCATTCGGCTTTGTCCACTAGTTTGACCTTTTTTATCACAAATTTAGATTTTATTCACCGATTTTGGTAACTCCTTTTCATAACGCTTAGCAAGTGTGGTGGTCAATCTTTTGCATACCATGCGCCAATTTTTTCAAACGCGAGTACCGATGCGCCATTCTACCGACTATTTCGTGTAATATGTTATTACCAATGGTTCACCAGATAATATTGTAAAATGCAAATGGAATATACGGTAATGGAGAAAATAAACTTCACATTTACTAAAATTTAATGAGACATTTGAGTTTCTTTTTGTTTCAGCAATTTTTCAATGTTTGAAATTAAAAATATTCCCGAGAACAGCAGAGAATTATCCAAATTTGAATCAGTCAGTGGAGACCTCGTTTTGCTTTCACTAAATTTCATGGACGAAATTGCTTGTTCTCATGTACGTCGTTCCAAGACCGCAGATATACCTCTAAGAGGATATTTTAAGTTTTGGGAAATTTTCACAAGGTGAGAATTGCCAGAAATTAATCACGTCAGAAGCACCAGGGACTGAAAAAAGCCCCTCATCAAATCTCGTTTGCAATATTGACTACGTTTTCAAGTCACTCAGTTCCATCTGTGCGTCACTTGGAATTTTCATTACTTATTGTTCACTAAGTGAGAATGTGCTTATAATTGCCAAAATGCAGTCTTCCTCTTTAGCAAAATCACGAAAGCGAAATTCATGAACAGCTTGTTTCAAGATGACAACAGGTAACTTATGAGGATTTGTAGAAAAGAGTTGAAAACATTGGAGGCGTTTACTATCTATGCGGTCGCAGGGATGCAGTGCGCCACTTCAAATCATCCAATGCGCCAAAGTTGCCGCATGCGCCATTGGTTGGTCACTCCTGGTTTAGCATTTAATTTTAACAACTCAGTAGAATATGTCTTCCAACCTTACGACCGCAATTGTGATTACATATTCTACCAACGCTTTGTTTAGAGTCATCGCGGCATGATTCCGTCAATGTGATTTTGTTCAGTAATTAGCGTCGGATAGTTTTTCAGTTTCAGTGAAAGCAATTATTGAGAACGACGTATTTTCCAGTTTTTTGCTTGCCGCAGCCTGTATTTTTATTCAATCGGTTTAATCTTGATTTTGTTTGCTTTCTTTGCTTCTTGCTTCAGCCTTTCAACTTTTCACCCGTAAGCATTGCTTGCACATTTTAGAACTGGGGATGCAGTGTTACGTGAAATCGATTTCCTATTTTAAAAACTTGCTATGTGGTGAGACTTTGTCGCCGCTGTGGAGACTAATTAAACTGGGCTGTGTCCTTTATGCCCGTACTCTCATCGCAAACAAGCCTGTAAAACCGACAGGAGTCAAGTCTTTCCACAAGATTATCTTGGATGTTTAGAGCCACTGTAAATCATCGTTTCTGAAGGCAATGGTCTGATGAGGAAGACACTGATTTTGTCCACGGCCGTCGTTTTATTTGGACTTGCCACAGTCTTAAAATTTTTTACGAACAGTCTTTTACGATTTTTCCACAAGAAAAAAGATTTCCTTTTTTGGCAATTGCTTCCGTTTTAAAGCTAAGCTTAGTAGCTGTCACTGACGTTTGCCTGACCATCAGAAAAAAATCGGATTGCTGATCTCGAACGTTTTGTTTCAGGGCGGAGCTGCCCCACCACACTGTAGAATTCACCCCCTTGCTTCGTCATATAATGTAGTTTGGTGTTATATTCTTTCGCAACGGAAATAATTTCTTGGTCGTTCAGACATAATCTGGCACCAAACTGCTTAACAACGACACGTTTTTAGCCCACGAACTCTTGGAACTCTACCTTCAACATCAGTTTTCGTTTCTTAATCTTACTTCCACTCGCTGACGAGGTCATTGCTTTTAACTAAGGCTGAAGCAATGACTTGTCCTTGCCTGACATCGTTAAGTTGTTACTCCGGCAACACAATGCTACGCAATTTAACTGGTTGGAGTATCAGTGGAAAACAAGCCTTGGGTGATCATAATGGCATTAAAATTCAAAATGTTTGGCCTACTTACACAGATCACACGTGCATAGCAAGTAGAAAACTTTGTGTACAGATCACGTTGTGCAAGTTTGTCGGAAGAATGAAAGACATATACCATTTTGTGATAAAACCTTTAACGAAAGTTTTACAAATTTTTGATTTAATGCTTTATCTGTCAGGTACAGTCTATTCTATTTTTTCTCTTCATGGCCACACACGTGCGTGTGCCGCTGGCGATAAACAACAAACTTTAAAAAAGAGAAGCCGAACAAACATCACAACCAAACCTGTATGTTTCTTCATGGATGATTTCGGAATAAGCCAATTCCGCACCATGTTTCCGGCATGCCGCACGAGCATCTTCAATGTTGCTGCCGCTTTCTTGACTGAAAAAGTACTTGAAATGACCTGCGGTTGTAGTGAACCACTCCATACCGGGATCGGAGCCTCCAACCGAAGTAGTGCCTGTCAACAGCACCATATAAAATTCATCGAAAAGTTTCCAAACATATGTAGCCTCTATAGAATCAGAAAATGTTCTTTTTTCATACCTTCTTTAGGAAAGCGGAAGCAGAACGAACCGGTTCCCGACTCCTTATAGCAACAACCACGTGACAAACACACGTTCTTGTCTGTACTTTCCTCCCATGTTTTTCCGCAAGGCATGATTGGCTTCTTCTTTTGATTACATTTGTCTTCGAAAACAAGATCGAGTTTCGATAGAATCCGTTTCGTAGTGCAATAAAATAGTTTTGAAAAAAACTATGTGCATATCTCTTTGGCGTAGCTATATTTTTTTCAGAAAGACGAAGGTTATTGTCATCTCCGAAAATGTTCCTAAATTCATTTTGCAGAAATGAACTCGTGGATCATATCTTTACTTATGACGCTTGATTGAGAAAGCAGTCAGTTTTCTTTGTAGTATTCCGTATACGGCAATTTCCGTGCATGGGATCTTGAAACATGTCCCTGGTTGGGGTGTTACGGAGCGCTACTACAATTGAGTTAAATGTGGTGTTTTAATGGGGGCATTTTAGGGTATTTAGGGGTAAAAAATCAAACAAACCTTTTATTGATAATAGTATAACATTGTATAGAATATATCGACGGCTATTCCGTGATTACAAAAATGTGTTTTCAGCTCGATGACTGTTTGCAAATATTACGACTAGTACACACTGGATGTGTAACTAAATTTTTGTGTGGGTGAATCTGGTAGTCGTCATATCTCCTTTAGTGAGTTTGCTCAAAGTAGTTTTATACCTTCAAAGACATTTATGTCAACCCCTTGTGTCTTGTCATTGCATAAGTCGCTTGAGCGTTCAGCGCTGAACACAAATGTGGTCATTCTTGGGAGACTTTTGGGTAAGCAGGGCTTGGTAAATGGTTGCATTGTCAATTCTTATTGCTACTTTGCCCATAAACCACCTTGGTATTATAAGTAAGAGTTCCATTGCCAAGTAATCTGTGCAACAAACCACGTTTCTGCTTTCTGGTCAACATGGTTGTTTATGACTTTTCCGGTTTCATAAAAATGTTTTGCAGAGTTTTGTTGATAATACTGCTTTTTACCTGAAAACTCGTTAATGTGTTTCAATTGTTTAACTGTAACTACACCACACCTGTTTCAGTCTTATCGAATAAAAGTGTTTCAAGCAGACCTTCGGCTCCTTGTTGAAGTGACTGAAAGATGCCAACATCACTGTGAGTTTTATTTTCCAAAATTCCAATACGATATACGTTGCTGGCCCACACACCACCTTGTCCATTAACCGAGCAAGATGTACTTGGACCGTATTTCAAGTAGGTCTCCCCGGCTTCTGCAGAACTTGCACACCACCGGCCGCCATCCTGGAAAAAAGCTTTTTAACACTTTGTGACTACACTTTTATTTCGCTGCTTACGTTTATCTGAATTTGCAACAGTAACTATTTCTTTTCGTTTTTTTACGTTTGGACGCCCAACAGAAAACCAGCGGGACGACATAGACGTAGCCAGGGGGGAGCCAAAGGGGTCACGGCTCCTCCAAAATTTTAGAAAATATAGTCATTTTATGCTTTGAGAAGCGTTTTTCCAAACAAAATAGTGTTATTCGCCAAAAATCAAACATTTTGGCCCCCCCAAATTATTTCCCCTCCCCCAAACGTATGGGCTGGCTACGCCATTGCGGGACGAAAGCTCTTAGCTTCGTAGACAAGGTAGACAAGACAGATGCGGATACTTTTGCCAAGTTGTAAGTAGCATTGCTGTTTCAACTCCTGCACAACACCTACCATCAACTGCGACTCGAAAAGTTAATTAAACATGCTTCCCTGAGCACCAGTGGCTTAACCAGCCCATAAATTTGGGGAGAGCAAAAAAAGTGGGGGGGTCAAAATGTTTGATTTTAGGCGAATAACACTATTTTGTTTGGAAAAACGCCTCTCAAAGCACAAAATGACTATATTTTCTAAACATTTTGGGG
>JGI24159J19872_10006319_pt1 | contig 15423 bp, 18 predicted proteins | sample Ectturendosymbi4_FD_19872 | JGI IMG/M metagenome (IMG submission 19872) | reverse complement strand
AACAAAATTTTACAAGATTTATGTAGTACAGTAACTGTTAACAAACATACTATCAAAGACCAAAAAAGTTACTGCTGTTTTGGAAATATTTTCATTTCTGGCAATGGTAAATTGAATACAGTGTTGTACTATTTTAACCTCCTTAACTTGATGCTCCATTTTGTACTTGCTTTTCATTGTTCAGCATTTCAACTTTCAAGCACTGTTTTTGCTTTTTCGGGTTTAAACACCGTAGGCAGTTCTCTTACATTCAATGTTATCTTCTTATTGCTTTGTTATTTTAAAATTCTTTTTTTGTTCATGGCACTGTGTTTATTCATTGTAAACAGTGTATACTGTGCTAATAAGTTAGGCTAATCAAGTATTGAAATTGCTGCAATTTCAAAAATTCTCGCTTATAAATCCTGATTTTTAAGGTTTTAAAAAAACAGGTAAAGCATGACATATATCATATTTTTGATAATGACGCAAAAAACAAGATTTAAAAATTTGGAAACATCGGTATCGGCCTCAAAAAAGCCTATCGGTCGATCTCTAATTACAATGCATCTTTTCTGTGTCTAAATTATCTGGCATTGCACAAAACATCTTTATTTTAGCTCTGAATAATGCCCATTCTCAAGTTGGATAAATCTCATGAGATTTATCCAACCACGAAGGTTTGCTTCTGAATGTTGAACCATCCAATTCGTTGGGCTGGGCATTGCGATTCTCTCACGTCTTGCGACTCGAACCTGCAAGTTTTCCAATTGTTGGTGTAAAGCATCAACTCTTTCGTCCACATAAAATTTATGGACAGCATCGTTACTCTCAGCTGGATTCGCAAGTCCAGATCTTTTGTGGTTATTCATTTTCAAATTTTCTTGAGCACCTACCGGATTCGCGTAAAAGGTTCTCTCTCTTAGAGCAAAGTCAACAAATCGTTTTGTGACAGCATCATCAGGATCGGCTGGTTGTCCAAGATCCGTTATATTTTTCCCATTGAAATCTTGATGTTCTTCTGGTCGAGAAGTTCCATCCAAGAACATAACTCTTTTACTGATATTTTCATTCGTTGCAAGTATTAATTAATCAGTGTATTTTTTGCTCTCAGCACTCAAATCGTTAGTCAACGATTTTACTACAGCTTTCAAATTTTTCAAATTAACTGCATGAGACGGTTGTCTAGGGTCAGCCAACACAACAATTCTGTTATTATTCATTTTCAGGTTTGAAGTCATTTAATTTTGTCCATCAAGCCTAAGATATTTCTGTGCTTCCAAGAGGTTGTTAACCTTTATCTCGCTGTGTAGGCTATTTGTCTGTTCATTGTTTCGAGATTACGGCATCATTTTCTTTTTCGGGTTCAGGCACGTTATTCAAAGCCTGGGACAGAATGTTTTGAACCACTTCCCCATGGTTTCACATCAAATCATCCACTATTGTGTCAGCAGCACTGGCTGCTTCTTATAAAACACGTGTTTCCGAATCGTGAAGTGTTCTCAAATTCACACCGTCCTGGTTCTTTTGTGGGCTTGCCATTCCAGTCACTCTAAATCCTCCTAAAGATAAATCATTTCGCATCCAATTTTCCCCATCACGTCGTTTCCAGAACTTAGTCTGAGTGCATCGTTGCTCTGCTCAGGTTCACCCAAGTGTGAAATCTTGTTTCCAGACATCGCAATCCCACCCTGCATACTCCCACCCAGAGGTGAGAATTTCGTGTCACAATAGGCCTTTGTCACCGCATCACCTTCGTCAACCGGAGGCGTTTTTAATAGGTTTTTGCTTCATGTCAATCGGAGCGTCTCTTCGAATGAATTTTTCATTACCATATTGTCTCTTCACTGCATCGTTCGGACCCTGTGGTAGGCCGAGATTCGAAATGGCGTTTTGATTCATATCAGTAGCTTGACCTTTTCATAAAAAGTTGTTTAAATATTCATGTGAAACTTCGCCCACATTGGTTACATTTTGACTTCTCGGTGTTCGATCAAATTTATCTACTGTCATATTTATCATAACACCAAAAAATGTTTATCATTTCTTGGAGTTGCTTTCCTTTTTGCATCTCTTTCAGAACAAAAAAGACATAAATTACTGCAAACACTTCTTGCCTCGGTTGAATTTTCTTTTCTGAGGTTAAATTGATACATACAAACCCGTGTGGCTTTGACCATGCTGCTTCACACATTCTCCTGAGTTCAGCAAAGGTCATGTCTCGCGAGGTATGGTCGTAGTATATAAGAACCAATCTTCTATCATCTCGTGGGAAGAGACAAGAAAAAAATTCCATTTTCCCTGACTGTATGATATGGGAGTTTGGTATTGTTCTCATTCAGATACAGGCAATCACAATTTGAATGACGTCCTCGCGTATAATAATCTTCACTTTTATTATTTTTCTGCAGAGGGACATCGTCAAAAATCATTAGATTCTTTTCTCTCAGTGACAAATGGCTCAGATCGGGAATGTCTTCATCCAATACAAAAAATCTGGATTCGATACTTTTCGCAAGTCCTTCTACCAATGCATCATGTGGAATGCCATCAATGGGTAATTCTTTAAAAATGGCAGGATGATATTTTTTGGGAGGTGCTCTTTAAAACATTTTTTCAAGATCTGATATTCAGGTTGAAAGAAACTCTTGTTGAAAAAATTCACTTTTAAATAATCCAACCAACCCGGCTTGAGAAGAAAGTTAATGAGAAGTTTTGTCTTGCCACATTCCGAGTTTCTGACAATGACACCCCTCCGACATTTTGGCAAGAAGGGATGATTGTTGTTTTTTTTTCAGAATGAATGCAATTAAAATAATCTACGTCCGTTTATTAAATGGCAGAAATGTGTTGTGTTAAATGGAAAAAGAATACAAAAACAGGCAATGTTGTGCTTGTCATGACAAAAAACAATCGACAAATGAAACGTGGGAAATGCGTCGTTTATGGAACGACAAAAACACAGTTTGTGAGCAGCGAGCAGTGGTAGCTTCTTGAACAACGCAATGAACAACTTTCCATTTGAAATGCATTTGCCCGGACATAGTTTCACAGGACCCGGCACAAAGTTGAACAAACGTTTGAATCCTGATATGACCCCAAAAATGTGGTCAAAACCAATCAACAGAGTCGGTAAATCTGCTTGTCATCATGACATTTGTTATGTGAAAAACAAAGCTACGAAAACACGCAATGAAAAATGTGACAGAGAGATGCTTAATGAACTTGATGGAATCTTCAACCCAACGCTTCGTGAAAGAATGGAACGGTGTGTTGTTTCCAAAATCATCGGGACAAAGAAACACTTTGGATAGGGGCTAATAAAACAGCATGATTTGGACCGACCAACTAGCTGACGAACTTCACAAACCAGTTGTCAAGAAATTCCGAAAACGAAGAGAGTTTGTGAACGGAATCGATAAAATTTGGGCGGCCGACCTTGTGGACATGCTATTATTTTCAAAATTCAACCGTGGAGTCAAGTATCTTCTGACTGTGATTGACGTATTTTCAAAATACGGCTAAATGCTTCCGCTGAAGACCAAAAGCGGAATTGAAGTGAGTAATGAGTTTGAGGAGATTTTCAAAACATCAAAACGAAAACCAGAAAAGCTTTCGACAGATAAAGGGAAATAATTTTTTGATAAATGTGTTAAAGAGTTGGGTGTTGAACTTTACTCAGCCGAGAACGAGGAGAAATTAAGTGCTTTTGAACGTTGGAATCGCAAAATGAAGGAACAAATGTATAAATATTTCACAGCCAATAATACCAACAAATATATTTACGTTCTTGACGACTTTGTTGGGAGATACAACAACACGAGGCATTAATCAATCGAAACGGCACCTGTTGAAGCAAGCAAAAAGACAAATGAACTGACAGTTTACAGAAATTTCTATCCAGACTTCCCATGAAAGCAAAGTTTAAAATTGGAGATAAAGTCCGAATTCATAACAAAAATGTTTTTTTGAGAAGGGGTATTCCCCTAATTGGTCAGAAGAAGTCTTCACCGTTTCAAAAATTCAACACACAAACCCCATTACTTATAAAATAACAAACTTTAACAATGAAGAGAAGCAGGGCACGTTTCATGAACAAGAACTTCAAAAACAACCCAAGAAATTTTCAGAATCGAAAGGGTTGTGAAGAAAGGTAAAACACAAAGTTACAGAACTAAAAACAGAACTTGGAGTGAACAGAGTTCAGGTGACTTTAAAGACCAGTAAACTTTACCTTGATTGCCGATGCACTGAATTTTTCAGGTGACTGTAAAGACACCTGAACTTTTCCCTGGTTGTGAACACACTGAAATTCAAGACCCCTGGGTTTTGGGGTTTTGCTCTGTTTGTAGACGCACTGAAAAGGCCCTAAGCATAATTACCACACAACTGATAAATCTCTACACACAAATCATCGAATTGCGAAAATTAACAGCAGATTATTTCCACTCATTAGCATTTTTTTCATCCTGCAACATGTGTTGAATATAATGACACCTTTCAAAAATTTCTGTGACAGGCACACCCAGCTGCTTAAAATTTGGAAACGGTGCAAGAAGCCTGCTTATTTGACGTAGCCGAGATCCTTGTCTTTTTCCGAGATGCGTGAATTCTTCATCCAATGCGCCCAGTAAGGAACGAGGGCATTTAGTTCCCAGACTGGTGAATTTCAAACGCGCATTCAAAATTTATGCCTGCTTCAATCGAAACAGCAAGAAAATGTTTAATAGCCGGGCGCAAACCTGTGTAAGTTCTGAGAAGAAAACTTTTCAAATGTTCAAGGGAATGAACCAGCTCATCATTGTTAATGAGATGGCACAAAATATATTCGTGTAGCTGTCTTCTTGTCAATTGTAAATTCAGCTTCAAATTTCAGCTTCTTTACTGGTTAAGGAAAAGCAATCCCTGGCCTTTGAGGTTTCACAAGATCGTAAACGTCTGGACTCAATTTTCCTGGTATAAACAATCATTTCATTGAAATACATTAACCGTTGTGAACATGCTTTCTTGCGATTATCATCGTTTTGCTGGCTTGCTGAGGAGGCACCTCTTTTTCTACTGGGGATTGATGTAACTTTTATTTGATGGTAAACAGCTTTCGATAGATTTTGATCAGTTTGTGGGCTGCCAACCTGCTGCGGTTCTGGTGAACTATGAAACACGCTGCTTGAGTCAGATGTTCTGTCATAATCCTCAATATCGCTTAATTCTGAAAATCTTGAAACAATGCTTTCATTGCCTGAAGTTGCCATCTCTTTCAAGCACACTCTGTGGCTGGCATTCAGAACTGTGTGCGTTGCAAAAATACTTGGCATTGGAAGTCTTTGAAAGGTTCTGCCACGTCAAAAACGAGCGCCCTTATAAAATTATTTTAAGCGCGCGCGATGGTACGTCGCGATCACCATGGCAAACGTCCGCCATGAATGTCACACCAATGCACTAAAACGTGACGAGGCGCTCGCCGCGGCGATCGCAAACACTTGAAATCTCCTGCCACTGCCGCGACTTGCTTGAAATGGCGGGAAGACACACGGGATTTCGGAAAAAGCGTTAGGAACAATCAATAACTTTGCGTGGACGCGTCATAGGACCGTCAGCGCCCGTGACTTTGTGGGGGAGGAAATAGGACCTGTCAATGGCCGTGACTTTGTGGGGGAGGAAATAGGACCTGTCAATGGCCGTGACTTTGTGGGGGAGGGAATAGGACCTGTCAGTGGCCGTGACTATNAGGGGGAGGGTATAGGGATTTGGAAAAATGGGCCAAGAATGGCAAAACCCTTCTAATCATTGATATGATAGGTATTGACAAGAGCCCTATGTTGGCTACAGTGAAAACATGACAAGTGTCAATTATCAATTGAGCAGTTTCAACAGAGCATGAAAGAGATGTCGCAGTTGAAACCTGACAACCTGAGAGAAAAATACATTGCAGCATGTTTGCAAAGTCCCAGGGTTTGTTGTAAAAGTCCTACAAGATGGTTCCCATGTCTTGGGAACGTTTGAAATATATGTTACAATATTTTTCACCAACGTTTATTGCTTTGAACGAGATGAAGTAACCTAACATAAATGTTTTCCAACCTTCCAATAAGAGCAGACATTCATGCAAATATATGTGGCCTGTGCCTCTTTTTCAGGGGGACCGTGCTGGTGCTGCATGGCCTGTTGCCCTTGCTGCGGGTTGCAAGCATTACTGTTGTTCACTCTTGCTACCGCGTTGCTCATTGGTTTGATCGTTGGATTAATCGTAGCCGATCAAATATTTGGTAAGCTTCAGTTATTTGAAAGTGACCTTACTTTGTCAAAGGACACACAACGGAAGGTCAGCTGTTGGTAACCTAAGGCATTTGACCACATTTGTCACACCGCTGTGGCCTGCTTCAAACACAATGTCTAACCAACCGTGGTAAATTTGTTTCATAGGGCTTCCTATAAACGACCATTGATGATGTTTTGTTTTTGTTCATGCACTTGCAATTTTCGGAAGTTGTTTTGCAAGACCAAAGTTGAATGCATGTTTGAGGGAAAACACTCAGATCTTGATCTTAACATGAGCGACCAGATGTGTTTGAAAGGTTTCGGCTATATTCTTTTATTTGAAAATATTTGCACTAAAAGTAGAAACGACAGTGAAAGACATTGAAATGGATGCATAAAAATGTGAAAAGTGAAGCAGACTTATGCGCAGAAACGCAAAGAGCAAATCGCAGACGTTGAAGTGTGGAGTCGCTAGATTTGCATTTTAGTGCAAAATTGTTTGCACAATATTATTAAGATAATTTAAGCAGTGTTTATAAGAAAGCTCGTCAAAAAAATTAACTTATCTTCAGCAATACTTCATCATTAATTGTTTGCTTTCAGATGTCTTCTCCAATAAAGTAGCACCACCTCCAACAGTGCCGGTAGGCTGTTTCGCCTTACGCTTGTTCTTCACATCGGTTTGCACTAAGATCATAAACTTTTTATCTGGAAGATCTTAAATTTATTTCAGTTGCAGAGTTCAAATAAAAAAATGCAATATGTGGGTTAGACCAAGATGCAGATCATAAAAGTTCTGATATCTGCATGATCTTAAATTTATTTCAGTTGCAGAGTTCAAATGAAAATGCCATCTGTTGCTTACGAGTGAAATTAAGCTTTTACCTTATTTTCAAACATTGGTTCACGAAAAATGGAAGTGCTAAATAGCCTTATAATGAAAATCACGGCCAATGAAAACGATACAAACGACATATTGCAAACGTTTCAATTACTCCTGTTATCACCATTAGTGCATTGCAAATTGAACTGCAGTGATCATGCTGCAAGTCTTATTGGTCACTGAGGAAAGCACTGTGAAAAATGAAAAACGCGAAGGGCTGCACTGATGATGATCGTGACGCGACAGTTTATCAAACGACAGTTTATCGAACAACAATTCATCGAACGACAATTCATCGAACGTCAGTTTATCGAATGGCAATTCATTGAAACGACAGTTCATCGAACCGACAGTTCATCGAACCGACAGTTTATCGGACCGACAGTTTATTGAACTGACAGTTTATCGGACCGACAGTTTATCGAACCGACAGTTCATCGAACCGACAGTTTATCGGACCGACAGTTTATCGAACCGACAGTTTGTCGAACCGACAGTTTATCGAACCGACAGTTTAACGAACCGACAGTTTGTCGAACCGACAGTTTATCGAACCGACAGTTTAAGGAACCGACAGTTTATCGAATCGACAGTTCATCGAACAACAGTTCATCGAACGACAGTTTATCTAACAACAGTTTATCGGAGGACAGTTTATCGAAGCAAGACAAATTAACAAGCAAAATGTATGCGAAAACAGTCAATTTCCTTTGCGCAGGTAAAAACGTTTTTGCAAAATATCAAGCTTGAGGGGCGGGTTTTAACCCCAATCCTCCTCTTGCGTACACCCTTGTTTGTCACTGACATACACAAAATCATTCAAAGCCACTTCAGTTAGCCTTCTTGATACTAAAGAAAGATAAAAACGGACTTTGCACTTGGACAAATTTAAGTAGAGAGTTATGACTGCAGCTGTACATTACAGCGTGATGACCACGCCGTAATAATGTCTTGCAACAGTTAAATCAGATAAGTCGGTTCGATGAACTGTCAATCGATAAACTGTTGTTCGATAAATTGTCGTTTCGATAAATTGTCGTTTTGATAAACTGTCGATTCAATGAACTGTCGGTTAGATGAACTGTCGGTTCGATGAACTGTCGGTTCGATGAACTGTCGGTCCGATGAACTGTCGGTTCGATGAACTGTCGGTTCGATGAACTTTCGGTTCGATAAACTGTCGGTTCAATAAACTGTCGGTTCGATAAACTGTTGGTTCGATGAACTGTCGTTTCGATGAACTATCGGTTCGATAAACTGTCGGTTCGATAAACTGTCGGTCCGATAAACTGTCGGTTGGATAAACTGTTGGTTCGATGAACTGTCGGTTCGATGAACTGTCGGTTCGATGAACTGTTGGTTCGATGAACTGTCGGTTAGATGAACTGTCGGTTCGATGAACTGTCGGTTCGATGAACTGTCGGTTCGATGAACTGTCGGTCTGATGAACAGTCGGTTCGATGAACTGTTGGTTCTATGAACTGTCAGTTCGATAAACTGTTGGTTCAATAAACTGTCGGTTCGATAAACTGTCGCTTCGACAAACTGTCGGTTCGATGAACTGTCGGTTCGATGAACTGTTGGTTCGATGAACTGTCGGTTCGATGAACTGTCGGTTCGATGAACTGTCGTTCGATAAACTGTCGGTTCGATAAACTGTCGCTTCGACAAACTGTTGGTTCGATGAATTGTCGTTTGATGCATTGTGGTTCGATGAATTGTCGTTCGATGAATTGCCGTAGTACCGATGATGATAACAGGAGTTATGGAAACGATTGAAATATGGCGCTTGTTTTGTTTTCATTGGCCGTGATTTTCAGTATATTTGCAAACAGCTGTAAATCTTTGCTTCTTATCGTCGTTGACGACGATTAAGAACACAAACTTTTCTTTTTTCTAATACTCCAGCAGAAGTCCATTTGAACGAAACGCTCAGTGCCTGAAAAGCTTCCGCAACCACGAAGCCTTGTCCGCAATGAGACATAAGTTAATTTTTTTGGTAGCCAATAGCTTTTACACCAAATGGTAATCCGAAGTGGTATTCAAAGTGTTTCAATAACAACTTATCTCCGCAGTGTCACGAAATATACAAACCAGCCCAAAAATCAAAAAGTGTTGCCAACAGATTTTTTCTTACAAACATCCCCCCTGAAACCATATCACAATAACGATTGTTTGTAAAAAAATACAGTAAGAATTTATTTAGTTAATTTCTATAAACCAAAGTAAGATGTATAGTCTAGCAGTTAATAAAATTTTAGTAAAGCATATTTCAAGAATGCACCATGAAAATATGCATACCACAGTTTAAAAAATGCCATGCTCTCTATCTTTCATGATCATAGAGCACCAGGTGCTAACTGAGCTCTGGTATAAGCAATTTGACAAGGCACACTTTTTTCTAAATTTGTCAAGCAATTCTTGAAACTGCACCTGAGTCAAGTGCTTTTCTCCATCGACACGCAGTGTGGTGTTAGATCTAATTAGCTGTTTAGTGTTTGTAAGACCTATTCACATGACGAGTCTCACTTTTTCACGAGTCTCAATAGTTCATGAGTCTCACTACTGTATTTCACAAGTCTCAATATTTCAAGAGTCTCACAACTGTGTTTCACGAGTCTCACTATTTTACCAGTCTAACTGCACTATTTCACAAGTCTCTCTATTTCATGAGTTTCACTATCATCAAGCCATGGCGGTGTTTTTACCATTACGATTCGTTTTCTACTGACGATGTCAAAGGTCTTAGACAAGTGGACACATGAATGAAAAATGGAAATAAACGCACGAATAAGTGAGATGGACATTTGAAATGCAACGGTTAGTCACTCAAGCGAATTGAATCATTTGTACTGACATTGTTTTAAATCTATTGCTTCTTCTTCATCCTTTGAGCAAGTTTTTCAAACCACTGTTTAGCCGTACTAGATCTGGAGTCAGGTGTTGGGCAGCCATTGAAACCATCAGACCATGCATTCCAAGAGGAGGTTGATGGATTGGACATTGGAGGACACGTGATCGACGGTTTGTTCTTCTGCGCCAAACTCACAGGCTGCAGAGGAGACCATACCCCATTTGTACAAGCAAGAAGGGATAAGTCCGACACCAGTGAAGAAGCGGTTAAGCCGGATCAAGGCTCTTCTTGGGAGGGTCATTCCGGAGGGGGCAGGTGCCGGTGTTGGGGATGAAAATGTGAAGTCTTGTAGGGCTGTCCGCCCACCCCGCATTCCATTGGTGATCAGCCCACTGTGTCATACTTCCGTTGTTGTTCTCAGATGAACTGATGAGATGTTGTGCAGAGAGTCCAAATGTGTGTCTCGATTTGAGGCGCCGTGCGCTTGCAAACGGTAGACGGATGAGCGCTGAGTGGAGCAGATGTCCAGACGCCATGGCACAGCGCAATAGAGACATGTTGGCTCCATTGCAACGAAGCTCAGCAGGTTGGATGCCTGCGAGGATGGGAAGGTTGTCCGCTGGTGTTGGACGCAGATATCCAGTCACAATTGGCAAGGCGTTGTTGATGGTGGGGTCGATAAGGCAGGTATGAGCACTGCGGGACCAGATAGGAGCGCAATACTCTGGGTTGAATAAACTAGTGCTAAGGTGGCTGTTCGCAACGTTGCTGTTCCAACACCCCAACCGGAGCCAGCAATCCGCCTGAAGAGCGCGACTCGCGATTTCAGCTTCTTGCGAAGTGACTCGAGGTGTCGGCGATATATGAGCGACCTGTCCAACCTTACTCCGAGGTATTTAGGCTCGGAGAAGAAGGGTAAGATTTCGTTGTTGAAGTTGATTTTAATTCACGTTTAGTTTCCTTGTTGTTAAAATGGAAGGCTGCCGGCACCGTTTTTGTAGTGCTGAGCTTTAGCTTCCAGGATTGGAGGTGTTCACCTAGCGTTGCCATGTCCTTGCTTAGCACTCCTTCCATTGCCTGCCAATTTCCATCAGCATGCATGATTGCTAGATCGTCAATATATGCATACTTTCTTGAGATGGTGGTTGGAAGGTCAGAGATCTAGATGTTGACGAGAAGGGGTGCCAGGACACATCCCTGTGGGACGCCGTTTTTGAGGAATCATAACCTGCTCCTTTTGCCATTTCCACTGGAAAGTGTGAAGCTGCGATTGCCAACCATTTGCATGATCATGTGGACCATGTGTATATCAGGCATAAATCGCAGCAGCTTGCAGGTGAGGCCTTGATTCCATACGGTAGGGAGTTGTGAGGTCAACAACACAGCACCGGCCGTTACCTTAGCCGAAAAGCTATTCTCGATGTCCTATGTCAGCAGGGTGACCTGGTCTACGGTCGACTTACAGTGTCAAAAGCCCTCCTGCCATGGGAGAAATGGGTCGATGATTGGTTCGACAGTTAGTTCGATACGAGCGTAGCTGAGTCCCTCGAAGATTTTCAAAGTGAGCACACAGCTGAGATATAGGACGGTAGCTCTTTTGGTCCCTTGTGGCTTTTCTGGCGTAGGGATCGCAACTATTGGTGCTCTTCTCTAGATGTTTGGAATTTTGAGTTGGCACATGCAGGAAGTGAAGTAATTCCAAAACCAAGATTTGAAAGACGACCCGGCGTGGAGTATAAACTCCGGGAAAATGGAATCCAATCCAGGCAGCTGAGGGCAGCAGCGAGCTCCACTGGCCTGAAAGGGTCAGAGATACTGTGATCCTCAGGTGTTGGGATCTTCCTTAGGTCGAACAGATTTTGGTTGATAAACCTGGAAGACTCGCGACCCCCGGTCCTGTGTGCCCCGTTCTTCACACGTTGCGACAGGATGGAGTTTGCCGGGACGGGGCACTGGTGAAAGGAGCATCCAGACCTTCATGTGAGTTTGTTGATGGTGCTCCACGCCTTGCGGGNAGNAAGCGAGAAATGGATGGAGTTAACAAGTTTCCCCCCATTNCTCCTGCTTCTTTTCCAGTGGTGATAGTAGGGACAAAGCGGCTCTATCAGAGTCAGTTCNGACTGGGGATCGGATGAAGCACGGATAGAGGGTCCCGTACTCTTTATCGCAGCATGGCACATAGTTCTTCCGACGGCCACGTGGGATACATTGTTTGGCCTGGGATAGTAAGCTCTCGCAAAAATGCTGGTATGCCCTTTCGACATTTCACGTGTCCGGAGGTGGCAATCTCTCTACGGATTCACCTGTAGGAAAAACGCTTCCAATCAGGCTTACGAAAGTTCCAACGCTTTCCAGATTGCTGTGGCAGAAACCGTAAGTCTTGGTGGCGTTATGAGAGAAGGCTGGTGTGCAGTGGCGTAACTGACAGGGGGGAAGGGGGACAGGGATGCGCGCCGCCCCCTTTGGCAAGCTAAATGAAAAAAATGGGCGTCCTGTTAGCCTGTATATGGGTATTTGGTTTTCTTTTGATTTTTGTACGATTTTGGGGCTCAAAATTCAGTGCAAAGAATATTGCAAAGGTTTTACTGTTGCCCTAAAAATGTTCGATACGAAACAAATGTACTACCATGTACTGTAATTACGGGAAAAGAAAATGCCTGCAAAGATTAGAATTGTTTTATGTCAATGTTTCTGATGAGTTTTATTATCTATTTTTTGTTTAGTTATGCATGTTCTATGTGTACACGTCTTAAGACTGATATCTCGCTTTTTTTGAGACAAGGTCGGGAATATTTTAGTGAAGACAGGTTGTCAACCCTGACGTGAAGCTAATCCATATGCCTAGCTGTAGATGCACAGAGGTCGGACTTATACCTGATTAACGTATTATGTGTAGTGATTGTTGTCAAAAATGTATTATGGCTAGCTGAGGCACTCTTCTCGTATTTTGTACTGCACAGCAGCAAGATACTTTTGGTGCTTGCGACCAAAGTTGAACCTTTGCGCAGCCAGCTGTTCAGACAGGCATATAGAGTTAATAGTGTAGTTCGCAGAGTTTATTTAGCAATTACTGCTAAGCTTGTCCCAACCGAGCAGTGCAGTTAGTGGAATATGGATGTTACCCATGTTGCGTCCACGTAGGTCCCCTTGGTTTATATTTGTTAACATTTGTAGTCTATTTGAGACACAAAATGTTAATAATCCACGCATGTGAAATGCACCATTAGATTAACAAGTCTAGACATCAGGAAGACTTATGCATGCGTATTTCGGCCAGTTAAAAGCACGATGCGCATGCTTTTCAAGCAAAATTCACTCAGGCGCTAATGAAAGAAAACGTTCATCGCGGTTCAATGCTTTGATCGGCCTCAGGTTTGTTCCTTCAGTAAAAGTGTTTTCATAATTGAACGATAGGCTTGATTCTGATTTCATTGAAATTTTTGTTGAAATTTGCATTTCATCACAACATCTAATTGTCGATTAAATGACAGTGATTAAAACCCAATTTCGTTTGCTAAGCTTCATTCTCAAGGCACGTCTTAAATAAAGTTTATCCTAACGTACTTATTGCACTTCGGACTATGCTAAACTGCCCCGATACTGTTGCCAGCGCTGAAAGGCGTTTCAGCAAACTGAAGCTGATCAAAATCTTCAACGGGTCTCTTGCAACCGACAGCAGACGATATGTATTAGGAAAGTTGTCAAATCGAAGCCGTCGCCACTGCCGATGTGGTGACCGCAGGAATTTTCCTGGAAGACGTCTGTCCGGCAGTCACCTGTACTGGCCGAAACTCGCGAAGGCCATGTCCGGTGCCGACGTTCCATCGGTGACAGTGGTAATTGGCTGCTTCCTTCTGGTCACGCAGCAGTCCAAGTTTTGACAGTTTGACAGTTTTATTGATTTCAGCTGCAAGGCCCACAAGACATGGCTGAGCGCTCATAGAAAACAAACTCAGACACTTGCGAATTTTCATCACATTCAAGGCATTCATACACGCTCCAACACATACGAGACGAAATTACTGGGGACGTATTACGAAAACAACTTCCCAAGAAGTATTATGATCTAGAGTCGTACTTATTCTTTAAAAAAGTGAAACTTTGCAGCCAGGACACCGAAAAACCTTTCGATTGTCCAGTCGAAGTGGCCCAGCACAATGAAACATCTCAGTGATATCTAAAAGTGAAACAAAGACACAATTACCTATAACAGTGAAACGTACCTGGGATAAGAACCATGGAAAACTTCAGTTCCTACCACAAAACGCCAAGCACAACTTTACAAACTACACGAGCAATCAGAAACGTAAGCTAAACACGTATGCATAAACGATAAGACAGATGAAGTTATTATACTTATATTAAAACTTTAACTAGATGTTTCCAGTAGTGTATTTTTCAGACATTCATTCATATTGCAACAGCAAAAATGATCGTTATTGGCTACTAAAGGAATTATGGGATTTATCTTTGAATTTTCCCTCTACATTTGTCCGAAGAGTAGCTCCTCGATGGGAAATTGTTTTTTTGCCAGCGTTTGTTGAAACTTGTTGTATAAAATAGTTTTGGTTGGTTGCATATCTTGTATTATAGCAATGAACTTCAGTCGTTTTCTGAAACAAGTCTTTAAATGATATTGGCAACATTTCATGGGGAAATTTATGCATCAGTTTAGCTAATTATATTTCATAAATATCGTGAAGTTTCAGAATATTGAGAGATTTATACAGTAATGTGAGATCTAAAGTTGCCATGTGTAATAGGGCGTAGAATGTAATTGTGCACTACTTCTGGTCGTTACAAAACAGAATTAGTAGCTGTGCCCCATGAAACAATGTAATATTCTAGATGAAAGTGTGCAAGACTAAAATATAATACTTTTAAAACATCAATTGATACCACATTTCAAATTTCATAGAATACTGCAGATAAGACGATCTATCTCGTTTTGATTTTATGTATTGCACGTGAGATGACCAATCTGACGAACTGTCTGTCAAAGCCTCCAAATATGTTGCACATGTTGTTCGTTGAAAGCAGTTCTAATTAATTTTTATTTGGAACGAACAAGTTTGCGAAAGATTGCTGTTATTTTTCAAAGATTTTGTAAGCATAAATATTGACTTGGAGTAGTTTAAAATACAATTTACTTAAATGCAACCAGTTGTCTACTTTACTTAGTTCCACATTTACCATTTCCTGCAAATTGTCAAGATTTTCATGGGATAGACAAAGATAAGTTCAAGGTTGTTGGCTGGGCCGGCCTTAAGCTGATGCAACCGATGCAGCTGCATTGGGACCCGCGCCTTTGGGGCCCTGCGCCATGGTGATTGGGTAGATTGATCATTTCTTCCAGATACACCTTGCGCTTGAGAATTCAGTAGAAACGCCATATAAATTTCATTGTTAACAAAGAATGCTCTCGTCAGAACTAGCAAATTTCCTCTCG
>JGI24159J19872_10006318_pt1 | contig 15424 bp, 13 predicted proteins | sample Ectturendosymbi4_FD_19872 | JGI IMG/M metagenome (IMG submission 19872) | reverse complement strand
CTATATATCCGAAGGACGTCAGGTTCGAACACGGGACGCCAAACTTGCTTCTTGTTCCGGGTGGCATTTAACCTCGTTACGCCCCTGTCGATAGGTATGGGACTCATTTTGATAAAATAGGTCAAATAGGTTTAAATCTGGCTCTGGTTGAGAAGCGATGACTTGTAGCCTTCATTGTGACTTGCGCTCTTGGTCCAACTGTTAGGCTTCCTCCAATCACACCTGCAAAATAATTCCTTTACTTCGTTCGTTACCAACAGACTGTTAGATTCAGAGTGCGATTGTAGTTCGGTGCTGATATCATTTCGATTAGTGGCGAACCGGTCATTGGCTTAGGAAGCGGTAAAGGAAGTTTTGCCTTTGGAATCAAGAATGTTGGCAGACAAGGCGGTCTGCACTCATAGGTGTAGCCATGGGGGCTAGGGGGGAATCACCCTACAAATTTTCAGAACATATAGTCATTTTGTGCTTTAAGAGGCGGTATCCGAAACAAAATAGTGTTATTTGCATAAAATCAAGCATTCTGCCCCCCAATTTTTCTGGCCCCTCCCAAATTTTTGGGCTGGCTACGCCACTGCCTGCACTCCCTGTTTTAACTGCTGACCTGCCAGTGGCGCGAACGAGTCTAGCGCTCCTGCCTGAAGTAAAAATCCCGCATTGCGAACACACTTGGTTTTGGTGCGTGGCACTTTCATGAACTTGTTTCGTTTCCATGACCGATGTTAGCACGTTCAAGTTGGCTGGATGCACTTGTGGATACGGATGACAGCGTAGCGTACGTGGGGTTGTCATCTCGGCTGTTTGGGGCGTTATTCCGCTTGATTTCTTTTGCTGTATTTCCATGCATGTGAAGTTGTTTGTCGAGGATTTCGGCCAATAAAACAGTTGTAACACTATCAACCGATTTAGACGAAGCCACAGATGCTTTCAGCCATGGGACAGGTTTGGTGTACACAGAGATATGAAGTTTTTGTTAGCATGTCCAGTTTTACTTTGCAGAAAGTAGCAGATTTTCGCGTTCTAGTTGTTAAACAAGCAATGAAAACGCAGGAAAGGTAAAGGGGTGAACTCAACGGTATACGGGAAGCTTAGCTGCGCAGTTTATCATTCTTTTGCACGCCTTAGAACAGTGTTTCTCAACCATTTTAAGACACGGACTATTTTCGGTCCAGTATAGATCTTCGCGCATTCAAGATAAACTAAGACTACGGAATGTTACAAACACTAGTTTTAGCATATTCGGCTCATCGCCAACATTCACAAATTTCGATGAGAAACTTGTCTCTGAGTTTGTCTCACAAGCATGTTGAAATAAGAGCCTGTGTTCGTCAACGTACACCTTATGTCGTCTTCTGGTTGAAGTTGGAATCAGTGCGAGGTTTTAAAAATAGTTATAGCGTTCAAAAACAGCTTCACAGCGGTATGTACTTGGAAAATGAAAAAGCTTTTGTTGTCTGCAGACACAGATCAGAGAGATATGGTTCCATTGTTTGGACAGCCACTCAAAATTGAGTTAGATTCCGCAGCTGTCGTCAACTTTGCAGCTCAATCTGCCGTGAAAAGCAGCAGGGTGAATCTGTAGCAATGCTGCTGGAAGTTTGAAAATCCATTATAGTGTGAGATTATGACTAGTGTGCCAGAGTGAAGAGCTTAAAATACGCTTATGCAGGCTTCTTTTCACACAGTATAAAACTACGTGGCTTGTTGGAAATACCTCTGTGAAAGGTTTGTCGGAATACGTCTTTTTCGTTAAGGCTTAGTTCTGACTTCTCAGCGAGTACTAAGTGCAAAGCTATACTTGCTCTGGTGAGATTTCATAATTCATATGCTTAGTTTTTACGCATGCACGGTATTCTAATTTTAGTAAGTTCTAAAGTTGTCCGATAGTCGTGTTAAGATACAGCTCTATTTCTCATTGCTTGAAACAGTTTTGCGAGAGTGCCTAACTTTCTTGCTTTTTCACCGCTAAGTTGATCTGGTTGTTGGTTGTTCTTAAATTATGACTTATTTGTAGAAAGTGCTCGCAAAAATGGATATTAGGCAGTTATGAAAGAAAAGCGTTTCTGATAGCCGAAGTGTAAAAAACCATTCGAACAAATGATTTCTGTCCAACCAGCACAGACTAATGAAAGAACCGCAAACGAAGTTGTTGATAGTTCAAGTCCATTTCAGACTCAGTTGTGTGGAGTTCATGAGAGTCGGAAGGATTTTTTCCAAGGGAGGACCACGAGGGGATTTTTTCGAAATTTTTCTACGGGGTGCAAAAAGTGGTGAAATTTGTTTTTACCCACTCGAAACTAAGAAAACAACCTTTTTTGGCGAAATTTTCAAAATCAAGGTGGCCTTTCCCCCCTTCCGACGCCCATGGTGGAGTTCACAATGATAACGAGATTTATGCACCAATTCAACAAATGCTATAACGGATGACAGAAAGTTCACTTTTGCGGCAAACTCATATACAGATCCACACGAAAAAGATTTCAAAATCGATGCAAATGGAGCGCGTGCTTTCATGGTGCATTTTCTTTGTGGTGTAGAAACAGTAAAGCGTATTGTGAACGTCAGTTTGCATTGTAACGTCAATACCCTGAAAAATATAAGTAATATGATAACGTTGCCCCCTTCCCTGGAAAAATTTCTGCGGACGCCTATGCCTTTTTTCGCCCTTTCAGCAAGCTTTGAGGTATAGGCAAGTCAGGCTACAGCTAACCATGTACGAATTGAAAACTAAACAAAACAATTATGAATATGATGACACAACCGTTCTTAAATATTTTACTTTTACTACACAACTGCTTAAATGGAAAAAATCTACACATTGTTCTGTGCATTCACTTTGTTTATTCTTGATTCTTGAATGTTCAATGTAATCAATAGTTCAAAAATGAATAATTTAAATCTATTCAAGAATTTTCAAGGACGTCGGAAAATATTCAAGAATACAAGATGTTTTTTAAGAATCAAGGACATAACGAGTTTTGATAGCAAATTCAAGGACAATTCTTGGCGCTCAAGGACGTCTGGCAACCTCATATGTAACCCAAAACAAAATAATTTATCTTAAAAATGTATTAAAACGCCCAACATTGACAATTTTCTCAAACGTCCTGCCTGAAAAGATCAAACAATCAAACAATTTGTTTTATTTTCATAGTTTCATCAATCAGCCTTTGCAGATTTTTGCTATAATATCTCAATTTTTAAATATTTTGGGAAGGCATTAGTTGTCGGACCCCTGTCTGAATAAGGTATATCTATGGCAGCAATAATTTGATTTACAAGGCTACTTTAAGACAAGTGTGAACTAGTCTCACAACACGACAATGGCCGTAGTAGTTTTAGGTTGGGTCTTGAATGCAAGATGCTTTCCAAACACCATGTCTGGATCCGGGGATGTTTCACATGAAAATAAATTGTTTCAAACCTCTTCTTATATTAAGATGGAAAACTATTAGAATCGCTTTCATGACTAAGAGAAGTGTACCTATTATGAAGAAATTAAATTTTAACACAGGTCATACAGAACACAGAATAGAAAAACCGCAAGCTCAACGGCAAAGAACTTCATAGTCGTAATTGTTATTGCTTTCTCAGTGACGTCAAACGGATGATACTTTAGATAATGGCAAGATGCTTCATTGTTGTTTGAACTTTTGCAAAATACTTTGATATTGTGGTCCCTAGATTCGCAAGTGCAGTTCTTCTGTCATTTCCTTTCTTCATCTTGCGTTTGCACCATGATTTCTACGCGTCTAAATTTCAGTGCAGAAACTATATTCCAACCAGTGGCTGGCTAAACAAACAAAACGCGCATTGTTGGCTGCTTTCAGTGAACGCCAAGCAATCCATGGATCCCAACATTTATATTGTTGAAAAGCTTTAGCCAGTCGGACGACATGCTTCAAAATAGAAAAATGTCCACACAAAGCGTCTTGTCCATTTGTTAGTCAAATGAACTGCATGTCAAATGTTTGAGCATCATCCAAAATGTTTAAAATGTAGGGAGAAATTTACTGAGACCCTTCGTTTGATAGAAGCCGATTTAATCTGGCGATAAACTCTTAAGTCGCTGCACCGTTTGGAGCTGATTTGGTACTTGTTAGTCAAACCTTTTTCAAAATGTAATTCGAATGCCAATACGTAATATTAAGCTTGTTTTATCATAAGTCGTATAAGTCGTAAACTTCAGCTATTGATATTTCTATATTTTATCTGAATTGTAATGACAATCATAGAGAAAATATTTTTCAAAATTGTGCGCTCAATTGTATTTTTTATTTTTTACCCCAAATAATTTGATAGCAATTGCAAAACCTTTGAAGATACACAGAAGGGTTCCGATAAATATCAACAAATGTAACAAACACGTTGTTTCCATATCACAATAGGTCTCTTTCCTAGAACAGTTTTTCCTTGAAAATGATTAATTTCGATGTGCTATTGGAAAAGATTGGAGGTTTCGGTGCTGCCCAAATTGCAATTTGCATACTGCTCAGCTACGGAAGCACGATCAGAGCATTCAACTCAGTGGCACCGGTTTTTATTGCCTACCAACCGGACTCATGGTACTGCCGATGATTTTTACTTTTTAGTTTGTAGCTTTGCGAAGCCAGACTTGTGTTAAACATGAACAATCGCGAATGCATTACAGCAAAAGTGGTTAGACAGTAATAAATCTGTCTGAAAAAGTACTTATTAATACTTTTAAAAACAACAATTAATAAGAAAATGAATAAAGCCAAGGATGAAATTAAAAGCGTAATTCATGGAAATAAACGTATAGACCACATATTTAAACTAAATTTACCAAGGTGTCGTTTTCGACACCAAGTGATTTTTAAATTCAATTTTTGCAAAATCTGCATATCCTGTGAGTTTTAGATTTATTGACTTTTCCTCAAAAACCTACTGCTTTTCAAAAATATGGTTGGTGCGATCCTGTTTCATTTTTGTGACAGTGATTTGATCACTTTAACTTTTGCACCCCACCGTTTACCAAGGTGTCATCTTCGACACCCAATGCCAGGAGATAGCCAAACCAATTATTTGTTTCTTGTGGTGCTTGTTTTCACACCTAAAGAAGACGATTGTTTCATGTGCCGACTGAGATGTTTACAATCTGATGGCAAAGACGCTGTTTTGTTTAGACTTCAGTGCTGTTTGTCAGGTTTTACTGCATATAATGTTGTGCAGCGGTGTAGGCAGAGCCGTATCAGCCGCACTACATACACCCAATTGGGGGTCCCACGCTGTCACAGCGACCCAAAACTCGGTCCCGTCACCACTTAGCCCCCCAAAGAAAGCTTTAACTTCTTAAATTCAAATATGAAACACCACAAATCAGTGAATTTGGGGGATCTTTGAAAGAAAAGTGCTTATATACTACAGTTATTTGTGCCTCTTTGAAAGCAAGGTATTTACACATTACAGTTGCTACTGTGGTCCCTTTGAAAGTAGAGTCTTTACACAAGGCAGTTGCTATTGTGGGCCTCTTTGAAAGCGTAGGACTTACACATTACAGTTGCTATCGTGGTCCCTTTGAAAGTAGAGTTTTTACACAAGGCAGACCTGCACGTTACAGTTGTTGTTATTGGGGTCCCTTTGAAAGCAAAGTAGCCTAATTACACGTTGCAGTTGCTCTTGGGGACCGCTTTGACGGCAGAGTACTGAATTATCACGTGGTTCGGAAAATATTATAAAAGCGGATAATATATTTTTCACCAAAAATGAGGAATATTTACCCCCGAAATAACTTGAAGGGGCACTCTTCCTTCCCTCAAACACACCACTGTACATAACCCTTACAATGATCTTATATAAGAATATGAAACCGATTGAACACGTTCTGCTTCATCCGATATGCGTTCTTTCTCAGCTGATGTGCGCATGCAAACGCTGTAATGTAAAGTTATCTTTATATTATTGAATACATTGAAGTAGCTGATGAATTTATCACGTCAAAAAACACGGATTCAACGCGATTTTTCATAATTAAACCTAGACACCCAGGTCGACTAAAAAACAGATCTGAGTGGAAAAAACCTCAGTGAGAGCCAAAAACCAGGGGAGGAAGACGTCGGCGCGTCTTCTTTCTCAAGTTTTGAAAACGAAGACTTTTCCAGAAAAAAGTATCCACACAAAACTGAGGACATGTGTTTAGTTATGCGCTGTTCTCCGGAGACAACAAAGTAAACCAACGTGAAAAAATTTTTTTCAAGCTTCAAGATAGTTTCTGGCTACGCACCAGTGCTGTTTGCTGCATTTGATTTTGTAAAATTTTTTGAACTTTACCTAATGCACGGTTAACTTTCTTGAAAAACATAACAATATTTTGGCAAAAACAACAAAACCGAACCAACTTTGTTCGTATCAATATTTAAAGTGAAGAGACTGCTACGAAAGAAAATTCGTATAATTTATCACAAGAGTCGCAACAACGCACAAGATAATATATGATAAATGCACACATTCTATTGGTCACTGAAACAATCAATCAATCGTTCCCATGACAGCTGGAAGTCGCACCATGTTATCATGTATTTTCACATGTAGACGTTCTACCTTTTACCAACACACGCAGTTGTTATGACGTCTTTTGGTACAACGAAAACGGAAACATGAAAGAACCAAGAAAAAGAAATTTGAGCATATTGTCAAATAAGCTGCAGTTCTGACACCTGATATATAGCTTAATAATAAATGAATAATATGCACGGACATGGACGTCCGCGCGGGGGGGGGGGCAAAACAGGCATTTTCCCCTCCCCTGGAAATTGAGACTAAAAACCAAAACTTTTAGAAAACCTGAATTTAGCAGCTAAGTTCCAATAAATTCATTTAATTATTGCAATGACAGTTTATTTGCCGATTAGACACTGACACTGCACAAGAGCCAGGTTCACTGTTCTGGTGTCATACAATAATTAGATTGCAGTTCGCTCATGTCCGCTCCTTTGCCTGCAAAGGCAAGTTGCGAAACTTGTTAGCGGATTGCTCTGCTGTTGGTCTTTATTGCGCAACAGTAACATGGGAATGAATCTTCAAACGTTCACTTCAAGTTACGTCCATAGGCGTTTTTTCGCATGTGACCCAGGCTCCCACTGAGTTTTTTTTTCCACCCAGATCTGCTTTTCTTGGTCGACCTGGGTGTCTAGGTTTAATTATAAAAAATCGCGTTAAATCTCGTTTTTTTTCAAGTGATAAAATCATCAGCAACTTCAATGTGTTCGATAATATAAAAATAACTTTATATTGCAGTGTTCGCATGCGCACATCAGGTGAGAAAGTACGCACATCGGATGACGCCGAACGTGTTCAGACGGTTTCATATCCTCAGATAAGATCATTGTCGGGGTTGTTTAAGATCGCACAAAGTTCCCCAGTTTTGTTGCAGATATACTCCTACAATTACTGAGAGATATCATCAACGGAGTATGCTGCCAGCGTTATGAAACCGTCTTCAGCAACAGAAAGATCGCCCAAATGTTAATATTTTCGGTGCAGTAAAAATTTGGAAGAGGAACTATTAAATCAGTATTCGACTGTCGTTTTAATTCAAATAAGCACACACATATGTGTTTGTTCGTAACACAAGCTTTCTGGGTTTTTATTGTACGAATATGAATATTTTTGGTATGCAACCTGGGTTTATTTGAAATTACTGAATGGGAGTCCTGCATGTGACTGTTGAACACAGACATCTTGGCAGGTAATGCAGCGAGACAGTGCTGATAGCGGCAAGCCACATGTAGTTTTATACTGTGTGAAAAGAAGCATGAGTAAATCTGTAGCAGTGCTTCCACAAGTTTGAAAAATCCATTGTTAGTGTGAGACTGTGATCAACGTGACGGAGTGAATAGCTTAATCAAACGACTCTTATGCAGGTTTCTTTTCACAAAATATAAAAATACGTGGCTTGTTAGAATACGTCTATGCAGACTTGTGGGAGTAGTTCCGTATCATTAAAGTTTAGGTCTGACTTCTTAGCACTAAGAGCAAAGCTGTATTTGCTGTGGCGAGTTTTCGTAATTCATCTGCTCAATTTTTTAAAGCCTGCGTGGTGTTCTAACTTTAGTAAGTTGTCCGATAGTCTTGTCAATATACGGTTCTACTTCTCATTGCTAGAAGCAGTTTTGCGAGAGTGTCCAACTTTCTTGTTTTTTCGCCGCTCATGTTGTTCTGGCCGTTGATTATTGTTCTTACATTAGGACTTACTTGTAGAAAGTGCTCGAAAAAATGGATATTAGGCAGTTTATGTAAGGAAAAAGCATTTCTGATAGTCGAAGTGCAGAAAACATTTCAGACAAAAGATTGAGACTTGAGGTTCAACCTGTACATACTAGTGGGATAGAAAGGGTGAAGCGTTTGTGAACGTCCATTTGCAGTGCGTCGTCAGCAACCTGAAAAGGATAAGGAAAGTTTCGATGTTGCACCCCCTGGATAAATTTCTGCGGACGCCCATGTGCACGGAGACACTGGCAGTGTCAATTTAAGAGAATAATTTAAACATGGAGTCTTCGCGTTTTAGTCAAAAATTCAGAAATGACATCATCGTTTGCCACAGCAGCTGTTTAAATTTTTTCAAAACCTAACAAAACCAGCTGACATTTACGGTCGTGTGTCATGCAACTATGATAAGGTGTGACGTGTGAGTATCCTCACCACTCTGGAGAAGTTTGCTTCGCATGTGGCTGTTGAAACTCTTACATAGCCCGCGCTCAGCAGCAAGTATATGGTGGGAAAAGCTGCTTTATGCTTCCAAAACCATTTAAAAAACTGATCAAATTTCATACGGGTGTTTTTCAATCAAAAGCACATCAGGAAGTTTAAATGAGACAATGGTTTTCACAATAGCATTTTCAGCATCGAGAAGATCTTCACTGATACATACTTTTGGTAGTTGAATTGACTAAAGAACAAAGCGGTTGTAATTCTTCCTTGTCGAGAAAGCAATTCGATGCTGGTAAAGGAACACGCAAAGGTTTGATGAGCGACATATTAAACTCCGAAAACCGGTGGCTGAATTCACTCTGAATAGTATCAATGATTTCAAAGTAAGATGCTTTTAAATTCAAACTATCACTTTTATTGTGAATTCCGATGTGTTCTATTATGACGTCCTCTCTGAATCGGAATGAAACTGACTTTTTGCATTTGTTTGGAAGGTGGAATAACTGTAGTGGAAGCTTTTGCGGTATTTTTTCAAACTCTGCATCGTTTGTTAATTTACCAACAGTTTTCCCAAACTTTGATTTGGGACTCTAACCGTTGGCTGACAAGTTTCGTTGTCCCCTAGGTCAGACGGTGGGTCATAATAATCAGTGTTTTTTTCGGTAGAAACTGAAGCAGAGATGATAGAGAATTTTTACATGATAAAGAACCAAACTCCAGGTTTCTCGCACTGCGTGTCACAAACACATCCGTAGTGAAAGCGGCCAAGCCTCAGCTAACCGTTGTGTCAGTGTCACTGCTGCGATCAAGAACATAACTTACATGAAGTGATATTGTGCAGGCTACAGAACCATTGCCAGAAAGTCGTTAATAGGGGGCTTTCCGTTTGTGTGGGGGGTCTTTACGTTCACGCAGGGGGGGCTTGACGTTCACATTTAAACAAAAATTCGACTATTTTATAGTGTTTCATATTTCAAATTGGGGGGTGTTGGAGCTTTGGTTGGGGGATAAGCCCACCAAACTCCACTGTGGCAACGGGACTGGTAGGCTAATTGTCTTTAGGTCAAATCCTGACTACAAACAGCACTGCAGAACACGACATACGTCCTAATTTCTAGCATACTTGCGCCACACAATAAGTACGGAATACGCGCTAGCTGCATTTTATGCTGACTTATGGTTGTCAGTGCTACAGTGATCTATAAACATGCTGAAGCATTTCTACGTCACACACTTAATTCCCTGCCCTTTTTTGATCAACTTATAATTCGCGTACATTATCCTACTGGGCAGGAGCGTAGCCAGGGGGGCAATGGGGACAATTGCCCCCAATTGCGAAAAATTGCATCAAAAAAATTCTGGGTAATCAAGCGTTTGACGTGTAAGCCAAAGAAATACTTCAGAGCAAATCAACAAAACTGCTTAAAGCAGGGGTCGGCAACCTTTTTCGCACTACGGACCGGTTTCAGCCAGGTAATATTTTGCGGACCGGCCGTCAATAAAATAATGAATTTTTGGCACATGCTAATTTATTACAACTTGTAAGTCATCGTGGAACTGATTCAGTGAGAGATCTGGGCTTGCTTTGTCGCAATAAAATGCCCCGACCTGCAGGGAGTATGTTGTTCAATGGCACCAGCAGTTTGTTCCTTATGTCAGCCGTTCCAGTTACTTTTGGACCTATTTTGTCTTGGTTCCACACGGCCCAGTAACTATTTCTTCGCGGATCAGCACGGGTCCGCACCCCGACCCCTGGCTTAAAGGACCCTATCCTACTTCAGCTTTTAGTCGAACCTGATCAAAGCAATGTAATTTACCATTTTTCCATAATTAATCAAATGTTGTGCATGGTGCAAATGACAGAGNTTTCATAATGGTTGACCTTTACCTGAGGTTTAATTTTTGTGTGGAAGTTATTGATAATGAAATACAAACTTGCATCTANCCGTTTGTAATCAATAACTGCAAGCAAAAACAAGGTGTACCGCTTTTCGCAGCTGTNTCTGGCGCACAAGCTTGTTGTATCCCTCCTAATGGCGACGTAAACTTCTTCCAAGTCCATCGCAAAAATTTCTCTCAGGAATTCTGGCGTGCTGCAAATATAACTTATCCATCATCAGCTGTAAAACCTTTAATGAAAATCGCGGATTTTTGTTTTTGCACAGTTTTAAAACTAAATGCGTGAATTTGCGGCTGTATAAGCTACATTTTATATGCCTTGAAGTTCAAACTTTGACTTCTGCTTCTTGGCCCAGAAGCAATCCAGTTTACAAAGTCTTTTTTTATTACGCAATTACGCCATAGACACTATTGGCAACAATAGCGTTCATTCTACATATTTATTTGTAATGATTAAACATGTTCAATCACGGTTCAATCACAATTATGTGGAGCCAACGTTTTAATTAGTGATTTCCCATTAACTTTCCGGCGAGTAAAAAAATCAGTCTTGTCAAGTAATCAGAGTCCGCCCTGCACATTATGTTGAAGTGTTTCAACTTTCATCTGCTGTTAATTGACACCTTGTCCTACAGTAAATTTGAAAGTATTCAGCTGCAGTGGGAAGAGTCAGCAGCAAAATCTAACGTAAATAGGAAGATTTCGACGGTACAATGTTGTAAGTGAGAAGATGCTTTTTATTTTGTAAGTGCCCAGGGCAACAATGTCATAACTTACAGATAGCTTGCAATCTGCTTTATCGATAAAGCGTATGTGACTGAAAAGAAACTAAATTGAATTCTTTCTCCCTCGACTGGATTTTGTTATTTAACCGCTAATGGATTTTAATAAAGACTTCAAACTGTTACGTTAGAATGGCTAAATCAACCAACCAACTGTTGTCTTATTCTGCGGCGACATGTATATATCATATAGGTTTAGTGCAGAGCCGTGGTGCAAAGGCGGATCCAGGGGGGGTGGGCAATTGGGGCGATCGCCCCCGAAAAACCTACAAAAGTAACTTTTTTCCCCATGATTTTGTACAATTCGGAAAACAGCATTCGCGATATAGAGCCATTTTGCCGTCCATTGTTTTGTCAGAGCAGTGTTGTGAAGTACTGTATACATCATCTCTCTTACAGTAATGAACCCGTAATGAGACTTGACTACCAATTATTACTGAAATCGTCCCCCTAAACATACTGGCTGGATCCGTCCCTGCCGTGGTGATAACTGAATGTGGCCTCGTTTTCGCAAATACACAATTATTTTCACACTTTATGTACACTGCGTGGGTCAAACATATCTAGTTTGTTTAGAGGAGATGTGTAACTTTCCTCAATTTACAATAATGTGTTTATCATATTTGTGAAAATTTTTTTTAACTCTAAACTTGGGGCTAAATACCTAACTGTTTCAGCAGAAATGGGAAGCAGGTTTGATGCAAGACGTGTATACAAATGCTGTGGCAGTAGCATTTCACAATGTTTAATGACATAAAATCCAAACAGTTGCCAAACTCATTGAGAGACTAGCGTTTACGTTTATCAGCTGCATACGTCAATTAGTTGCTGAAGAATTGGTCGACAACAGGATCTACGTCCTGTATGCGCTTAAGTTTTGTAGAAGGCCTATTTCGGGGTAGGTGTCTTAGAGCAAAGTCGCTACCAGTGATGGAGTCTCAAGACTTGGTCTCGGTCTCGAGACCCATTTTTGCGAGTCTCGGTCTCGAACGTTTCAGGTCTCGAAGGCTGCAGATCTCGGTCACAAGCCTATTTTTGAGATTTTTAATACTGCAACGATACGGCTTAGGCAAATTTCTGTAATACAACGTGCTTTTTGTCTGCTGTATCTGCAGGTAAGAAACAATCAAAGCAGGTAAGAAAAATTCCAGAAATTCGAAAAAACTTAAACTTCGAAGTGGTGTTGACATTTTTTGGAAAACGCTTAGTAAAATATTGGCATAATCCACAAATTTTCAAGTCTCTGTATCGGTCTCGAAACTCAAGTGTCGGACATTTTGATGAAGTCTCGGCGCGCAACAAGGTGGGGCCACCAAACCATTTGCGCAGTGAAATCTGATTCTCGTACACTTGCAACATTCCAAAACGTTGGAAAAGCAGGAAAACAAGAAGATTATGGAATAAATGTGTAGGCCCTACTTTGTTCGTATTTTCATAAGACTTGACATTTATTCTAAATTATAATAATTCCCACATTTCTGACATTTGTAATTCTTTTAGAGTTCTGGTAACTCGGCTTTAAAATGTTCATGCTCACTAAAACCAACATTTGTTAAAATTTTATTAGAAAGAACACGGCTAAAACATTATGTTATGAATGACATTACCATAGCCAGCTTGCTAGTACCATGGCGTTGTTCGCGCTCACAGAAAGACAGTGGAACCTGTTTCGAAAGGCGGTCTTCAGTAACTTTGACGTCACAACTAGAAATTGTTACCAGTATGGGCATTCCTTAGTACAACTGTTTTGTAACAATGAGGTTAGCTTTTTATGCAAAGTGCGGTGGTGTTGCGAGTTGGCGTAACGATTAAACAAATTAAAAACGAGCATTTGCAAAATTTGTTAGTTTTTCGAGTTTGGATTATTTGGAGGGGCACAAAAATTTTGGGGAGGCACTGCCCCCGAATACCCCCCGTGGCTCCGGGCTTGCTTCATATTTGAAGCACTTAGGTTTGGAAAACAGGAAAAAAGATTTGCATTTTTATGTCCAAATTTTAGTAAAGGTGCTTCATGTTGATAGTATCTTTGTGATTACCATTACTGTGCCAAGACTATTTTCACTAGTATAGCAGCTATTTACATTACACATATGTAAATACCTGCTTCTGTCTTACAGCATCTCGCTGGCTGTATTCAACTAGTTGATCAGCTGTCGGAGAGACTTACATATGTTCGATTTTTTGAAATAATGCAATGCGATGCATTTCGTGTCAACTCCAATAACATTAAAGCATAGCTACTGTGGATAGATCTTTGTAAAATTTAGTAAATTTGGCATTGTTTGCCTTTTATGAGGCTGTAAATGCTTTGGTGTCGTTTTCGACACCTTGGTAAACGGCGGTGTAGAAAAATGTTGGTAAACCTAGTGTTAAGAGGAGTATATGGTCGGATCAACTATATCGCAACGGAAGTGCCACAAAACTTTGTCACTTACAGTAGCGACAGGCATTTAACATTTTGTGTTCTAAGTTGTGCCTATTTTCTTATTTTTTGTTTGCAGAATTAAAAAAGAGAAGGCAGACCGATATTTGATCTGTGAATACTGAGTAGTAAATGAAGTAGTGTTAAAATATGTGGTGGAGTGCCACATCCGTTAAGGGGTGAAAATTTTTTCCTCCAAATCAAAATTTTCCTTGAAAGAAACACATTTCAAAAAATTGGAAAAAAATACTCTGCCTATTTTTCTGCATTCTTTACATATGCATCTATGGCCCTGGCACATTTCGTTAAATTTTCTCCCTTGTTGGCTTGCAGTCTGCGGGAAGTCGCACCACTTAACTTTAACCGTTTACTCACTCTAGGGGTTCAAACATAAACGTGAAAAATTAAGAGAAGTGATAGTGGCATACCTACTTTACATGATGTAAACATTTATGTATGTTAATATTTGGTGTAGATCCCCGTCTTTAACTAAAACAAAGTATATATGCGACATACACAGGAAAATTCGCCCATAATAACTTCGGCTATGATGGGAATTCGCCTAGAACGAGTAACGCCGCTTTACTGAGAGAATTTGTTCTATCATGAATAANATGTGGTCTGATTCTGATAACAGAAGCAGAATGTGACAGCACTTAAAATTGAACAAAGACTTCTTGAAGAAAGTACTGTCNACAGAAAAAAATGGTTTGGCAAATGCGTTATTTTACAAATGCTTGAACACTGTTTCCTTTCTTATAGTAAATTGCAGTATTTTAGTTTTTCTTGGTGTCTTGACTATAGGAATCCAAAATAGTTACATCCTGCACGTAGGATATGAACCACGTACCTGATAACGCTCGTTGTTCTGAAGCGTCCCGGTTTTAAAACACAAAAATATGGTATGCTGATGAATAGAGATGTACTGTAGTTAAGATATGCGGCCAATAGTTGAGCCATGACAGCTGTTACGTGCAATGGCATCAAAGATTGAGCCATCAGAAGCAATGGAGGGAAATCGTTACATTATGAAAGTGGTAAAACTTGCAAAAGATATCGATATTCGAACAACGATGTTGACTACAGTTTCGAAAAATGAAGACAAAATAATTTATTATTTATTATTAGACACCGGAGCAGCGGAAGGGAAGCAGTCTCGTCGCCACGGAGAGGCTTTAGGGGGCTTAGCTCCCCCAAACAAAGCTCCAAGACCCCACAAATTGAATTATGGAGCACTATAAATCGGTGGAGTTTTTATCAAATTTCAGAATGACAAGCCCCCCTGAATAGACGTAGAGCCCTCCTATTGAAAACTTTCTCGCGAGTGTTCTGTAGGGAAGGGAGAGAAAACAGCTGAGGGTAATGGAAACTTATAAAAAATCGTTAACAATTTTGTTTGTTGCTGTTCATCAACAGTTTTGACCTCAAAAATAATAACAGAGATTACAGAAAATCATTCTGAATTTTCTGGGTGCCGGTACAACTGCAATAAACTTGTTTCAAATCGATCTTGATAAACCATGAAAGTACCTATGATACTGCTATGAAAATCAGTGGTTGAAAAGACGTTTGGTGGTACAGAACTTGAAGATGGCGTGAAGTAGGAGATTCATCCCAAAGCTTTTCGTCTGACACTCTTCAGGGGATATCG
>JGI24159J19872_10006317_pt1 | contig 15424 bp, 9 predicted proteins | sample Ectturendosymbi4_FD_19872 | JGI IMG/M metagenome (IMG submission 19872) | reverse complement strand
CCAAAGAAGAACGAATCGAGTTGGTACTGTTAAGCAGGCCCGTAACCAGGGGGGCGCTTCGCCCCCTGCAAACTTTTTCACCCCCCTGGAAAATGTGNTGAACATAGTTTTAAAACTATTGGACATTGTTCAAAAGATTTGGGCCCCTCTCAGAAAACTCTTCGCCCCACCTGGTCTCCTANGCTGGTTACGGGCCTGCTGTTAAATGGACGAGAAGGATGGTCCCAGACTTTATGTGTTTTTACCATGTACCCAGACTTTATAGACACCCTGTAGNTCCTCTTCCAAATTTTCTGCTGCAGCGCAAACATTGACCTTTGGACGGGCATTTTGTTGCTCAANACGTTTTTCATANTGCTGGGAACATACACCATTGATGATATCTCTCACTAATTGTAGGAGTAGATTTGTTATTAAACTAGGAAATTTTGTGCAATCTTGAACTGCAGCGGGATCTAAAATCCCACAAAAAATATAATCCCAATGCTTTCTTCACCAAATGAAATTTGTGTTTTAATTTGAATGCATAGGTAAACATCGAAATTTAAACAATCAGTCCTAAGCCTTGTTTCACCAGTTTCTCCAATTGGCATTAGAGCCAATAACATTATATATATAACCCCGACAATGATCTTATATGAGGAAATGAAACCGGTCGAACACCTTCTGCTTCATTTGATATGCGTATTTCTCACCAGATGTGCGCATGCAAACACTGTAATATAAAGTCATCTTTATGCTATTTAACACATTGAAGTTGTTGATGATTTGATCGCTTCAAAAAACCCAGATTTAACGTGATTTTTCAAAATTAAACCTAGACACCCAGGTCAACTAAAAAAAGCAGATCTGTGTGAAAAAAAACACAGTGGGAACCCTAGCCACATGCGGAAAAACGCCTTCTACGTAACTTGAAGTGAACGTTTGAAGATGTTGCCACTTTATTGTTACGCAATAAAGACCAACACTAGAACAATCCGCCAGCAAGTCGTAACCGCCTCTGCACCAGCGCTGTGGAGGTGGAGTCGGAGCAATTTTGGATGGCTGGAGCAGGAGCCAAAAACTTTCAGATGGTGGAGCCGGAGCCTGAGATTGTGGTTCCGGTTCCACAGAGGTAGTTTGTGGGGCAAGCGACTTATACAATAGTAAAATGTTTTTTTTATGATTTTTTGGACGAAATGTTTCTGGAGCCGGAGCCAAAAGCTTCTAGATGCTGGAGCAGGAGCCTGAAATTTGAGTACCGGCTCCACAGCCTTGTTCTACAAGCAAAGCAGTGGACGCGAGCGAACTGCAATCTCATCATTGTATGACACCAGAACAGTGAACCTGGCTCTTGTGCACGAGTGTCATACCGACAAATAAACTGTCATTGCAATAATTAACGAATCGATCGGAGATAACTAGATCACGAAACAGTTAATAGGTGTAACAATTGTAAAGCTCCTATCGCAAAACTTCAGTCAAGTGGTACGGTTCAAGTTGCTTTTGCGTGATATTTCGTTGAGAACATTTTTTCTAAAAGGTGTGCATTTTAATCTGCGATAGAGTGTAGACATATCTTTCCTTAATACATATGTGAATGGACGACTTGTGCAGTGACGACCGTCAGAGAGTCTATGACAAAAAGATTGTTGTGTAGTATCGCGGTAGCAAAAATATCATTTTTTGTGATAACTCTCTGTGTGAACAAATTAACCACATAAGAACCGCCGTACATGTTCACTCCCGCTTGTCTCTGAATTATAGGCCGCCAAATCGTATCAGTTTTGACTTTTTGACCGGTGCTTCTGCAAAGGTGAAACAAGGGCATGTGAAACGCTACACAGTTGCGATAAGCGTTTAGGGGGGCCTCGCGGTCACGACTCTGCCCGGGGCCTCGCGTTCATTTAATCCGCCCCTGGTTTTTGTACGTACGTGCCCTTTATTTATTTTGACACATACTTTCCTTGTATTAGTAACTGCTGGGATAGGCCACGGGGTCTACAGAAAATTGTATACTTTAATTGGGGGTCAACGTGCAAAAAAGTTTGAGAACCACTGTGCTAAGTTGTGTCTGCCATGATTGCTTATTCAGAGAGTGATTACCGTAAACCTTGTTAACATTAAACAGTTGCAGTAGGATTGCCTTGTACAGTATAACAAAATAGGCAAATGAGCTCAAACAACAGCTGAGAAAAAAATTCTTGATAAATCAGCGTTTGCATAGATAATTGTAGTTGGTGGTCGGGATAAGCTGGTGAAATACACTACCTTCTGTTTAAATAACAGGTATTGTGAAAACGTCAGCCAGAATCTATCATAAAATTTTTTATCGAGTTGTATGAAATAGTACGCAATGCAGTCACTTTATTTCCATTTTTATCAGAGAAGCGATTCTAGGCAAAACTGTGCCTAATGGGACAATACAGATAAAAAGATTTGAGAAAGTGTCTCTCTAAACAACTAGGGCATCGGTTGTACTTACTTTTTCCAATTTTTTTCCAAAAAGAGAACACTTACTTTTTCCAATTTTTTTTCAGTTCTTGCTGTAACGAGTAAGTTTGCTCCCATGGATGCGAACTGGTAAGCAATTTGTTCACCTATTCCCGAACTTGCTCCAGTCACCACAACATTCAATCCTTTCACGTCATCTGTTTGCGCAACACAAGCACGTTTTTTCGTCAAGTTTGTTGTGTTTGAAATGCTGCTCGATAACGCAGGGATGCCAGATGCTTAACAAAGAATATGGCATGTGCTTGTCTAGTTTATGGCAAATTTTTGGAAAAATATTTGGCACTGGCAATGTTATTGGCAATATTTGTTTGTCGGTACGTCTTGTTTTTTCCAATGCATATTTTTCCATGCTTTTTTGTTTTTGACAATTGAATTGAAGTTCCACTGTAAAACACAGTACCAGTAACTACGAGCATGCTTCGGGGAAATTGAAGAGTGATCGTAAAGATAATTCACAACGATTAATGTTGAGCTGTATTTTCTCTCTAAAGTTTGCAACATGCATTTGATTAATAATCCAAAATGGATTGTTTTGTCAATACTGACAATCGGTATTTCAAAAAATGGCAAATTTTTGGCAAAAAAATATTTCCAAAAAAGTTGGCAAACTTTTTGGAAAACAGTGATTTTTGGGAATATTTGCCAAATTTGGCACCATCTGGCTACCCTGGGATAACGTTCTGGCAGAAGTCAAGCCCTGGTTCTCCCGCTTGCCACCAACACATATTTGATTCTCCATGCTGACTGCAAAGTCAAAACTTGTATTCGAAATAGAAAAATTAATTATCGGAGTTAANGCCGAACAGTATTCTTTTCAGAATAGATGTTTTGGACAGAATCAAGTTTCGCCGTCGCAAATCGTTTGACTGCATACTACTTGAATAGCATTTGACATGCCTTGCGCTAACAGAGGTATGTTCACCGATTGACCAACAGTTTGTTACAACGGCTAGAATTGCATTCCAGTTGGGAGTGAAACGGTGTAAATTATAATTGTGGTATTTAGCCTGGATCGAATTCAGAACACACTAAAAAAACTGGTAGATATTCACTCGGTTTTTGCCGCATGCACTTTTGTTCAGCGCTCCTATTAAACCAACGTATGTTTGGAACTACCGCTTGAATTGGCGTTGATTACAGTGATCCACACCTTTCTGCTTCAGTGGCCACAGTTTTGGAATACACAAGTGATTATCTCATCCTTACTGATGTCAANTTTAAATTATATTNAAATATCACACATGAAACATGCCAAGAAGTTTGTTCAAGATATTTCATTGTTATTTTTGAGGCAANCTTAACAAACAGAAACATGGGTTGATACATCATGGTGTTTGATATTCAGCTCTCTTCCAACGTCACCNACACACGAAAAATTATCAACAAAAATAATTAGGATACTACGTACCTGGATTGTACTTNGTTTTGCTCTGCAAAAAAAGTTTAAATATTACGGCGGCTGCCAAAAGNGTTATAGCTGCTTTAACGAACTTCATGACTACAGCAAGTCTCAACTGGCTTCTNCCGTCACTGAAGTTAAGAGGTTTGTTGGAGTACCACTAATCGGCAAATATTTGAACTGTCACAAAACGATGGCTTCACGATTCCCGCNTTAGTTGTCCTTNTACGCAAGGCCAGGCTACCCAACATACTGTGGCATAAAGCACTCNCTGTCTGACCATGAAAACACATCTGGCCAATCAAAAAGTGATGCAGAACACTGAGTCATCAACTGCAGCAGGTTTTGCACCTGACCACCAGTTCCATTCACAGCAAACGCAACGGGACCGCTATCATAACTGCACCGAATTGCGGTTCAACCGTACTTGTTTCAACAAACAAGCTCGAGCAACTGCAACGCATTTCGGTTCTAATTGCTAAATTTCAGCAGTACAAGGCAGTGTATAAAAGCTTGCCAAGTAAAAATATATGCTGCTGGTCTTAATTCGTAACTTGGTGAACATGGGCTGCTGACGACGACCTGCAATGTTTGATCGATTGAACAGACTACGTTTCGCTTCTAATCAATTCAAGACCAACAAAGATTTGACGCTTAAGATATATGTTTGTTAATCAAGGCCCGGCAGTCGAACTTCACCCTTGGAATAAAGGGTTTAACAAGCGTAGCATAGCGCATGTTTCAATTTCATATCATGGATATCATCAAAATTTCTGGAATGCTGAAGTGAACTTTGTGTCGACGCACATCGTTGTGTACGTCGCGTACGACTGCAGTTCAATCATTGACTAACATGACCTGTCGCCTGTTCCTGCAACACGTCTGCGACATTCCTTAACTCTGGTGACTCAGTTTTTTCCTTGAAGTAGTTTTGTAACTTTTAGGCGTCGTTAAATTGCAAAATTCAATGTTGATGTTGTGAAAAAAGACCGTGTCCTTCATGCATTTAAAAACACGTGTTAAAATGTTTGCGAACGTTTATGCTAACGATTACGTTTTAAATACTACAGACGCCACCATCAAGCAGCAATACGTTTTTAGGGTACCAAGAAAAAATATACCAAGAGCAGTCATGCTGTACTCTGTACTATAATACTTGAATAGAGCATTTGACATTAACTGAAACGCATCGAAATATTCTTATTTACAACAAAGGTTAGTTTAAATGTATAAAATGGAACATGAATATTGTCAAAAAAGCAGGCGTTTTATTTCAGGATTTAACTTCAGCCTAACATTTAAGCACAAATTTGTCACTGCAATCACAAATAAGTCATGACAGTCGAGGTTTCNATTCCTGCTTCAAATTTTAANCTTCAATATTCTTGTTACGAACAACAGTTTTATAAAATCANCCGGCATTCTTAATTTGACAATGGACACTGGATTATCAAGTCGNTTATAGTTTAACTTTTTTACGTCTTTTACTGTGCTCTAAAGCTGATCAACAGCTGAAGCCGAGAAGGTTGATTGTAAAGAGTTATTTTTTGCTTTTTTGCTGCTGCTGTGGTGATAAATTTGAGATGCATTTTCAGTTCTGGTCTTTAAGTTTCGCTTTCATGTCCTAAAATTCAATTGCAAACAACACCAAGGTTTGAGTACTGTATATGGAGATCCTTTGCCTGCAAAGCTCTCACTTACTACCTTTTCATCAAGCATGCAGTCTCTCAATTTTATATAGCTCAAACCCTTTTTGTTTTCAAACATCATTTGAGTCGTCGCCATTGGCTGGCGGGTAGTCCAAAGACCCAATTTGATTGGTGAGTGTTAGAAACACGTGTAGAAATGGGATTTTGGACGTTATTTAAGGAATTCATTGGTGACATTTTTTGAATTTTCCTTAATGGCGACGTGCCTGGACATTACGTACATAGGCTTGAGTTGAAGCTTCTACTTGTCACACAATTAATGATTGCCCCTTCTTGTTCTTCCCTATCACAGTCACATTGAAACTGCTCANACNTTGTTTTCAAAAGAAAAGCTGTGCTGGGAATTGTACCTAGGTATTTCTGTTATCATAATTTAGATTGAANGGGGAAAAAGAGTTAACATCTCACCTGAACGAAGAGCTGCATACCACCGAGCAAAAAATTCAAGAAACTACTATGCGCTTGCAAGAGGTAGAAGAACGATTATCATCACAGGAAATAAATATAGAGTCACTGGAAGACGCTCTTCAAAAGAAAGACGAGGTGGGCTTGCTTGCACGTTGCAGTGTGTCTGTTTATTTTACGACTTCGCAATCTTTCGCAAAGTTTTACATCCGTTTTAACGAAAACTAACTTTATACCTGCACGAAAGCATCATAATTTATTCTGAGGTCCTGAATACTCACTCAACAGGTTGAGTGCGTGCGTATGTTTTCATTCTCTCTTGAAACAAATCACATCATTTACTTTTTTCATTCAATTACGAGTCTCGCGTAAATCCCACTTTTGCGCGTGCACTGACAGTGCTGCGTGCAGCTGGTTCGCTTTGGTCGCTGCGCTTTGTGGCACATAGGGGAAAATATCGATTCACCCTTTAAAGTTGCTTTGGTATCACGGTTGTAACATTTGTTTTGGCCTCTACGCAATATACAACACAAACGCAAAGTAAATGTATAGTTGCACATTTACTTGAAAACAGTGCAACATCGTAAATTTTTCTTCATTTGTTTGATAAACTGAATGAGCAGCAGGAGGCAAGGACACGAAGCGAAATAAACTGCTTATAGTGACTCATATACTGCACGTGTGCTTGGATTGGTAGAATAATCAAATCAACATTGCTGAAGTGGCATTGGATTTCATGTTAACTACAGCTGAGTTATTCCTTTCATTTGTTACATTATCTTCACCACACGATTTTAATTTAAATAGAATATTATCTTGCGTTGCAGCACTGTGGCCAGCTGCTGCTGTTATGTAACTGCAACACATTTTTTTTACTTTCTCTTCGATGCACAAAGCTTAGCACTTTTCATGGTAGTTGCCAAATTCGGGGCTCAACGCTAATGTTCTTCTTGATCTATAATAAGCTCTTACTCGGTATTAAGGTATCCTCTGTTCACAGAAAGCAATATTATATACGGACATGGGCATTGGAAGGAGGTTCAAGGGAGGATCTTGCCCCCTGGATTTTTTAATTTGATATATTTTGTTATTTTTTTTGTAGAAAAATGTTTTTCTGATAGTTCTGTGTTGGTAAATTGGAATTTAGCCACTATTAAGGATTGTACCCCCTGTAAAATGTTTTTGGTTACTACCTGGAAAAATCCATTAGAGCAAGACTCTTAAACGATAATGAAAAACAAGACCAATTTCAGTTTGTGAGTGTTTGCTTGTGATGTTCAAGATGCTTTATTATTCTTCATATCTTTAGCAAGCACGAAATATTATCTTTATTCATTTTAATTTCTTGTAAGCAAATTTGAGGGGTGGAAAGGGCGGCACTTTTATGGTCGGCCCCGGGCGGCACATAGCATTGCTACGCCACTGGCTGCGCCTAAGCTGGAAATACAGTTATAATAAAGCTGACATTATCTGCGTTCTGTTCTCTCAAATGACTTTTCAGACGCAGTCGAAAGTTTTCAAGTAATTTGTTTTCCATGCTGACAGTTTTACAGGAATAACCTTAGAACCTCACGTTGCTACTAACTTGAAGCAACAGACAAACTGTCCGATTGATTTTGTAGTATTGAATTCATATGTACGAAGGTCTTTGCATTGTGTCTTGTATATTCCGTTGTCGATGATTTGGAGATTTGCGAACATTACAATTCGGTTTCCGAAAAACTTTGCCCATGCAGTTGTCTAATGTCTGAAACCAACTTAAGCAATGTTGCAAAACTATTTTATTATGTCTTTTTTAGGACTCATTTTGCTTTTTAAAGACAAAAAGCTATCCCACTTTTACTGACAAGTTTTCGGAGAGCCGTTATATTGTTGTGTAATGTACTGCCCGCTAACGGATTACTGCTTGTCTTCAAAACATAAAACAGCTTGTTTCCGGATCGTACAAAAAAAGTAATAGCCTATTGCTCTAATTTAAAATGCCACTAAACAACATTCAACACGCGTTGACAAACCTGATTACTTTTTGCATCATAACATTTTGGACAGATTCGCGGCACACCGGATGGGAAATGCTGTTTTAAACGGATTCCATGGTCTGGACAGCATTTTCTCAAAGCACGGCCTAAAACCACAGGTGTTATAGTTATCAATCATGACAAGATCTAATAAAAAAACTTTTTTTGACTTACTGAAATGCTGAATTTGCAAAATGTGAATGATGTCAAGTAGCAGCAACTTTGCAGACATCTCTTACATTCAAAGCACCTGGATGCTTGAGATGTAGGCCATGATTGTTTGATTAGTGACAGAAAGTCAGAAAAACACTTTCACACTGGTAATTTCTGTTCTGTTGTTTTGATAACCCCTTGTATAAAGCCTTGTGAGAAACTTATACAAAACCACCTCTTTTTCCACTGTTTGAACAGGTGAGTCTTCAATTTTTAAAAGAACAAACACGGCCACTTGTTGCATAGGCCGCGAGTTGTAAATTGTTGAGAAGCCCTTGTTTAAAAAACATGTATACAGATTAAATTGTGAAGGAATGTGGCAGCACCACTTTACTGCATCAGTAATTCTTGTTTTCCATTGGTTCGCAATTTAGCGGCTGATGCATCATTAAATTACAGACTTGATTCACAAATTAATCAAGGGTACCCGCACAAAAGATAGTACGCCGCATGGTCGTCGGAAGGATTTTTTCCAGGGATGGCCACTGGTGGATTTTTCCAAAAGTTTTTCTGGGGGTGGCCAAAAGTGGTGAAATTTGTTTTTTCCACTCGAAACTGAGAAAACAACCTTTTTTTGCTGAAATGTTCAAAATCCAATGGGGGCATTGGTTACTCCCCTGTCCTCCCTTCCGACGCCCATGGTAGGCCTGCAGTTTCTGCATGAAAGGCGTACGAAAACGCGTGCGAGCCATCGCGCATTATTCTTCCATCATAAAAATTACCTCATTATATTACCTAGCATTCAAAAACGGTAAAACGTTTTACGGTAAAAGCAATATGATGTAAGATTTTGTCATAATAGCGAACTGTGTTATTTTTTATGTTTTACAGTATATCGTTTTTCAAGTAAGCAATGGATCTGATTTATAGGTTACTGGTATGGTCACCAATGGTAATCAAGGTTGTGCTGGAGAAGATGATACTTACCGCTGCTGGTGTCGAACAGTAACTCCAGCATAAAACCATTACAAAAATTCCAGTTTTTGTATCATATGTAAAGTGCAAAGTGACGTTGAACAACAAAAAAGCATCCTTGCACCAATTGATCTGTGTTGTTTGATGCACTATTCTTCATGTAAACTTTTAAAATTTTTTTCCAAAATACGTCAATTTTCATTTTTCCAACGACATGTTTAACCTTTTCCTGTTTAACATATCTGTTTCACAATCATTTCTTTTAATTGCACTGTTAAACATTCACGATTTTCTAACAATTTCTGTTTAGGTAATACACCGACTGACCATTGCAAACATTGGATACCGGTTGAAGGAAGAATTAGAAACACGCGCAAGCCAGTCAGCAATGTTCCTGGAGAAGACTCAAGAAAATACTGTAAGAAAATTGAAATACAACTGTGAAAACAAATTAGTAAAACCATGCTAAAGACTCGAAGTATTTGCAGGCAAAAAATTACGGGTAGGTAAAAATATTTCACCATGATGAAAAACTGAACTTTAAGAGGCGGAGTGAACACGCATACTTTTGCGCAAAAAGCTCAACGTTACCCAGTGTAAATTTAGCCTTTTCTTAAAAAGTTTGATACTAATGCCAGAGTGAAAACAAAAACTTCCAGTGTGAAGTCAAATATTCTCATGTTGGTGAAACGAGCACCTTACACTTGCTTGCAAGCTGTGGTTCAGACAAGCTAGCATTCGCACAGGCCTTTGTAACTATTTTATCAGCAGAACAATCGATGTCCTATATATTAGTGAGCCACTTTTGTTTGGAACGCTTGTAACCATGGTTTATTGTTGTTTTGTATCTGTCACTGGGTATCGGGGTAACTAAAGTAAGAAAAGAATATCAGCGACTATACCACAGCTATAAGAACGAAGATGAGCATCTAACAGGAGCAGTTACTTCACAGGAAATGCATACAGCACTACAAAGCACAAAGTCAAGTGAAGCTACAGGACCGGATGAAATTTCTCCTATCATGCTCAAACACCTTGGAAAGCAAACAATCATCTGACAGGTACAGCCCTCTACTAACGTCATCAACGAAATGAAATACCCAAGAACTTGGAAATGGCAATACAAAAACCTGGGAAACCAGCAAACGACCCAGCTAACTACAGGCCAATCTCTCCTATGCTACACTTTTAATCTCTTAGAACGCATCATCCTTAACAGAATCACACCGCTAATTGAAGAGCAAACACCAGTGGAACAAGCAGGTTTTCGAAGACGAAGAAACACAACCGAATATGTGCTACCTGTCACCATCTAAGCTGAAGCTGGTTTTGAAATGAAAAAGAGAACTGGCGCGGTCTTCACTGATCTCTCAGCAGCATGTGACACAGTTTGGCAACAAGGGCTCAGGCTCAAGCTCGCCCAGATATTCAAATGCAAGAAAGCTTTGCGCATCCTGGCACCAATGACCGGAACGGGAAGGTTCTATGTTTGTCTCGGCAACGACATCAGCAAAACTTTCACACACAAGAATTGTGTGCCACAGGGCTCTTTTATCGCACCAACCCTGTTCAACGTCTATCTAAGTGACATGTCTGAAACAATGTCTTAGAAATTTAGATATGCAGATGATTGGGCTCTGCTCTACCAATCGAAGGACTTACAAGAAATAGAAACCGTCCTGTCTGACCATCTATCAACACTCAACAACTACTTTAAGCAATGGTACCTAAGACTGGATACCACCAAGACTACTACATCACTCTTAACCCACAGAACACACCTCAGCAGTGTATCCAAGAAACTTAACTCAAGAACTGCTCTTATCTGCAAACTTGCAGCTACGAAATGGGGCGCAAATAAAGCAGTCCAGAAAGTTTCTGTTTTGACCTTGTATTACTCCATGGGCGAGTACTGTGCTCCTGTTTGGGAACGCAAATACTGGAAGAAAACCCCCAAATCTGTGGAGACATTTTTGAAGATCCTACAAACAATATCTTTTCCAGGATTCCACACTGCAACCAGTTCAGGTCGTATCATTTTCAGGTCGTTGACGATGTAATGCAAATCGACGGTCACAAAACGCTTTACCCTTTCTACACAACATAGAAAATGGCCCATGTTACGGCAACAATCACAGAAATGCGCTTCGTTGGCAACAATAGCCACGTATGTTACGATAATTTGCGCAATAGTCTATCTGCAGATTTTCGAAGCAAGCTACTTTTCAAGGAAGGATTGCCATGTTCTAAGAAAGAAACATTGCCATGGTCTTTAAACGAAGCCACAATATTTGAGTTTATTTTACCTGGCACGACCTGCCAGTGCAGGATTGCCAACCTGTCTTAACCAAAAAAGCCAGACCTAGTCCCAAAAAAGCCACAGAAAGCCAAACAGTGGCCATAAAGCATACACATATACAGATGCGTAACCAGCTTGGGACACCAGGAGGGGCGAAGAGTTTTCTAAGAGTGGCCCAAATTTTTTGAACTATGTCCAATATTTTTGAGCGATGTCCAACACATATTCCCAGGGACGGCGAAAAATTTTCTAGGGCCCCGCCTGGTTACAGGTCTGCACATATAAAACAGTTGTGCAAACACAAAACAGATATTAAAACTCGTCAGAAACATCGTTGTAATATAATTCCAATCTTCAGAAGCATTTTCTTTCCCCATGATTACACTGACGTACATTTGTTTCTTATGAAAGACATCGAGCATTTTTACGGGAACAGGAAAATCTTTGCAATATTCTTTGCACCCTGCTTGGTCATAGATTTTTGTTAGAAGAAATCCATAATAAATATGAGCTCAGACAATGCTTTGCCAGAGTCAAGCCTTTCCAACTGAAAAAAGCCAGATTTTGTCTGGCTTTTTTTTATTTTCAAAACAAGCCAAGTGCGTTAAAAAAGCCAGAATTTCAAAATCTGGCTTCAAAAAAGCCAAATTGGCAAACCTGTGTTAGCGTCACTTAGAAACAAGAGCTGCAAACATCTGGAATCTTGTCCAAAGCGATAAAAAAAACACGATGATGCTCATAATACATAAACCGGATAATTAGACCTGTACGTTGACACGACGACGAATAATTTACGAAAACTAGAACACCACGCGGACTTAAAAATAGAGCAGATGAATTATGAAAACTTGCCACAGCAAACATATAGCTTTGCACTCAGAAGTAAGAACCAAACCTTAACGATTAAGACGGAATTTCACAAGCCTGCATATACTTACGTATTCTAACAAGCCACGTAGTTTTAAATTGTGTGAAAAGAAGCCTGAATAAGCGTAGCTTGATTAAATTACGCTATTCGGGTCTCGTCAAGTGTAAGCCCGACTATTCACCCAGGCACATGGTCACACTCACGGTCTTCACTGATGGATTTTTCAAACTTATGGAAGCATTGCTACAGATTCACTCATGCGTCTTTTCAAACAGCATACAACTACGTGACTTACCGCTATCAGCAGTGCCACTGTCTCGCTGCATTACCTGCCAAGATGTATGCGTTCAACAGTCACATACGCATGCAAGCAACAAAACGCCTAGCCTACCAGTGCTGACGCAGGCTTCTCGGCAAAAATCACTAGATTCACAAAAAAAATTCACTAGATCTGAAAAAAATCACTAGATTTAAAATTTTTGCGTCGAAATTAGCAATTTTGCTTGAAATCATGTATTTATTTACTTTATTGCCCAAAAACCTTTACGTCATTTGCAAGTTTGCTAAAATAGATCGTATTGAAGCCTGGAAAAGCTCATCATACTAACAATAATCTTCAAGCTTTTCTCAAGAGCTGAAAATGACACCACTCGCGAGTATTTAGAGCACTCAACCTAACAGGTAATTAATTATTTCCTCTGCAGTGTTCCTGTTGAGAGATCAAAACACTGTCATGGCCAATATTGCAGTAATTAGCACCAAACTGCACGGAGGTGCAAACAATGAGAAACTCTAATTAGAAACACTTGCTCGTTCTGTTGGTGCAAATCTTCAAGCAATAATTTCACATAATCAATTGTTTGCGGATAAAAAAGGCTGAAATCTTTGGAAAAGGGCTGAAAAGATGAAAAGTTAGAAAAAAGACAACCGATTTTCTTCAAATACATATTAGAAAAATCACTAGATTGCAGTGAAAAATCACTAGATCACTAGATGAGCGTAAAAATCACTAATCTAGTGAAAAATCACTAGGCATGGCACCAGTGTAGCCTACTACCAAACCTTGAAGTGAACTTTCAAGATTTCTTGCTATGTAATTGTAACGCAATAAAGACCAACAGTAGAACAATCCGCTTGCAAGTTTCGCAACCTGTCTCTGCAGACAAGGAGCGGACATGAGTGAACTGCAAGCTGATCACTGGCCACTGCATGACACGAACAGTCAACCTGGTTCTTGTGCAGTGTGAGTGTCATACCGGCAAATAAACTGTCATTGCGAGAATTAAATCAATTAATCGAAATTAAGCTGCTGACTTCAGGCTTTGTACAAAATTTTGGTTCTTAATCCCAATTTCCAGGAGGTGGGCAAATGCCTGTTTTTCCCGCCTGCGGACGCCCATGTCACTCATATACGCGGTGGCTATCACACAATCCAAGATGTGACGAAGATTTTCAAAACTGGTTGAGAGATACCAACGTAAATGTCTAATGGGTGTCATACGACACCACTACTACTATTGTTGTTTTATCAAATTGTAGTTGGATAACTTAACAAAAAATTGGCCGTGCAAGGTCCGCACTGTAAACCTTCGGAAAAAATTGCTGATGGCTTTTAGGATGTGCAGGAGGAAGGTATATGCGAATTCTATGAAAGTTTACTCCTTTCAACAACATATCTGAAACTGAGCTGGCCACTACCAACCAGTATCATTTTTTACTTTGGCGTTGTTACGTCTGCAGCTCCTTGCCTTCAAGAAGCCAACGTAATTGTACAATTTTGAATAATTACGATGCGCATTCGTGTAAGTTTTTATGATATATAATGGTTTCAACCCAGCCTTCTAAGAAGGAAACAACCGCTTATATTTTTTAACATTAAACGAATAATTTATTCAGACTGCGCCTATGGGATTCCCGCTGCCAGTTCCCACTAATGAGAGTCGTCGCAGTTCGAGAAGGGAATCACTTTTACCTTTGGACACGAAATATTCTTCATCCTTAGTGGTAAGAAAACATGTCGCTCCTTGTTGGTTTCCGTACAGAAATTCCGAACTGTTTCCGATGTAACGACAGTTCGACCACTTCCGCGCTGTTTTACTCCTGGCTGCAGTTCTTTTTTCTGGGTTACTTGCAAGGGCGTACGCAAGTGGGGGGGTTGGGGTTAAAACCCCCCCTTTGAACTTGATATTTTACAAAACTTTATTACCTGCCCAAAGGAGATTAATTGTTTTCGCATGCTTTTTCCTTGTTAATTTGTTGACATAATGCAAATACTGTACCACGGAATACACTTGCATGCAAATTTCAAAGAACATTGTAAATGGGACAAAAGGTAATAATTAGGTTTTCGTGGGAATCTGGGTTATCGTCTGCGTCCAGAGACCATCTCAGCACTTTTTGCAGACCTTTCGTCCACTACGCATGTTTAATATTGTGTTCCGCGATAGTTCACTTTATCCGAAACAATTGTTTTTATTATATTGTATCTGTTAAGGCTGGCTGACCAGTGCCAAGGCTGACCGCATTGGCTACATTACCAATTTCAGCAGCATGATAGACTGTTGTACGAGCTCAAACACAGCAGTGTTTAACACAGACGTATTCAGGCATTTCTTAATGTCTCAGCAGGGAAAAAGGAAAACTAAAAGTTTGCTAGACTTCTGTACATAACAAAACTTGAAAGCTTTCCTGCGTAGTTTACGTGCATTCTTAATTCTTGTGTAGTTTTGCAAGATTCGATCTCGCAAACCAGGGTCTGCGCCAGCCAGTCCAGCCGCACACTTTCTATGCTCGACTGCTCGTATTCGACAAGACATTAGCGCAGTCTCATTTTGCAGTTGTAAATTGCTCTGACACAGTGATGAGTGTGTTTTACTCCCCTGTTTTAACGCTCAGCCTGATATTTTTGCAGTTGTGAACTGCTGTGTCGTAGCGCTGAGTGTACTTTCCTCCGATATCCTAACTTGGAGCGCTGATAGTTTATAAAATAAGGGTAGTGCGTGCAGAAGAATATGCATATTATGTCAACAAACTTCGTTAAACCGTTGGTTTGGAAACATGAATATGACGTCACAAACATCGCACACCAAATGCAAATGACCCCCA
>JGI24159J19872_10006316_pt1 | contig 15426 bp, 9 predicted proteins | sample Ectturendosymbi4_FD_19872 | JGI IMG/M metagenome (IMG submission 19872) | reverse complement strand
TCGTACGACATGCGCTTGAAAAAAAACTGTTGCACTATTACCTAAAATGCACCGCTAGCAGGGTTTGCGGAGTCGGAGATCAAATATCCGACTCCCGACTCCGACTCCTTACACAAAAGGAATGGAATTTGGTCGTTAAAATCAACGGAAATCGTGGTGGTGCACAGCAAGAAATCTCTGTTTCAACAAAAGTTTCAAAAGAAACTGTACCATTTCAACAGGAATTCCTAATTTAAGAGTGTGGTGTAAAAAATGATCCAATTGGAGATTCGGCGTCGGACAAAAATATCCGATTCCGATTCCCGGTGTTGTTAGGAATCCGACTCCGACTCCACCCAAAAACCTCCGACTCCTTACGACTCCGACTCCAACTCCGACTCCGCAACCCTGGTCGCTAGCGAACATACCTTTTTTCGGAAAAAATTTACTTTTTTTGTAAATTTAACAAACAGAAAAACTTGGTGTGTATGAAAGCAATGCCAACGAGTATCTTGAGGAATACAAGGAGTATGAAAGTAGTGATCCATTTGATATGGGTAATACACTCTTGCAAAATTCCGCTCGGGTCGCTAGCGACCCACACAGGCGTTTAACAGGGTGGCGGCAGTAGTTGGTTTGACAACAATACAAGCTGTCCAAACAGGTCTTCTCTTTTACACCGTACCCCAAGACTTATTATGTGGACTATTATAGACTATTATATGATTTATTGTGTGGTGATGTAGTAAGCGTTTCTTGGTTTACCTCAAGAGTTAAGAAAAGAGCGCCGGCAATGGTAAAAATTGCACAGTGTAATGATTTACACGCTGTTGACTAAGTCCAGAATGGCATAATACGTGTTTCTAGAATGTAACACAACAATATGGCAAAGAAACCTGGTCGATATTCACAACAGACGCTACAGTACGATACTAAGATAAAACAATGACAGTTCAAGGGTTTCAAATATATACGTGTTGCTCCGCATTTGTGACTTTTATCAACGATGCGATCAATTCTTAGTTCTGCGGTTTTCGGGACAAAGTCAGGCAGTGGAAGCGACTAAGCAACGAGTAATTTTAGTATGTCAAGAGCATAGGATCCTGCATGTACCCGAGTTTAATGAAAAGTTGTACGGAATTCATAATGCCGTGTTCGGTAACTTCCAGCGGGCAACATAGCGCAATTCTTGGTTGGAACAAAAGGTACGATAATTCGAAGGCCAACTAACTGTAGAGACTCCCTTACTTGATGCGAATATTATTAGAAGAGAGCATATTTACATAGCAAGTGTTTTTCGGTTCTGCAAAGCTGCAACGCACGGAGGTTCGCCGGAAAGTATTACGTCACAGATCATTCGTCAAACTCAGTGTGTTTATGTCACAAAGCTTTGGCTGTGTTTTGCACACGTTCAGAGCGTTCAAAACAATACAGTATCTCGAAGCCACGTTGCACATATTGTTTTGCACAATCGCATAATTCTAGGCGTAGAGGTTTAACAAACTCCATTAATTATTACATCAATTTATGTAATAATTGGTGACCCTGCGTCATAAAACGCTTGAGCGCTTTATTCTTTTAGCGAAAGATTTTCTTCTTAACTCAATCTGATGAACTCAGAGTTCATCTCAAGCCAATGGAGTCAACGTATTCAGTAAAATCGTCCAATTTCATGAGATTAATGTAAAGGTTATTCCATCATGTCTTCTCCCTTCTTTCTACATCAAAGACACAAAATAATATCAGGTCATTGCTGCAACTCTTGTCCCTTTCCGTTGTTCCTTAACCACGTTTATCATATCTTTATTCCACGCTGTACTAACGAATAACGAAACACACGTTTACGAGCTGGTCAAGACTTGCTTAAAGGTGATTTTCTTTGCCAAGTGTAAACTCTAATAAAAATAAGGGTGACTTAAGCAGTGACTTCAGAATTAAAACTCACAAAAGCAGTTTCAAAAGTTTGGAAGTTATTAGTGTACCTTTGTGTAATATGGAAACCATTTTTTTGTAAATAAAACAGGAAAGGGTAACGCAATAAGTTCCAACGTCTCATTTAAGTTGCTAGCTAGGTAATCAAGATGCATGTTTTGTGGCATGGAAGAAATTTGAACAGACATATTTTATTTACTTTCAAGGCACATATTCTACAACAGCTTGGCACTTTTTTATGACATATCAATGCTGATTCAATATCGCTTCAAACTAAGTTTTGCTGAAATGTTTTTATTGGCTAGGTTACATGATAGTGCGTGTTTCCTTTTTCAAAGTTGAAAAAAAGCTTTGAACAATCTTGACACCAATTTTCACTGATTGTTTTTGTCGACAATTCAACAAATGAAGACTTTTAAATTGATTTGACAAATAAAGGTGGTTTGTGTCACATTTTGTACGTATTTCTAGCATATCAGCAGCGAAAGTTTATAACGTAGCGTAGTTTCGGTTCCTTACATTTCAAAATGTCATCTTCTGAGGTTTTCTGCTGCAAATTTACTTTTTCACGAAAATCACCGATTGTCAAATGCAACAGGCATAATATTGTTCAATTTCTTAACTCTGAAATAAACCAATAAAACAACTCCTTTGCTTTCCTGAAATCAATCTAAATTGATCCTTGTTTCGATATAACATAAATTCTACAATTCTGCTTACCATCATCATCACCAGCTTACTGCAAAATCGATTGCCAGTGAACAGAAACAGCATTATTCTTTAAACGATTCTTATTTTCCTTTGCCTACAGTTTTCGTGCACCAATTAAAAGCAAACGAGTAGCAAATTATCCAATTCCTAGGAAAAAAGATTTGGTCGCAAAACATACCTGTTTATAAGCAAACAAGTCCGAACTAGGGAATTCACGCTGAGTGAGCAACATCTTTTAAGAAATGTAGGACTTTGCTGGCTAACGTTTAGACTCAACGATAAAACGTATTTGATAGATACTAAGTGACGGGAAATCAAAGATTACAAGTGAATATCAATGGTTGATGTTCTCATTTATTGGTTTGTAGATAAGAAAAATCATTTAACATTTATTCACAAAGTCCAATGAGCACGATATTAGCTTTTCCAACTTCAGCGTTCTGATTTTCGTTCACTTCCACCTGCACCGCAGTGTGTCAACGCAAAGGAGGCATTGCGGACTTGATAATCTTTCGTTCGCTTGCTTTGAAGCCGGTGTAGCGCAGACCAGCCGCTGTTGGCCGAAAAATGAGATGTGTTAGAATGAATTTAAGCAATTCCGCTTCTGCACTGGATGCAAAGAACAAGCATGTGAACCAAAAGAGCGGCAGTTAACGCAGACGACTGAACTAGACCTCGCCTGAAGTCGTTAAAAGGCACTGCTCGCTTACCATCTCCACAGCTCTCTCTAGTATTCCTCCGTTTTGTTTGCTCTAGAAGAAGCAAAATGCCCGTTCGCACCCGACTCAATGTGAAGGTGTAAATGAGAGGGTTGACAATGCATGATGCGTACGTGAAAAGGTTAATGGCTTCTTTGCCAGGTCCGTTAAACAAGTGCGAGTAGTGCAGGCGGTCGTAGTCGGAGCCTGAAAACAACAAAGCCAAAGTAGAAGAAAGTGTTGGAGTCGGGGACAAGTGCACTTAAAATTCAGGCATGCACCTCTTGGCTACACGCACCATGTTGATCTACGATCCATTGATGAAAAGAGTCACCGCAATCATTGCTTGTTAGTTACAGTTTTTATTTCAAAAAACTTCTTCTAATAGCTATGGTGAACCAAAAATCCAATAAAGCGATAATCTATGTGTGTTTCTTTTAAAGGAATAGCAAAACTTCGATACACACCATTACTCAAAATCTATGTAATTTTGTATCACGCAGTTTCAAAGTTCAGTACCTAAAAAATATGCTCATATATGAATGCTTAACTTTGCTTGATGCACTTTCTCAATTTGTTTGAAGATAATACCTGGTAGAGAATTTTCGAAAATCAATGCTTCAGAATTGCTGTGAGAACAGCAGCTGATAAACAAACACTTTGTTAGAAGCACCGAATGTCAAATTTGATCAAATTCACAAATTTTGGAGTTTTCTGCTTTTACGTATTGTTATAATGCTTCTTAAGTGCTATTTGTAATAGTTTGAACTTTAAATACAAATACAGGAAACAGTTTTAATTAGCATGTTGTCAATGGCTGATAAAGAGAGCTGTTTCAGTTCAAAAGCTAACATTTTTGTTCAAAAATTTGTTCGAATATATTCGGAGCAAGAGTTTCAGGGGCTGATAAAAGTGAAAGTGGGCTTAACAATGCTGATGGTAACTAGCAAATATGTTGAACACATTTGTTATTTTTGTAGTGCGGCAAATCTTATCTTCAAAAGAATTGAAATCACATGTTCGCCGTTGCTTTAGAACGAGAAAGTTAGCAAAGTCATTGATACCACTACTTGAAATGCAAACTCGATCGGGTTTCGCCATATACCTCCTTCTGTCATGAAGGTAAAGATGATATGAGGTAGGGAGGAAATCGTCATGCTCAGCGTGATGGCAAAAGCAAAGATGGAGGATGAATCCCTCGTCACTCCGACCGAGTGGCGCAGTTTCAGTTTCATTTCAATTTCTCCAGACGACGAGCTAATTCGAACCTGAAGGTTATGTCATAACAGATTGAAAACGAAAGTGAGCGGCTTGATGTCAATACAGTTAGTTGAAGTGAGACGTTTTGCTGTGACTGTAAAACAAGTTTGGTATCAATGTACAAAGACAAAAAAGCAATTGAGACAGAAAAGAAGAAAAAAATAGAATTTGTTTGTAGATCTAAAAGCTCCCTTCATTACGGAAGCAATATCAGTGTGAACAGTGGATAGTAAAAAGGAGTGTTTCATGTAATAGTATCCTTGTTAAAAAAAATATTTGGTGAGGATGACGAACTGAAAACATTGCTTAGATTTTTACTCACTGATCGGATCTACTGTTAACTTTGTCAGTGACCTTGCACAGACAATAACTGGCAATGCTCAAACGCAGTTGTCTAAAAGTTTGCTCGAGAATATACATCAATTTTGGGTGTGCAATGCAGTGAAACATCTTTCTTATTCGGAGACGTTAGGACGTCGATAAATAAAACTGGTTCTACTGGCGGTAAAACAAAAAATCCGTTAAAAAACATCAAACGTTTCGATGGTTGATACAAATATCTTCGTTAAGGCTAAAAAGGAAATGCTGTTATATGATGAAAAAACGTTATTAGTAAAAACTACTATGAATTTTAAGAGACAGTTTTAGGAAAAATATACGAAAAACTAACTGAACATATGCAAATGCATGGCTCCTACCCGCTGAACGTGAGTCTTTGTACAGGTAGTGACCAGGTTACAAAGTATCATCAGGAAACAAAACAAAGTGCTGCAGCTGTTAAGCAGCAGCAGGTAAGTGCGTCGACTTGGTGACTTCAACGCGGAGCAGTCATAAGCCTCCGCATGTTCTGAAAAATGTGTTCCACGATTATGAGTCAGTTTATCCAGAAGAGTAACAGCCTTAGCAGGTATATGTCAACTAAATCTTAAAAACGCATTCTCCTTTCTTTTATTAACCGCAGTACCATGCCGTACAAACAACAATTTATTTGCGCTATTGCCGTGGGATTAAGTACAAACAAAGTATTTATTGTACTTACTGCTGTCAGATGTTTGAAAACTACGACATTTTTAGTTTTTAATTGGAACATGGGTTCTTATGTAGCAGCGCGGTGGCTGCTACATGCGACGCGCTAAGCATAACATCCCTAGTAGCACGAAAGCTACTGGGAGTTTCCTTTAGCCTAGTGCCTAAGTGCGCAGGGAAGCCGCTTCTTCACTTATCCTGCGGATCCGTGAAACTCTCAAAGGTCCATGGACGCGTTTGAAGGGTCCATGCACGCGTTTGAACCAAAATACAGTAAAAAGAAAAAAACATTGTGTAGGTCGTCCACTGTTTTATTCATTTACCCACTTTACACTGCACTGTTATCGGATTCGCGTTGGATTGGGAATCCCATAAATCACTCAAGCACGACTGTGAGTGTCTCACCGAGCTGCTTGAGCGTGCATTTTTTCAACCATATGCGATTCAGCGAATCCAACTAGCAGATGTAGGTTGGAAATCCCACAATAAGGGATTCGAGCGAAAAAGAGGTTGGGTGGTTTGTATTAAGTCTTAGGCAGTCTTTTCTGTACTAGTTTGATGCTAAAACCACTACCGTGGAACAGATTAGACTATTCAAGCAAATCTGTAGCAAAAATGACGGATTAATTTATTTAATAGTTTTGCCTGTAGGCGAACTACACCTAGTTAGGGAAATAATCAGTAAAATTGAATCGGTTAAGCAAACTGAAAGATTATTCCGTAGGTTACAAGACATCAGATATTGGGCTGAAGGACTATTACACCAATGCTGATTAATAAGTTTTCATTACACAATGGTATAGTTGAGTGATTCAACCTCTGCAAAATATGCAATATTGGAAGTGGATGACTTCAGCAGGCTAAAGGCTATACTTTGAACTTTGTATCCTGTTATGTGGCTATGATTTCCTCAGTTCATAATGGAATACATGGAGTAGCATAAAATGTGTCTTAAAAGATTGGGAAATAGGTTACAATTGCAATTTAATGAATTGCAGTACCTGCTGTTCATAGATTACGACTTACAAAGTGTTGTTAATCCTCATATTTGACACTCTAGTGCAGAGAATAGACTAGTTAAAGATCTTGAGAGAAATCAACAAAGTGGCTTTGCAATGTGAAAAGAAACTCCCATTTCCTGCCCTGTAGATGCTGTTCAAATTCTATTAGTCACTTGAAGAGTGCATTTACGATGTGACGCGGTTTTCATGACCTCATCGCCCAGCAGTTCTCTACGATTTTCTCTGCTGGCTGTTCTTTTTCGGACTACACTAAATAAAATCACGTCTCGATTATTTCAACTACACCTACGAAAAGCACCTTTCTGTAGTGGAATCAGCTTTCACCTTTTCATTTTCACTTATTTCCCAGCCTTCACAATACCGTAGGCCAAGCGCACGAAGCAAATCTTCGAGTTCCTTGCAGTGCAAAAAGCTCCAATATCGAGCTCGTAAGTGCGTTCACGAAGGTAAGCCAAGGGCGACGAATCGCTCACGCGTCAATCCGATAACAGTGCAGTTTGGAGTATTCGGCGTCCGAAAATAATAAATTCATTACTTGCGGTTCCGCGAGATGGAAACGTTTGAGAAGCACTGATTTAGAACATAATTACTTCAAAGCATAAATGAAACGTATGTTTATTCTTTGATTAGAATACTGCAGAAACCAAAGTAGACATGAAACTAGCTATCAACAATCAGCCACCAAATGTAAAGACCTTCATACCTAAGGCATCCAAAACCATGTTGTTGTCCATCACCAAAAACTTCCAATCAGTAAATCCAGATGTGTTTCGCTCAACACAGTACTCCAGTCCTGAATGGCAGTGGTAAAAAACCGGAAGCAGTACAAAAGCAGTTGCTGCTATCCAAATAGAACAGACAAGGGACAATGTGATCTTTGGACTACGAAAGCAGGAAGCCAGCCCAAAAGAAACACTTGAATTATCGGCTACCGCTGCTGCTCTGGAAATAGCTTGTGTGGAATTGGCTCGTACTACCTGCAAAGTTTTGACCGAGACTGTACGTATGCCCACTCTGCAAGCATCTGGCAGTTGTTCTCGGAAAAACACTTTTTTCAGCAATTATTTTAAAGTATCTTCGTCTTAATTTCTAAAAGCTATGAAGTTACGCAATATGCTGTCAAATAATTAGAAATTTTTTTATCTTTTTTATTTTTTACTGCTTGCAGCAGAAGCAAAGGTTAAGAGTGTTACATTGCATTGTCAAAATGTGAACCCAATGACGTCCTCGCTAATTTCAACTAACAATGAAACAAAACCCCAAGCAGTCCATTGCACAATTTATCAACCAAACGAAAAATCTGTACCAAATTAAGAAGTGTTGCTGCCGCCAAAGAAGCAAATATGTTCGCGTTCGAGATCCCAGTAAGTAAGTTCTTCAGGACTTCTTCCACCGTTTCACCGGTGAAGTTAACGCTGTTGTAAAAATAACATTGTTACGGTCTCGACTGCAGATAACTTCATATTTATTTCCACCAGTGATATCGCCTTGTGACACGCTTGAGAACAAAGCCTTACCTTTGTGAAGAGGAAAATGCGTTTTCATTTGTGGAACCAAAACAACGGTAAACATATTCTCATTTTTTGTGTTTTCAGCATAAAAATCTCTAAGTGTTTTGATAGTAGCAAGACACGTCTTATTTTTATTTAAAGTTTTCTCCCATGCCGCTTTTGGCAGGACTGTTCTACCACTGCATTTTTGCAAGTAGGTTACCCCATCAAAGACAGTGCTTTATGTAAATATGATTATGCACAAAAATCGAAAATATATCATTCAACGCTATGCTATTGTTTGCAAGGAAAGTAATTTGTTTATATGTCTCAGAGCAAATACTCTTATTTTTTTCTAATAGTAAGCAACCGACCTAACCTGATTTAGGTATGACAAACGGAAAAACGGGGCCAAGTGCGTAGTCAGCTTTAAATGTTAGGGACCAACAGAATAATGCGAGGCCACATTCAACAAAAGAATAAGAATGTCGCCACCTAACCCAATTAGTCCGGAGGGAAATATAGCAAGTGCAAGCGTGGTACACTGAACCACCAACTTCCAATGACAACGGTCCTGGATGAAGAAAGTTTTGCTCAAGTTCGCGAGTGTTTTAAAATTTGGCTATGAAAGTAGCTTCTGTTTTGTGATTGGAGGAGATGCTCAAACGCTGTTCAGTTTGGTAATTGAAAAAAAATTCAAACTAAGCAAAAACTAAAACCACTGACTGCAATATAGTTTTGCGAAAACTCATGCGTGTTCTCTTGGAGAAGGAAAAGCGTTTAGAGAAACTGAAAGATTCAACGCAATGCTATGGTTTGCAACCCACAAATTGATCATGCAACTTTTATTTTTAATACTATCGTGTCGAAAGTGTCGTTTTACGAACCACAGTGAACACACTGGGATTTGTCTATTGTGTGGTCATTCACACATAAAACTATCCCCACTCATTTGAAACACCTCTGTTTAAACGTTCGGCTTCGCTTGGAGTTGGCACTTTTTTAATTATTCACTTGATGATGCAAACATATAAAACATTAAAATGGTTAAGTAAACAAATCATAGACAGATGCAGGCGTTACTATTCACACAATAACAAAAAGTTCATGAAAAAAACTTTGACGCAAAAATCCTTAAAGGCGATGATATGTTTGTAACACAATCACCGGGTTCAAAAATCAGTTCGTACTTACTTGCCAAGTACGCTCATGTTGATAAGCCAAAAGAGGGCATGTATTAAGAGTGTAAAGCCACTAATGATGTCTGCTGCAATTAAGGACAGAAGGTATCGATAAAAATTATGCTGTCGGCATAAGCATTTCCAATTTTGCAGTATCGCTGCCATGATAATCAAGTTCCCTGAAGAAGCAAAAAATAGAAACGTTGACATTTGCCTTGCTGCCTGTAAAACAACTGTCACGTGACTGCGTATATTTCTACAAGTGTATGTTAATCGCTACGTATACCTTGGCTGGTTTTCCAGAATTTCGTGATGTTCTCCTTAGTGTTATTTAAATAGTTTAAGGAGACACAGCTATGATGTTTGTTGTGCGATAANGAGAATGATAACTTGAACAATAGGTTAGTAGTTCTTTAAAACAAACGACTTAGTGCTNAAGGCCGTGGAGCTCTGTTGGCAACTTGGATCATAATTTGCCTTGGAAAAGTTCCAGTTGTGTTCACGTATATTTCTTCACATATAGAATAAAAGCAAAGCCTTCCAGGTGTTGACAAGAGTTGTGAAAAAGCATGTGAATGAAGTTTCCTTTGCTATCAAAGATGGTCTGCTTGTGTGATCAAAAAAACAGTTATTTTTTCAATTTTAACGATTAGTAGAAATTTGAAAAAGAAGTTCACAGTATGAAAAAAAATTATTACTCCGATGAGTGATGAAATCTTGTTATAAAAACATGCTAAAGTAATCTTCGATTTGCGTTTATTTCTATTATCAGCATGCCTATATACAAATAATTTACTGACCGTTTCTACTGCAGTCACCGGTTTAGTTTAACCCATGAACAATAATTCAATTGTATAAACAACCGTGAGTGTGTTAGGTGTGAAATGCACTGGAGGCTCACGCAGGTGAAATGCAAGATTGAAAATGAAGAAAATCATTGTACGCAACATAAAGTGGAAAAAGATGAAGCTATTTAATGTATTGGATGAAGCTATTTAATGCATTGCGAATACTTCAATTTTACGCCATAAATATTTTTGAATTTACGAAGAAAGCATTTCATAAAAAGTGTGTTGATTTTCCTGAAACGAGTTACCATTCAACAATGTCTGAAGATCACAAAAATATTGGATGACGCTAACGCTTTTGAAACTACTTTTGACATTTTGATGTGAAGGCAGGTACATATACAGACCTAATTGCAACAATTGGATCAAACAAAAAAGTCAAGTGCTTCAGCTTGTTCCGAACAATACTTTGCCTTTGCCAACAAATTTATAAAATTCATATGCATGTGGTATCAAGTTTGCAATTGCGATTTATTTTGAACTACAATCTTTATGCTGTTGAATTGTAGGACATTTATGTGGAAAATAAAGCCTACTAATGGATCAATGGTACTGTAAATTATAGTAAAAGTCATTGAAACAACAGCAATATATAAGGAGCACTACTCTAATGCTTGAAAAGTGCTTCTGTTTGAGCACAACATCACATGCCTATGAAACGTTTCACAAAACTGTCCCAGGGTCATGTACCCCTGACGATGTATTATCATCTGTAGCGCTCAAGTACTTGAAGACATCAGCTTGATGAATTGCAATATTATATATAAAACGTTTAAGGCTAAGTTTTTTGACACAACCCTTGGTCAATAACGACTAAAATAATTGCGTAAGATTAATGAGTGGCTTATTCAGTGGCTCAAACCGGGTTGTCACGGCACCCTGAGGTGCCAGTTACGAAACTCAGGGGTGCCGCGAACTAATGCGTTTTTCAATAGATCATTAAAAATACTATTATCACAATGTCATCAAACTGTAAAGCAACTTTCTATGCCTTCACCAGTGGGTGCCGCAGTCCTAAAAAGTTTTGGAAGCACTGAATTATTCCAACCCAGCTAACCTTCGATTTTGCAGAAGTAAATTTAGACAATTTTTCAGTGAGCTCATTGTTTTGTGTTTCAAATATAGGATATATACTTGAAAGTTGAAGCCATTGTAGAATGATTATAATAGTTTAAATATAAAAAGAACCGATGTCGTCTAACCAAAATGAAGTGCACACACGTTTGAAAGTTTAAAAACTGTATAAAGCTTTTGTCTGGTGGCATTTTCAGTAAGTTTGACATATGTTGGAGAGAACTGCTGATGCTCAAAAACTTGAAACTTAGATTAAATTGATAAAAACTCGCAAATCTTTCTAAGGTTTTCCTCTTTGTCTAGAAATGTTTTACTGAATGATTTTCACAACTAAATACAGAGAAAAAAATTTTAATGTCCAAATTGAGAAAACTAAAAATCTGTAAAAACAGAATAAAATCTATTTAGGAACACACTGACTGTACCAATATTAGTTTTTCAGAGATTTTGGAAACTGTTGGCGAACTCAACATCTGTTTTCAGAAAATGGGGACTGTACGAAGCTAACACGTTAGAACAAAGCAATTCATGAGATCTTTGAATAATCAGTTGAAAGAAAGTGTTTATAATTAACAGTGAAGATCTGCTAGTATTGAAATATAGGTTTGGCTGACCTTTGAGAGGCCATCTACGCTTTGTAAAATGTATGCTTTGGAGCTGACTGTTCGTACAAGCACATCTACTGGAAAAATAATATCCAAACAAGGGACCTAGGTAAGGAAGAAATGTTTGTGCGCTCGTTTATATGCATTCCACAAAGCATCTGGGGAGTGTTCACTAAGACAACCTGTTGCTATTTAACACTACCGTGGCTACACATTTCACGACTATGAAAAACTAACTGTTCAAACTATGCACCTCTTTTCTCGACTTGATTTTGGTGACAGCAGTTCGCGGCGCAGGCCGAAGCCGGAAATTTGCTTGTTGCCTAGGCAGCTGAGGTGACCGCTCTTGCTTAAGATCTGCGGCGATTCACACAATGGCCGTGGATCGAGCACCCAATCTTCCAATTGAGAGGCGCACAATTTGCCTCTGAGCTATTGCCGCCGCTAACCTCAAAAATTCATTATAACCAGCATGTTTCACTTATGGGTTTATAAAAGAGTTGTTTGGTGTAAATAGGTGAAGAGCACAAGGGTTTATTTTGCATGATGTTTTGGAGAATAATCAATCTTCTTTCATCTTACAATCAACCACGGTACACGACTACTTTTAGAAGTAACACATAGAACGAAGATTGTCAACACACATTGCTAATTGTGCTGATTACATACAATTCGCACGGAACTAAAGGAGAGAAATGACCTAATTTCAAATCATGCAAGTGTTACTACGTGCTACAAAGTAGAACTGTAATCCAGATGTTGAGTAATAATACCGCTCAAATTTAAAGTTAGACGCACATGCAAGATAACTAAAAAGACAAAAAATTCCAACTTTTTCTTAAAAAATGTTACATCAATATTGCCATTCAATCTGTAAGAGGTGAAACGTTACCTGCTTGTCAATACATATCGTAGACTTTTGCACTGCGGAAACTTTCATTTAAGCTGTGCACACGGAAAGAACAGTGTTCCTGAGAGTTTTCTTTCAAAAATATTAACCAACACAATCAAAGTGTTATTGAAGAACTACCGTGAAAATTCTCAATAATAAGGCGATACAAGGTCATTTAGTTTCTGTACATGTTGTCTTACCTGCCACAGCAAAAACGGCAATACCACACTTGATAGCGTAAATCCAAAGGCGTCTTTCCACATAAGCTAAAATGCACAAAGATTCGTTTGAAGCACGGCCCATTGTGCTTCTTTATCAAGCTTCTGAAATATTATTCTTGTGCCTAGTGCTTACTTTCCTGCAAAACAGTTGCTCTGGGTACAAACAGAAGTTAATCCATGCCAGCAAAGAGTATATTTTGCCGAATTGGATATCGCGTTTGTAATCAAAACTCCGTATACTTTTATGTGGCGACAATAGGACAAACAGTCAGGTTTGCTGGCCCGCTTGCAGCTTTTCCTTTTTTATTCAGATAGCTTTGCAAAGAATCGCATGTTTTTTGTGCAATAGTCTGAGATAATTTTTTTTTAAAGCCTTGGCAAATGAAAATTTTTTTGTGAGTGACCTCTTCTAACATGCGTCGCAGGACTTCGCTCAGCAAACACCCTCTACCACGGTTTTTCAAAAGTAAGTTTAAATGATTTACGGTCAAACTCAACACTGCAATTACGTTTGGGAACGCATACTACTAAAGAGTTTCTGAACTTCAACAAAACTAACAAAACCTTTAAAAACTATTCATATTACCCTTGGAAATGTTCTGAATTTATCCCAATTTTAAATGGATTGGAGAAAACCAAAACGCTGCGAATTGAATCATGAATAGTTTTGCAAAAACCTTAGTAGTTTTGAATCATTTACCAAGTATATTCCAAGATTATGCCTAGCTTCTGTAAACGTATTCATTCAATTACGTGCAAAAGCATTTATGACATGCTACGCTTGAATTAATCTGGATTCATAAATCTTGTTTCTTCTTGCTCGTTTTTGAATAATTGCTTCGAAACGACGAATGGCTGCTAAATCAAGGAATAGTTGCTAATTTTATGTAGTGGAGTATTGCAGTAGAGTGAGGAAGTACAGGATCAACAGTAATTAAACATTTAGCTGAATTCAAAGTAAAATTTGAAACATCAAGGAACCTATTGCTCATGCAAAAGGTCTGAACTACGGCTAAAGAAATAAATAAAAGCACAAAACGTCTTTAATTTTTGCGATTAGTGCTTGAGTTGAAAACCGATTTGATTAAGGTTATGCAAATCTTCCACGTTTCCCTATTTTTGGCACAAGACTTCTTTTATCTCTTTCAAGCTGAATTTACTTTTAAATACAATATAAAACAAACTAGTGTCTGCGGAAGTTTCTTCCAAAGCAGTAAGATTTACGTCTACTGCCCTGAAACTGTTGACAGTCTAGAAAAATACCCCAATTCCCGACCTTTTGCTCTTGCTTACTTTTTTGTAACTAAAGCGGGCACGAGTTGAAAATGTTTTTCGCCTTGAACTCCTATTTCAAAGCCAACTTCACTAGATGTTTGATGTACGTCACCCAAAATCGAAAATGTCTACCCCAAGCAGAATATTTTTGACTAACGCAACTCCAAGACAATCCTTTGATCTAAGGCAATATTTCCCAATCTTTTTTTGGCTAGCGCCCCCTTTTCTAACAAACAAATGTATATCTCCCCCCTACCGTGCCTAGCACACATATCAACACAATTTTTTCGTTTTGTTTATTTGGGATGTTTGAAAATGATTAAAACAAGAATGAGGGCGAAGATGCATTTCACTATAACACTTAATTTAGTAAATTAACTCATTTAGCAGTCGGAAACTGTTAGAGTTAATGATTTGGAAACTGCTAGAGTTCATGAAGGGCGCGATTTCGTTTGAACAGTATTAAACGTGGACAAGAAGGTGAAGATTGCTAATTTATCTTAATGATGTTAAAACCATTCCCCTGCAATTGTAAATTAACTTCATTGAACTTCGTGAAGATACAGTATCTGTGGACTGTGACAGCCAAGATAGTGTATCTATGACATCCTTTNAACAGTCACCTTCTGTGTGCAGCAACAGGCGTACAAAGTCTCTTCATCATTATCAGAGTGCACCACATTGCCTAAACTTACCAGAACACTTCTAAACCTTTTTGTGTCCTTTGATCAATCAATCCATTAATACTCTGCCACATTTTTAGTAAATTTTGAGTTCGGAGCAGTGCTGGATTGAATTTAATTTGCATATTTTCAAAGTGTTTGAACTTAGCCGTGACACTTGCAGTCGTCCACTGGCTCTGCCATTTCTCTATCCCTGGATTTCTTTGGCACTGCTCAAGCTAAAGTGCGTTCTGAAACACACTTCTCTTTTCCAGAATCTTTTCGATTCCCTTTTGGTAACTTATTCTTGTTGGCACCTAACACTATCTGTAAAAAATATAAATTGCCTTTCTACTTTCGAATTGAACTCGTACAAGGTTATTATTATATTTGTGATCATTAAATCACTCCATCCAAAATTAGCTCACAGTTTTGGTTACAGGCTGAGTCTAGGTGCAAGCGTGCATTCTCAAACCTGACCGGTGATAGTCACTGTAACGAAACGGGCATTGTTAAGTAGCAGTTTACCCGTGCCAAGAAGTACAGCTGA
>JGI24159J19872_10006314_pt1 | contig 15428 bp, 10 predicted proteins | sample Ectturendosymbi4_FD_19872 | JGI IMG/M metagenome (IMG submission 19872) | reverse complement strand
GTCTCGAGTTTCTGTCAGGGTCCCGACAAGGGGGGGGGCAATGCTCCGGGACGGCACTTTTCGGGGGGGCAGCACTTTTGGTGAAACGAAGGAATAGTAAATGGTCTTTCACGAATGAACTTGAAGTAAGATTTGGGCTTTAGATTTTGGTTAAGGTTGGACCTAACATACGTCTGGCCAGGATTGTCCCGGTTCAAACGTCTGTCCCGGTGTCCCGTCCCGGCTAGCAAAATGTCCCGGAATTTCACTTCAGTGAAATTTTCAAAATTAAGTCAAGCCTGATGATGCATTGTTGTGAAATAATTTCGTCCTGGAAGGCTTGACTTGGCGGGCAACACTTTTCGACTGGCCCAGGGGCGGCACTTCCCCATGTCGGGGCCCTGGTCTCGGTCTCGGAAATTTTGAAGACTGGATCTCGAAGTTTTAAGGAGGTCTCGGTCTGGAAGGTTATTGTCTCGACTGCATCACTGCTATATAGTGTTGCCAATGCAAAATGAAAAGACAATTGAAATTGATCTGTCAAATATTTCATTTTGCGTATAAGAATCAACAAAATTTCACTATGTAGAATGTTGTTAAAATGCTTGAAATTACATCTAATTACAACAATTTTTCGGTAGTGTTGCACGAAATTTTCCCTACACATACAAACACACAAGCATGCAAAATGACACCACCTGACAACACTGTTCGATAACACCAATGCGGTAAGCAATCAGGAGAACGGTGACCAGATTGTGCGCAGTGTGTTCTGCCAAACAATTACGAAATCCTGCCAAATTCACTGCTAAATTACAAATAATATTGTCAAAATACTGGCAAAATTTCTTCATCAAACGACTTACTTTAACAATGGACACAATACTAACTGTGTTACTTAGGTTATTTAGGCAAAATTCGAAATTTAAAAGTGGGGAGGCCTAGGCCCCCCAGAAAAAAGTGGGGGGGCCTAGGCTTATGTGGCCCCCCCGGTTCCGCCACCTATGGCCACAACTTAAAACGTGCGTTGTTTGTTTCGATCATTGTGTTGTTGCTTTGTTTCTAGCCCGATGCTAGCAGAGACCAGAGATATCAAGAAACTCCGGGTGGAAGTTTCTAGATATCCCTTGCAGAGACGAATGGATTTATGTTTTTAAAATACAAATCCAATCCAACAGTTTTGTTTCAAAATACAATGCAAGCTGAAGATGATCTCAATGCATCAAAAGACAGTGCCAAAGCAGAAAGCTTACTTATGACCGGCAAAATCCCAAACATCCAAAAATATATATATATATATTTTTAGTAATGCCGTTGTAACTAGCCACAGTTCGTGTGTTTTTCTTTACTTGTTTTCAATGCCAACTTTCGCCAGTAAGATTTGTCTTACATTTACAGGACTGATGGTGCGTTGGAAAACGCGAAACTAGTTTCCTCGTCAATAAACCGTGACTGATTTACTTGCCGCCATCTTTGTGGCCTTTAACTATGAAAAATAGATACGCTTGCAAGTTTTAATCGTCGCAGAAGAATGAAAGCCGAAAGCAGGCAAATTCCTCAGAAGCTTGCCGCAAGGCTAAAGTTTGTTTGTTGTCCCAAACATCCAATGATACATGATTTGTGACCGTGAGTACAGTTGTACAGTAATTGATATGTATGATGACCCAATTGGCTGACCAGCACATATAAACAAAAATGTAAAAGATCACTTAACAATTGCAGATCCTCTAATATTCCAGTGAACAGCTTTCCAGGAAATGAAAAAAAGATTGTGTTTTAGTTTTCAAGGTTCACTGTAAGGGAAACTTCCAAATGGGGAGAGTGTTGGAAGACATTGGATTATGCACTTTCAGTCTTCTGATTAAATTTATTGCTTTTAATGCAAATGTTTTAGCAAGTAAGAACACAACCAGTGAAACCAATCAACAAATGGATTCAACAACTTGCCTAGTCTTAATGCAAGGCTATGCGAGCATGAAAATTCAAAGAATCGTTTGGGAGCCACATGGAGTTTCTGGGAGTTACATCAAAGACTTTGTGATGGGCAGGCAATTGACAAAGAGCCTGAAAAAATCGTCAAAGTTTTAAGTGGTGTTCCAGTAGGTGCAAGTGAATTGTCTCAACTGTTAAATTGCCGTTATAGCTTAGAAATTTTCAAGAAAGACTAGGAAGAATAACAACCTAAAAAAGAGTGTTGTCATATGAAACAGAAGATCAACCTTTGGATGATCCGAAAGAAGCGTATAGACATCAGTGTTTTAACCTAGTGCTAGACCAAGCAATTCAGTCCATAGAATAGAGTGTAGATTTTAATAACTTAGAGGCCGTGTAAAAGTATTTGGATTTCTGAATAACTTTCAAAGTATACACGAGGCAGAAATAAGGAAACACACAGCAAAACTTCAAGAAGCTTCAACACTTATCACAATAAAACAGAGTACTGATGGAGATGTAGTTATGGAAAGGTGGGGCACAGTGGGACTAGGGGCACAGTCGTCTTTTTTGATTTATTAAAAAAGTTGAACTTTAAAATTTCCATGGTGATTTAGTCTCATACCAGCCGTAGTACTAAAGTCACATTTTCGTTGCTAGGCAGCCGTTGCTACGAGCTACAGATAAAGTTGTGTTTTTGCTACCCAAAAGTAATTTATAAATTCGCATTTAGATTTGAGTTTTTCCCGCGTTAATCAACATCTTCTATTCTGAGTTTTTGTGACGTTGTAGTCAGGGCAGTGCAACATTTTTTGATAATGCCAGATTTTAAATTCTTTTTAAGTTGAGTTGGTACTTCTTCATTTTAATTTTTAGGTATGCATGGGGCACATCTGACAGAAAAAATGGGGCACACTCGACACATTGCCACTAGGTCAGTCCAAACAAGGTAACGCTTGAGGGGATATATTACAATGCAATACAGAATTATTCTAATCTATGAGCATTTTTAGGTTTATTATGTGCTTAGAGGCACATTATATTTGTATGGTAAAGCATGAATTTCAGCATACTGCATTGGTTTAATTGAATATTTGGTAATCATCAAATTTGTTTTGCCATGCAGTGATAGTGGGTCACTAGAATGTGAAAAAAGTGGAGAGGTAGTCAGCAAGTGCCTACTTTACATGGGATATCACATGAACATTATGCAATGCATGCAAACCAACTTTTTTGACTTGTCAGGTTTATCCCATGCTCATGTTGAGTGTGCCCCATACCTGGGGCACACTCGACAGAAAAAGTACCCTTTTAAAACTGTTTGCCCAATGTTTTCTGAAGGGCGTTGTTTTCATGTTTTGGCATAATATTGTGTATACAGAATTGCTTTCTTTTGTGACAAATTTTGAGTTTGCTTGGACTTGAAATAAAGTAGCAGTGGTTGAAAATGCAAAAAAGTGTCGACTGTACCCCACCTTCCCCTACCAAAAAAACAAAGATGTTGATGGCTAACTTTTGGCTGAAGAAATTGAAGCTCTGAAAACTTTCTTCCCTCCAGCATCTTTACGCCTCATGCTCTGTTTGAATACTTGCTAATAGCCAATCGATTTACAGCAATGGTTTTTAACCTTTTCTTTCCTACGCCTCGTATTTGTTCTTTGTTTCAAGAGCCCTTAATTGAAATAAGTAAATTGGACGAAACACTTTCCAGTTCAGGTGATTTCCATGCTGTAGAGCGCGTAACAGCTCGCGCTCCACGAAAATTTATTGACGCCCCCAGGGGAGGCATGAAACACTGGGTAAAAAACATAGGTGGCGGAACCGGGGGGCCGCTTTTATTTCTGAGGGGGCTGGCCCTTCCACTTTTGAATTTCGAATTTTGCTTAAATGGGTTTAAGTAACACAATTAGCATTGGTTCTATTGCTTTCCTTCAACTGAAGTTTATCACAAAAACTACACTGAAAATATAACTCTCACTGAGCAGTTTGAGCACTAACAAAATTACTTTGTACTCTAGTATGATACGATTTTTGATGAAAAGGAATGTGGACCGAAATAGCGTATGCCTGAACTGAATTACTCATAAACAAAAAATTTTGGGCGTAAAGAACTTATTCTCTTCTATGCTGCTAACAAGACCGTAGAAGCATGCGCTGAGTGAGTTTATACAGTCATAACACCTCATACAGTATTACGGCCACTGGAGGGAAAAAACACTCACACTAACCACAACGTCGGGTCAGCGTGACCCGAAATCACAACCTTTCCGCTACACTGCAAAATCGAAAAGAGCGAGGACGATCGCACGCGCACCTACTATCTAGTCACACAAAAAAATGAAGCTACTGAAGCGTGGAAAGCGCTCCGACGCGTGCTTGCGCAGGTTCCACGTGGTCATCACATGTGACTCGGGTCCCCATGACCCACGATAGCATTCCAGGGTTTAAAGCAGGGGTGACGAACATGCGGCCCGCGGGCTGCGGGCCCACAAAAAGAATTTCGTGGGGCCCGCGAAGCATTCAGGCGAGACCAGCAGTTATTACTTTCGTTTGTTGTTTGTTTCTGTTGATGAACAACTTTTTTCGTTTTTAACAGGTTTCATAGTATGATTAAAAAGTTGTGCGGCTCGCTTACTCAGCGCTAACTGACAAAGTGGCCCGCGATAGCAAATAGGTTCGTCACCCCTGGTTTAAAGTATATGTTTTAATGAAAAAAATGTTGTAGAACGTTGCAAAAATTTAGTTTGTCAATCTTATTTGTAATTTCGCAGTGAATTTGGCAGAATATTCGCAATGTTTGGCAGAATACACCTTGCACAGTCTGTCACCCTGCTATGGCTTGCTTACCGCACTGGTGTTGTTGAACAGTGTTGCCAGGTGGTGTAATACAACGCAATTTTTTACAAAAATCGTGTAATTTTACATGTTTGTGTGCATGGGCGTCGGAAGGATTTTGTCCAGGGGTGGTACTAGTGGATTTTTCCAAACGTTTTTCTAGAGGGGGAAGAGTGGTGAAATTTGTTTTTTACCACTGGAAACTAAGAAAACAGCCTATTTTGCTTAAATTGTCAAATTCCTGCTCCCCTTCCGACATCCTGCTTGTGGGTAGGAAAATGTCCGTGACACACCATTAAAAATTGGTGCAAATTTCAAGCGTTTTAACACCAGTCGTAGTCAAATTTTGCTGAATCTGAATCTTATATGCAAAATGAAATATTTGACAGATCAAATTCAACTGTGGTTTTGTTTTTGCATGGCAACATTAAACAGCTATACTTATTTCTACATTGGTAACACAATTGGCATTCTTACAGCAGGCAACTTGCTACTTGCTGCATATGCTTTGTCTTGTCTTTGCATTCCGGTATCTAATGCAGTTATAAAATGAGTATTCAGTCATGTTACTTCTGTGTTCAAGATGTGGAAAACTTGTGATTTTGATTGTGTTTAAGACAGGTATCAATCAATGCTATGTCATTTTTGCCTGTTTTTAGGTGTGTTTCTTGGTGTCTTCAACAACCCAGTAGCGACTCTGGCACACGGGTTCTCAGGCTTAGTCAGAGTCTGCGATTACGATTTATATCGGAGAACGCGAGATTGCTTGCTTTGTATATTTGTGCCACCACCCAAGGGCCGGTCCCACTTCACTCAGTTGTTAACTCGGGCCCATTTCTTTGGGCCTTGTCACTGTTCATATATATCCTTTCCATGTCTGGCCTTTCGCTTTCATGTTGCAGGTGACCTGAATAAAACAATATCGTTCGCAGTTGGCGTTCTCACGACTTCGTTCGCTCGCGCTTTACTCCGGCTCATCCATCAGAGCCCGAGCTGCCCTATGCAATTAAGCATTTTTTAAAACATAACTCATATCAGACTGAATGTTGTTTGAAGCAATGGATTTGTATAGAACATTGGATTTGAAGTCCAATCCAATGGACAGTTCCCATTTCGAGAATAAATTCAAACGAACGATAAATTTTGCAGCAACTCGGGCTTATATGAAGGAGCCTAGTACAGGGGTGGACAAATAGCAGCCTGCGGGCCAAATGTGGCCTGCCACAGCGTTTTCAATGGGCCACGGAAACATTCAGGAAAAATATTTAAATTTAAAATTTTCTTCAATTTATCACAGCAAGTGTTAGTGCTGAGGCCAGTGGCGTAGCAAGGCTAAGTGCCGCCCTTTCCACCCCTCAAATTTTCTTACAAAAATTTCAAATGGATGTTTCGTGCTAATTTAAAGATATAAGGATTAATAAAGCATCTTCAAAATTGCAATCAAACACTAACAAACTGAACTGTGTCTTGTTTTTCATTGTCGATTATGATTCTTGCTTTTTCTGCTTGTCGCCACCTTTCTCATCATTAAATTTTTCTATTTTTTGCTTTCTTTGCACAGGCATATACGAACCCCACATGTTTCGTCAAACTTTCCTCCCTATTGGTTTTTAAATCTCCGATAAGCTCACCGCATGACATTTTAATAGTTTACTCATTCCAGGGGATCAAACGGAAAAATTAAGGGATGTGATGTCGGCATACCTACATTACAAATGTAAACATTTATGTATGTTAAAATTTCGTGTAGTATCCCCGGATTTAACTAAAAATAGTATATATACTGCGTATAGCAGGCTATATAATCAATGTGATGATATGATCGCAGTGATGTAAAGAACGTTTCATTATTCACTTCACATTTCAGTAGTGGTTTAATCCTCTTAGAATATATAAAAGACTTCGAACATTAACTCTATGGACACTTGCGCGGAGCCCTCTATAGGTGCAGGGATCCATTTTGAAAAAATATTTTAAATTGGTTTAAAACAGGCTATGGTTGAGAAGCGCTGACTTGCAGCCTTCATCGTGACCTGCGCACTTGGTCCAGCTGTTGTGTTGGACCTCTTCCAATTACATGTGCATAGTGTTATTCCTTGCCTCTGTTCATTGCCAACAGAACCATCACCCAGAAGGTCTTCAGTTGGGAGACTACGTTTGTGCAGGGGGGACTGACATTTAAAAATTTGACAAAAAATCCACTGATTTATAGTGTTTCATATTTCAATTTTGGGGGACTTGTAGCTTTTTTTGGGGTCTAATTCCACCAAAGCCTTCGTGGCGACGGGACTGGTTACCAACAGACGTCCATTTCGAAAACTGTATTACCAAACCACGCCAGGACACAGCCTTTTGGATGCTCAGCAGTGATTACAACGTCTTACGTTCGACGGTTATTGCGATGAACAACTTTATTCAGTACACCCATTGCCAAGCTGTACAACCATTTCGATTAACGCTCTTTTTAATAAAAACGTTAACTACAATCATATCTAAACATAGCGTTTACCCTTGCGTTAGGTTTTCAGACTAAGGTTCTTGCCTCAAATTCATCAAAATGAGAGCAACACCTTTTTAAAACTTTTCTTGTTGAAATAACTTTTTCCATCACTGCCAATGTTTAAAGTGCACCGTTGAACAAAGGCGACTTCACAAAAACCGCGTTGTCCATCGTCTGGCTCTTATTCACTCTACTTGCAGTTGAAACCTACAATCTGAGCTCAAAGTTACCCACGAAAATACACCAACTGCGCTACCCCGCGTGAATTGTACACACAACCTTCCAATTGAGAGGCGGACACTCTACCGCTGGGCTATCGCCGCGGGAGCGAAATCTTCGTCGCCAATGCTTTGGTGTCAGGAGATTATACGACGTGCAGTTGGGGCGTTACTGAGAAACCAAAGATACGAGATAAAGGATTAAGATAGCCTTGACTATTTACCGTGGCTTCATGCAAAAATTTTTTTATCAGATGTAGAGAGGAAGGGCAATATAAACCGCAAACACTTGGAGCCCTAACGCTTTTAGTCTGCTGTCGAATGTCATCTGTTTCCTTTGTGCAAAGGACTTTTGACTGAGATGCCTGAAATGGCTTTGTCTGGCGAGGAAAGTGTAGGGTCTGGAGTACAATTGGCCCCCAAGTAAGCATGCCCGTAAATAGGGGGCGCAGGAAATTTTTTCGTTCCTCTTGGAATAATCTTTTGGGCGTAGTTTAAAAATATTGGACATAGTTTAAAAAATTTGGGCCCCTCTCAGAAAACTCTTCGCCCCCAAACATTTTATCAATCCGCTCACTCCAAATCCACATGTCGTGTTCTTTTAGGCTAGCCTATTTAAAACAACAACGAAAAACCAGCACTTTTAAACTCCCTTAAAAATTTCATTTTTAGTCAGCGAAGTGCCGCCCCCTTTAAAGTGTCGTCCGGGGCCCGCGGCCCCCCATCTTGCTACGCCACTGGCTGAGGCTACTTTGAACCGAGACTTGCTGTTATTTCCATCGACTTGCTTCTATTTGCATTAGAAGATACGGCCCTCTGCTAAACGCGGCCTTCACGAAGTGGCTCCTGCGCCAAATTAATTGCCCACCCCTGGCCTAGTAAGCAGAGGACTGACTGGTGTTATCACTGCTCTGTGACGTACATTACTCAACAATGAAGAAGGTATCATGAGAACTTCTCATTTATTATTACTAACGTCACAGAGCAACAATAATGCCAGCCAGAATGAAAGCAAATGGAAATTTCAGTGACGCAAACGTCGAACGGTTTTATTCACTCAGAATAAATCGTAAGATGAGTCCGAGTGACGCTGTTGACCTGGGTCGCCCCTGCAACAGCCTATTTGAATTTCAGGTGGTTCACAGATACGTTTTCATAGTTGTGTAATTTTGTCTGAAATAGTGTAATTTAGACCTTTATATTGTGTGTAGGCAATGACGTCATTTTTCAATGCTTGTGAAGTCACAATTGCCAATTGAAACCACAAGAATTTTCTGTAGTTTTTCAACGTGCACTTGTGCTCCCCCACTTTGAAAAAGGTTCCGTCACCCATGGTTGTGGTCTAGTATACTTCTCTTAGAATACAAAAAAAAATTTCAAACCATAACTCTGTCGTTGCTGGCGCGGGGCCCCTTCAAGGCGCGGGGTCCTATTTGACGAAATCGGTCACATAGGCTTAAAACCAGCCCTGGCTCTGAAGCAAGTTCATTTTTATCAAAATAAAGCAAAAATTATGTGCGAATGTAGCAACAGGGGCGCCAAAACACCTGTAATGTGTAGACACAGAACAATTTAAATTCAAATGATTCCAACCGATTTGCAATTTGAAATAGACTTTCACGACAAAATGAAAAATTTAACTTGCTTTCAACGAATAAAGTTTTGGTATAGCATGCGTAAATTATAGGGAAAGAAAGTTGAGAGTTTGCCTCGGGCACCTAAATTCTAGAAATTGAGCACGAAGGACAGTGGGTCCCCAAAAGCGTGGGGCCTGTGGCAATTGCTACATTTGCTGCAAAAGTTAATCCGGCACTGCATACCGTCCGTATTTTGATAATGTGACGATGGAAATACATAACCGACCAAGCGGAGCGTGGCGAAAATATGAAACGTTTTCGGTAATACGTCGCAGTTTAAACGTAAACGCAATGAAAGCAGTATCATGGGTTCCCGAGATCAACATTTTTTGGTTACTGTGTTGAAATTGGAAAAATTTAGCGTAACTCTAGAACATTGCGACCTCATTAAATTTAGGCCTACTGCCTCCATGCCATTCACGCCAACTCCACATAACTTTCGCATACCACGCAAATTTAATCGCAAAAGTTGCTAATAAAGTGCGTTGGTTAAGGCGTACTTCGACATTTTCGCTGAAAAGACAAACTCAAGAAGAAATTGAGTCATTTTCAAATACGGATATCGCAAACACTATACCGTGCCGAGTATCGATGAAAACCACTCCGTCGTGGAGTGCGACGCGTCGGATTTCGCGTCTCTGCCACTTTAAAGGATCAAACCAGGCTGGTTGCGTTTATGCCGCCCAGTTTACAAGTGAGCATGCGTCACTGTCCTGCAGTTGAGAGGGGAAGAAACGGCAATCATCGAAGCAGAACGAAAGTGGGAACATTCTAGAAAGGCAGGTCACCGACCAAAAATCTGATGCATTCGCGTTCGACAGTACAAATTGCACCAAAATGGAGAACCACCATATACAATACGATGTTGGAGATCGGAATTGGCTTCACTTTCGTATACTATTCGTTTAAGACCCGGACAATATCCGGTAAGACCCGGAAAAAATGACATCCAGTAGTCACGAGAGCATATTGTGCAGCAACTATCTCGTTCTTTCAGGATTTGCTTGACAATCTCTGCTATCAGGGACGCCGGGTTTCAGAGGTTTGGGGCATTGTGTTCGTCCAAATAATCTTCTGTTTTGTACGAACTATGTGAAGTAAGTTTTCTGATCATATAGAATGTGCTCGGAGTTAAACCTCGCTTTTATAGCCAGCAGTAGCAAAGGCAGATAAAAGTAAGACAGGAACGCATGTCGACTGGGTTCAAGAGCTATTGGGCCTTGATCACGCGTAACTGCCACATGCTGGTAATTCTAAGCAGATCCGTTTCTCCGTTTTTCTACCGTTGTCCAAACCTGACGCATACAGATGTCATACAGAGTTTGGAAGATGTATTTGCTTTTTCGATACAACGGAATGTGTGCATTCAGATAATGGAGTACTTTTGAGTCACGAGTGATCAATGAATAATTTCTGAAACGAGGACTTGTGAACACAAATTGGTCAATTAACCATCAAACTTGTAATTGGCAAGTAGAGCGTCATGAGGGATCAATTTGGAGAGCTACGGGGATGCTTTATACCTTTGAGTTTCCTGTAAAAAGGTGAAAACTCTTACAGCCTGAATTGATTCACTATGTCCGACTATTTTTATGGGCTGCGATCAAAACGGGAACCTCACGACTGGTTTTTTAGTTTTAATCGCAAGTTGCCTAACGATTTATTGTCACCAAGTTGGTTAACCCAACTTGGTCCTTCGTTACTACAAAGCTTCATGCGTTCTTGTAGTGACGATGACCTATTTCATGACGTCAACGTAGCTGAAACGAATCCCCAAATTTTATCGCGTTCAGCTTCCTAACGGGCGTGAGTGTCTGCTTCCTGCGGCTACTTTCGCTACTGAATATTACATTGGTGTCACGTTAATGGCAGCACTGCATGTGAATCTTACCATGTAACCAACCCATGCATGACGCGCACAAAAGTTGACAGATCGCAAGCACCACTTATCATGTCTTCGGTATGACCCGACGGGAAACACAACCTGTCAGCTTTGGTGAGGCGTGATCAACCTATTTTACCACTTACCTTAACCCTTTTTATACCGCAAGTTGCCCAGATGTATGCTCAATCATGGACGTCTAAAAGAAGGGACATAAGGCGTTAGTCCCCTAATGTTGAAATTTGATATTTTCTATTATTTTTTTGTATAAAAAAAAGCGTTTTTGTGTTAGTATTGCGTTGGCAAAATAAAATTGCAACACTGTTGGCCTGCCGTGGCAAAATACGTTTAATCACTATCTGGAAATATCCACTATTGCCCCCCAGACCCTGGAAAAAGTCCTTCGACACCCTTGGGTCCAACTGGCTTGGAAGCATGAACGTTAATAAATGACGGTGGAGGCTGTGCATATTAATTATTTTGCATATTTCGTAAGTCTGACTGACATCGGTAGATCTAACCAAAGTGTTGTTGAGTCCAAAATCCTTAGACAGTAATAATTACAGTCAATTCCCTGAAATATTTGTCAAAGCCAGCTCAAATTGAGTCAGCATCTTAGCTCGATCGAAAACAGGGCACGTTTAAATTGCTCCAAGTCACGTAAACGCCACATGATCAAATTTCAATTCATAGGTGTAGGAGCAGGCAAATTTTTGAGGGTGCGAAGGAATTTTTCTCGAATTCTCCCAAACGTGCCCGAATAAAATCCAGCAAAAAGGAAACAAAACTCTTCATGTCATTTTGGCGCTATTTTTTTCAAATCAAAGCATGCTGGGCGCCATTTTTGTTCATATTTTCAGGGAGTTTGCTCAGATTTTCAGGGAGTTTGTCGAGGCTTTCAGAGATTTTGCCCGGATGCGAAAGGATTTTGCCCGGATTTTAAGGGATTTTTCCCAGAGTTTCACCAAATCAACACTTTTGGGGGTGCGCTTGCACCCCTGCACCTCTGCTTCCTACACCAGTGTTTCAATTTATAATCTGGTTTTTTTTTTTTACAATTTACATTGGCATGATCTTAGCTCCCAATTTTTGAAATCAAGAGTTGCGACTAAAAACACGATCGAGCATCGTCGTGCTTTGGCTTCAGGGTCATGTTCGAAATACTTGTCTTGGTCAACGCAATACTGGTTGGCAGCAACTCTTTTTTTCTTTTTCAACCACAGCTGCCCTGCAGTAATAAATGGTCACGCTTCACCAAGCAACACAACGAAAGCTTGCTTTGCCAGTGCAGCTGAGCTTTGTTCGAAACGAGAGCGTAAAGTCAAAATCAAGGAGAAATGTTTGTTGTTATTTTTGTCGTGTGTGATTGGTGAGTTTCAATGATGTTCAGCACAAACCAGTGAGGCAAATCTACTAATAGATATGTGTTTCAAGGCCAATGACGCTTAGCTCGTATTAACGTACATGGAATAACTTTCCTGATAAAGTGAGTAGCTCATTGCCGTGTTTCAAAGTCTCTGCAGAAAAGTTCTTTGTGAACCATCCCTGCAACGCTTAACAAATGAACTGGTTTCCAGCAAGTCAGAACAACAGGAAATATGTGACTGGCAGTTGCAAAAATTGCTGCTGATTCAATGAGCGACAACGAGGTCAGCTGAGTATTCAGTCCGAATATAACCAAAGTGTCTCGCGTATGATGCACAGCACTAACAACAACTGCAAAGAAAATGAAAATTTTCAATGAGAAAACAATTCAAGGGCTATAAGAGTACTGTGTCAGTTTTTATTGTGACAAAAACTTGGAAAGGTATTGCAGGAGGCAGCTTTTAGCTACACTGATTGAATCAGAAGAAATCAATGGGACTTTCACTGATCAGTGGCTCAGCTGACTGCTCAGATGACACTGCGTGTTGGTGAACTTTCTTTGTAGTGGCACTTTTTTGATTAATCTTCATCTACGTTTTTGAAAAGACCAGCGGTGCGAACACTTACGACATTTTTAGGATAGGCAGAAAAATTGTTATGTTGATTTTTGTAAAAATAGGCGTTTGAATTTGATTTTTTTGCTAAAGTGAGTTAAAATAGCGAAGTCTGCTAGATTTCTGTCATTTTTCATTGTGGTGAACGGGATTAAACGGACGTATAATCTTTCCATCAAAACTGTGTCAAGATGCAAAGTAACTTACAAGTAAGTGAAAATTTTTCTTATTTTTGCTGACAAGGTTCTGAAGCGAAATTTTAGTGCAATTGTGAAAAGCAAAATGGTTGAAAATTTGTTAAAGGAAAGAAAAACAAATATTGCGGAGGTGTTAAGGCAATCGTAGAGCGTCTGATTCTTACCTGTATGATTGTTTCCTCGATCAGGATTCATTCTCTACCGCGCCGTTTGGAAAAGAGCATTAACCTCAACTTCTCCGACAAAAAGTAAATTTCAGGCTTTAAGGCTGCTGCCAATGAATGTCACCTAAATAATACAAACACAGTGATGTCACAATACTTGCATTCGAATAAATATAAAAAACAACTTTAAGTTTGAAAAGAATCGCACTGTTGATGAAGATATTCTACTTATCAGTTTTTCAAAACAGCTTTGGTATCTTTCCTCTAAACTATAAAGGTTAGCAAAATTTAAAAATTACTTAACAATGATTTTCTTGTGATTTGATGATTGATATGAAATTACAGTGATGTTCTTAGCTGATTTGAAGTTACACGAGTATTTATGCTCTTGTCCCGCAACACCAAACTCAGTCACAAAATACAATTCAAATTGTGGGTGTATTTCGTTCAAACAAGTATTTTTTGAACCATGTCACACAGAAAATTCTTGTTTTGGAAAAGTATTTTTGCATGAGGGGTCAAGTTAAAACAAACAATTTTTTTCTGTCAATTGAGTAAATTTGATTACTAATCATTGCACCTTACTTTTATTGAATATAAGCAAGAAATTTATTGAATATATGTTCAAATATTTCAGTTGCAAAAAATTGACTGCAGCAAAATTTTCTGCATTGTTGGGACATCCGGGGAACTTGGGTCTGGTGGAAGTTCTGTTGTTCGTTTGGCTTTGGAAGGCGCATTTGGTTACATGGCTGTCAAATGTTTCAGCGTGCATGGAGGGGAAGTTGACAAGAGGAAGATTGTAAAAAGTAAGAGCAATTTATCCGAATTCTGAAAACACTTCGTCAAATGTTCCTTTGCCAAGATATCATCACGAGCATGAAGTTAAACATCAAGGGAATTATATCCTACATACACAAACTTTTATGTTTATGGCTTAGTATTTATTTTCAAAAACGCTGATGTATTAGTTTTCTGTTTATGAGTTAGTATTTATTTCTGATTATGTACTAATATTCATTTCAAAAACATTCACGGATTAGTGCTTTGTGTATGTATTAGTATCTACTGTATTCCCGTTTACCATGGGCGTCCGCAGAAAATTTTCCAGGGGGGGCAAAGTCGAAATTTTGCTTCGGCCTATCCTTTTCGGCTTGTAAACGAAAATGGACGTACACAAGGCGCTTCACCCTTTCTACACCACAAAGAAAACGCCTAAAATTACGGCAACAGTTGGAAACAGGGTTTTCCCCCTAAGAAAATTTTACACCGAGCAAATGCTTGTTTTAGTGTGCATGGATATTTCAAGACTGAGTTGGCAGATTTCTAAATGAATTACAAGCTTTTTGATTTATTAGAATAAGTACAGGGTTTTAAGGTGTTTTAGGGACCTGAATGGAGTCCCTACCCAGATCAAAAATTATCCGTGGGCGAAGTTCCGATGTGAGCCGGCCAGTATAGGAAATATCCTCGAAAATACGGAGCTCAGGCGTGGAAATATCCCTGGATCTGCCGCCGAAATGTTACCTTGTCGGGACTCGGCCCTACAATGCCAGGCGAGGATGTTGAATTGCCCATCATCTCTGGCCCATTGTCGACAACCAACTTAAGACCGAATGTTGATGTTGTGGCAATTCTCCGATAGCCGGCGCTGACCTGGCCTTCAATACTGGCTTTGCTCTGGCCCAAAAATGACCTGTCTTGGCTATTACCATGTGCTCCACCTCCTGCCGGCTTTACCTTTTTGTCGACTATGAGCAAACGTTTTCATGTTCACGACAATCATGAGATCAAGATGTACAGATACGGATTTCATTAAGTAAACCCATTGCTTTTGAATTAGTGACTTTGGAAAAATTGTTTTTTTCCGTACTACATGTGGCATATATTTTCAAAAGCTTTTAACACTTAGCAGATAGCTTGTAAGTTTTATGTGAGCGCATGACAAAGAGGCTTAACATCACATGCCATCAGCTGAACGGTCAGTTTATCAAAACAACCACACTGGATTACTGTTTCACATCTTTTTATTGTTAAACAGAATCTCCAAACGAACCAACGATTTATCAATTGTCAAGCAATCCAGTATCGCTATCAGCGATAAT